>Ga0078972_1007817_pt1 | contig 23264 bp, 19 predicted proteins | sample YelNatPaOPGAMG01_FD_67568 | JGI IMG/M metagenome (GOLD analysis project Ga0078972, IMG submission 67568) | Hot spring thermophilic microbial communities from Obsidian Pool, Yellowstone National Park, USA - OP-RAMG-01 (SPADES assembly) (version 2) | ecosystem: Environmental > Aquatic > Thermal...
GTGAGGGCAGTGGCTGTGGGCGTCGGCGCTGTTGCCCGGGACTTGCGCCGTCCGCAGTGCGGGCCCCCACGAGGGCGTCAGCCGCACCTTTCACTTTCAACATACAAGAGGGGAGCAAGAGGAGGAGAAAGGGCGAGTGGGCAAGTGGTTGAAAAGGAAAGGGAAAAAGATTTGGGGAAGGTTGTGACTGGGGGTGGGGAGGGCACGGAGGCGGAGGGCACGGAGAAGGCAAACCACAGAGGACACGGAGGACACGGAGAAAAACAAACCACGGAGGACACGGAGGACACGCAAAAAAGCAAACCACAGAGAACACGGAGAACACGGAGAAAAACAGACCACGGAGGACACGGAGATAGGAAGAGAGGGGGCGGACACGCTGGGCGGCATCTACGCGGCGCGGCGGGTTGAAGTGGAGCGCGCAGTCTTGCGGGCGGCATGGCGTTGGAACTCCCGTACCGTTCGGAATTGTGTGGCTCTGCCGGCGTGACCGCCGGCATGGCAAGCCTGGCGGCTTGCTCCACGGAGAGGCCGGCATGGCAAGCCTGGCGGCTTGCTCCACTTTGCGGCGGCGGGGCGATTGGGCGCAGGAGCGGCAGTCGGTGAAGGGTACCAAGCCCAGCTGGAAAGCCTGCCCCACAATAGCAATCTGCCCCACGAAACTCGGCCGGAGGCTAGAAATCCCGCCCCACAAAAACAGGCCTGCCCCATCGAAATGAGGTTGCTCCAGGGGAGAGGGGTGAGTGTTGGTGGGTTGGACACTCTGCGCGGGGGCCACCAGTGGTATGCCTTAACAAGACCAAGAACGGCAAGACTTGAATGGCGACAATTCTGGAAGGCGATTGGACGTTCGCCGGCTGAACTGCTGCGCGTGGCGGAGAGGGGGGGATTCGAACCCCCGGTAGAGGTTTTAGCCCCTACGACGGTTTAGCAAACCGCTGCTTTCGACCACTCAGCCACCTCTCCGCGGCAGTGTTGGTTCGACTCTGATGCTATCACATCCAGCAGATTTCCTCCAAATGTGCGGCGGACGTACGGGTGTGGCGGGAGATGCTGTAAGCCTTCCCCACAGAGTGGCTCGCAAGCGGGGCGCACAACGCAGGTTGGCGAACGGCGATGGCTAAGGCTGGCAGGAATGCCGGCCGCAGATGGGAATGCCTACCCCACAGCAGGAGAGGAGTAGACGTTAGACGTTGACCACCGGCACGAAGCTGCCGGTGTGGCACGCAAGACTGCGTGCTCCACGGGATCTGCCGGTGTGGCAAGCCTGGCGGCTTGCTCCACGGTGAGCAGGGGGGCGGACACGTGGGTCCGCCCCTACAGACGCGATTGGGTGGAAGAGGGCGGTGGGTCAAGGGCACCCAGGCCGACAGGAATGGCGGCCGCAGGCTCGAAAGCCTGCCCCACATCAGAATGTCTGCCCTACGAAGCAAGCCTGCACCACAAGGCCCGGCCGCACGCGAGAATGCCCACCGTACGAAGTTTTGCGTCAACTGGGGCGGATGGAGCGGTTTTGTTGACAGCACCCCTGCACAGCCATTTGGGCGGCGGACGCCACATCCCAGTCAGTCTGGACCGTCCCGGAGGCGTGCCGTTGGGGGTGTTGAATGCCCCGGGCGCGTTCAATAAGGGCCGAACCTCGGCACGCCGCTGTTCAACGCCCGCACCCTGGCACCGGTGGTTGGCGTGTATTGCTGCCGCAGCGTTGCAACCCTCGGCCCCGGGGGCTTCGGCTCGGGAACAACAGCCACGGGCTCAACCCTCCCGGAGCGTGCTGGCGGAGGGCGAGGCGGCCACCGGCCGACGGCGCGGCTTGCGTATATTCGAGAAATCGAATATTATGAAGTTGTGCAAGACCTGCTGCGCGCGTACAAGGCAAGCGTCTTTCAAGCGCTAGCGCACCCCACGCGGATCGCGATCGTAGAGGCGTTGCGTGAAGGAGAGCTTGCCGCGGGCGCTCTGCAAGCGCGGCTGAACGTCGAACAAGCCAATCTTTCCCAGCACTTATCGATCCTTCGCAGCCGGCAGATCGTGTCCAACCGAAGAGAAGGCAACCAAGTGTTTTATTCGCTCCGCAACCCGGTACTTGTGGAGGTGTTGGACATCATGCGCCGCTATTTTCATGCCAATCTGAGCGAGGCGGTACAGATGCTGAGCGAAATCGAGGCAGAAAGCGCACCGTTGCGATGATTCGGGAACGGATTCATCTTGAGCCGGAAGTGGCGGCGGGAAGGCAGTGGAAGGAGGTAGGAATTGCCAGGGTATCAGCAGATTTCGTGGGCGGCCACGGGTCTGATGACCGATGTGGCTACGCTTTTGACTTTTGAGCAGAAAGGCTGGATCAAGACGGTAGAAAAGAACGGCATGGTGTTTCTGGCGGCGGATCAGCGCTACCGGGCCAAGTACATTCTGCACCTCCGGAACAAAAAGGGACTGAGCGACGCGCAGATCGACCTGATCTTATCCGTTCAGAAGCCACCCTACTGCGCGGCTGAAGTGGACTCGATTCTAAAGGAAAGAGGGCAGGCGGCCGGGGGAAGGCCAACTCCCCAGACCGGCGGGCGGCGGCCGTAGTGGGGTGGAGCTGGTCTTGATAGAGGGGCTGTTTAGCTGGGGGGCAGCCGCATATCTTCTGGGTGCGGCCGGGAGCCTGGTTTGCATGCGCCGCCCCGCACTGGCAGGACGGATCGCGTTCGGCGCTGGGCTGGCCGGTGGGGGTATGAGCCTCGCCTCTTGTATTGGGGTCCTCGCGGGGGGTAGTACCGTAGTTCTGACTCTTCCGAGCGGCGTGCGTCTATTTGCGTGGGGTGTGAGGCTGGATCCACTGTCTGCCTTGTTCGGGCTGGCGCTGGGAGTTCTGGCCGTTGCGGTGTCGATCTATTCGTGGGGGTACACGCGCGATTCTGAGATCCAGAGCCGGGTTGGCCTGCTCGGATTCTTCTATAACCTGTTGCTACTGAGCCTGACCTTAGTGTTCACGGCATCGAACGTGTTCTTTTTCCTTCTGGTTTGGGAAGTGATGTCGCTTTCCGCTTATTGTCTGGTCAGTTTCGAGCACGAAAAACAAGAAACCCGCAAAGCCGGGACTTTGTTCTTGATCATGTCCCACGGGGGGACAGGGGCGCTCCTGATCGCCTTCTTGTTGCTGAGCACAGCGGCGGGCAGCATGAACTTTGCCGACTTTCACTTGCTAATGGAAAGGCTGCCGGCCGACCAAACCAACATCATCCTTCTCCTTTTTTTGCTGGGATTTGGCGTGAAAGCCGGCGTCATCCCCCTTCATCTGTGGCTTCCGGCAGCGCACCCGGTGGCCCCGAGCAACATTTCAGCTCTGATGTCGGGCATCGTCATCAAGGCCGGCATTTACGGGCTAGCGCGGGTTTTGTTTGATTTCAGCGGGGCGCCCGCGCTTTGGGTAGGCATGCTGGTTTTGGGGGCGGGCGTTGTTTGCGGACTGATGGGAGTCCTGTATGCCTTGATGGAGCATGATCTGAAACGGCTGTTGGCGTATCACAGCATCGAGAATATTGGCATAATTCTCATCGGCTTTGGAGCGGCGCTGATGTTCCGTTCGCTGGGGCGAGCCAACTTGGCCGCCCTGGCGCTCATCGCTGGGTTGTACCACACGCTGAACCATGCAATTTTCAAGAGCCTGTTATTTTTGGGGGCGGGTTCAGTGTTGAAAGGCGCCGGGACCCGCAACATGGAGGAGCTGGGAGGGCTCATCCGGCGCATGCCGGCCACGGCCTTGTATTTTCTCACCGGCGCGACCGCGATCTCCGGCCTGCCACCGTTGAACGGGTTTATCAGCGAGTGGCTCACTTACCAGGCGCTGCTGGCCGGGTTCGGGACAACACAGAGCCTCACACGGCTCATGTTCCCGCTGGCAGGGGCGATGTTGGCGTTGACGGCCGCTCTGGCCGCCGCATGTTTCGTAAAGGCGTTCGGCATCACCTTCCTTGCCCTCCCGAGGAGTGAAGCAGCGGCTACGGCCAAGGAAGGGAACTGGTTTATGAAGACCGGCATGGCGCTGCCGGCTTTGGTGTGTTTAGGGCTCGGCATAGGGGCAGGCTGGTTTGTGCGGGTGTTCGACCCCATAACAGAGCAGGCATTGGGCGTAAAAGTCAGCGTGCAGCTGGCAGCCGGCAGCGGGCTGGCGCTTTCGGCAGGCGCTGGGCGGGGCGGCATGGTGTCCCCTTCGGGGCTGGCGGCGATGCTCGTGATTCTGTGCGCGCTGCCCGCCGTGCTGCTCGCATTACTGAGGCGGGGCGCGCCGTGCCGGGTGGGACCGTCCTGGGACTGCGGTCTGCCAGGTCTGACGGCGGAGAATGAATACACGGCTACGGCCTTCTCCAAGCCGCTGCGGATGATCTTTGCGACCCTGTACCGGCCTCGGCGGGAGATCCAGGCAGAGTATGAAGTTTCGCCATATTACCCGAAGGCCATCCGCTTCGAGAGCGAGATCGAACAGAGTTTTGAGAAGCGGCTTTACGGCCCCCTCAAAGAACGCGTCTTGGCCGCCGCCGGGCGCGTGCGGGCGGTACAAGCCGGCAGCATACATGCGTACTTGGCCTACATCTTCGTGGCGCTGATCCTTCTGCTGTTGTTCGGGGCGCGGGCATGAGGGAAGCAACGGCGGTCTTGATCCATCTTTTTTTATTGCTGGTTGTGTCGCCGCTGGTCACCGGCTTCATGCGCTGGGCCAAAGCGCGCCTGCAAACCCGGCAAGGGCCAGGCATCTTGCAGCCGTATTGGGATCTATTCAAGCTCTTTCAAAAAGGGATGGTGATTCCGGAGACGGCCTCCTGGCTGTTCCGGGCCACTCCTTATGTGGTTTTTGCAACGGCCGTCGCAGCCGGCCTTATGGTCCCCATGGTCTCCACCTTCGTCCCGCTCAGCATGGCCGGGGGCATTCTCGCGGTGGTGTATTTGCTTGGGTTTGGGCGCTTCTTCCTGGCTCTCGGCGGACTCGATACCGGAAGCTCATTCGGCGGTTTGGGCAGCAGCCGGGAAATGACGATTTCAGCACTGGCGGAGCCGGCCCTGATGCTGGCCGCGTTTACGGTAGCGATCGGGGCGAACTCCACGAATCTGTCGGAGGTGGCACGCGCGGCGGTGGGCGAAACCTGGCGGTTTTTGGCGCCCTCGCAGGTGCTCGCTAGCGCCGCTATGTTCGTCGTGCTGCTGGCGGAGACCGGCCGGATCCCGGTGGACAATCCGGCGACGCACCTGGAGCTGACGATGATCCACGAAGCGATGTTGTTGGAATACTCAGGCCCATACCTGGCGTTGATCGAATGGGGCGCGTGGGTCAAGCAGTTGCTGCTGATGACGCTGCTAATCAACAGTTTCTTCCCTTACGGCATGCAAACAGGATGGTCGTGGGCGGGGACGGCCACGGGACTGGCGCTGGTGTTGCTCAAGCTAACGGCGCTTAGCTGCTGCATCGTTCTGGTGGAAACGACTAATGCGAAGATGCGCCTGTTCCGCGTTCCGGAACTTTTGGCGGCGAGCTTTACGCTGGGAGCGCTGGCGCTGGCTTCGACGTTCCTTTTCTGAAACCGATGCCTTTGATTCAAGACCCGGAGTTCGGCAACCGAATCGTGACGCTGATGGCGGCCATGGTCTTGGTGCTTCAGATTCTCATGGCGGCGCAGCGGTGGCTGGTGACCAACATCCGCATTTTTGGCATCCAGTCCTTTCTGCTGGCGATGATCGCCGGAACGATCGCCGTGTTTAACAACGCGCCGCATCTGTTTGCGGCGGCGTTTCTCACCCTGGCCGTGAAGGCGTTACTGGTGCCGGTTCTGCTGGAGAGGCTGGTGGCGAAGATCGAGATTCAACAGGAAATTGCTCCCTATGTAAACGTTCCGCTTTCCGTGGTGATTTGCGGCGGGCTCACATTGGTGGGTTACGTCGTGGCCGAATCTTTCTATGCTTACGAGCCCAACACCGGAGCGGCAGGTTTGGGTCATAACACGCTGGCGGTGGCGGTGTCTCTGTTCCTGATTGGTTTCTTCGTAATGATCAACCGCCGCAAAGCCCTGACCCAGGTGCTCGCCCTCCTGTCCCTGGAGAACGGCCTGTTCCTTGCAGCGGTGTCACTCACTTACGGCATGCCGCTGATCGTCGAGCTCGGCGTGTTTTTCGACGTGCTGGTGGCGGTGCTCGTGCTAGGCATCCTGGTTTACCACATTCGGGAGACGTTCGAATCGATGGACGTGAGCAAGATGCGGAGGCTGCGAGGCTAGCCCGATGATTCTCATTCTTCTGCTGCTGGTTCCGCTAGCGGCCGGCCTTGCGTCCTATGCAGCCGGGCGGCGGCGCGCCATGGAGGCGATCCACCTGACCGGATTTGCCGTGGTTTTTGTGCTGGCGTTTCTGCTCAGCGGACGGGTGCTGGCGGGCGGGCCGGTCACGATTTATGACTCCTTCTTGTATGCGGACGCGCTGAGCGCGCTGGTGATTCTGCTGACCGCCGCCGTGTCACTGTTGTGCAGCGTTTACGCCATCGGCTTCCTGCGTGTCGAGGAGCAGGATGGGGCTTTCGGGAATGAGGACGGCGGAGCAGCCGCGAGAACCAAGTTGCGTCTGTATTACACGCTGACGCCCCTGTTTGTCTTTTCCATGCTGCTGATCGCATTAGCGAACAATTTGGGCGCGATGTGGGCGGCGATGGAAGCCACGACTCTGGCCTCCGTGTTTCTGGTCGCGTTTTACGGCAAGGGGACTTCGTTGGAGGCGGCCTGGAAGTACGCCATCATTGGCGGAGTGGGCTTGTCCATGGCGCTGTTTGGAACGGTGTTGGTCTATTATTCGGGGCGCGCGCTGGGAGGGTCGGACACGCTGGCGGGCCTGAACTGGTCCTATCTCGCCGTCCAAGCCTCAAGACTCGATCCCAAGACGATGCGGCTTGCCTTCATCCTGGCCCTGCTCGGTTACGGCACGAAGGCCGGTCTTGCCCCGATGCATACCTGGAAACCGGACGCGTATGGCGAAGCGCCCGTGCCGGCCGCCGCCATCCTGTCTACGGCTACACTGAATTGCGCGCTCTATGCGTTGATGCGCTTCTACGTCCTTACCAGCCGGTCGGTGGGCCACGAATTTCCCGGCAGCCTGCTGATTCTGCTGGGCATGCTTTCGATGGGGATTTCTGTGCCCTTCGTGTTGATCCAGAGGAACTACCGGCGGCTGCTTGCTTATCACACCATCGACCATGCGGGCATCATGGCCACCGCGGCGGGGATAGGCGGGAAGCTGGGTGCGCTGGCCCTGATGCTGCACATGACCTTTCACACCGTGGCGAAAGCTCTGTTGTTTCTCTGCGCGGGAAACGTGTCCCAGCATTTCCGCACGGACTTGTTCCGAAGGATCGGCGGCGGGGTAATCCGGGTGATGCCGCTCACTGGCACGGTATTCCTGATGGCGATCCTGGCCATCATTGGGATGCCGCCGTTCAGCTTGTTTCAGAGCGAGTTCCTGATTGTGCAAGCGGGCATTTCCGGCAGACACTACCTGGCCAGCGTGTTGTTCGTGATCTTTGGAACGGGGGTGTTCGCGGGGGCGCTCTTGCACGTCGGCGGCCTGGTGTTGGGGCCTCGCACGAGTGCGCCCGCCGCTGATTGGCGCCCTTGGCAAGGAACGCCGGTGCTGTTGCTCGCAGTCACGCTCGTTGTGATCGGCCTCTGGCTGCCGGGACCTCTGTTTGAGCTGATCCGCGCCGCAGCGCGGGTGGTGGCGGGGGAATGACGATGGTTGCGGTTGTGGAAACCCTGGAGCGGAAGTTCTCGGGCAAGTTGCAGCGGATTCCAGCACAAGCAGGCGGGGAGTTGTACCTGGGACTGCGGCCGGCGGATGTGCCGGAGATCCTGGCCAGCCTCAACTCAGAATACGGCGTGAGAATCGCGGCAGTGTTCGGGGAGGACCGGATGGCCGCAGAGCGCGCCTTCTACGTATACTATGTGCTCGAAAGACCTTCCGATGCCGCATATCTTGTGCTCCGGGCGCAGGTTGACGCGGATCATCCGGAGTTCCCTTCGATCGCCGCGGAATTCCCTGCCGTGAACTGGCAGGAACGCGAGATTCAGGACATGTTTGGAGTGACGGCCGCGGGGCATCCCAACCCGCGCAGAGTAGCCCTTCACGACAACTGGCCGGACGTGCATCCTTTGCGTAAAGAGTTTCCGGTGGATCAGCTGTTGCCGCCATTGGAAGGGCCGCAACACGAGTACCGGCCGACGCTGGGAGAAGGAGTCTTTCAAATTCCGGTGGGGCCCGTGCACGCGGGGATCATCGAGCCCGGTCATTTCAATTTCGCTGTTGCCGGAGAACCGATTCTTTACCTCCAACTGCGGCTGTTCTATACACACAAGGGCACGGAGAAGTTGTTCGAGCAACTTCCGATCCCCCATGCGGTGTTCCTGGCGGAGAGCATCTCGGGGGACTCCGCCTTTTCGCACGGGACGGCTTTTTGTCAAGCGGTGGAACGGGCGGCGGGGATCGAGGTCCCGCCGCGGGCACGCTTCATGCGGACCATCCTGCTCGAGCTGGAGCGGGTGTACAACCATGTTGCCGATATCGGGGCCATCGCCACGGACGTTGGATTCGTGGTGGCCAACGCGCATGCGGGCAGAGTGCGGGAGATGGTGTTGGATTTGAACGAGAGACTGACGGGGAACCGGTTACTGCGCGGCATGGTCTGCGTCGGCGGGGTGCGCCGCGACTGGAGCAGCGGAGAAGCCGATGCGCTCCCGAGCAGTGTGGAGGAGATTAGGCGGGAATTCCGGGACTTGGTTGCATTGATCCAATCCTCCGATTCCACCCGGGACCGCCTGGAGCACACGGGCACCCTCGATCCCGGCAAAGCCAAGGCTCTGGGCATTGTGGGCGTGGCCGGCCGCGCCTCGGGCGCCGACCTTGATGTCCGCCGCGACCACCCCTATGCCGCCTACGCTTCCGTAAGTTTTCGGGCGCCGGTTTACCAACAAGGCGACGTTTTACACCGGATGCGAGTGCGGATGGACGAGGTAGAGGAATCTCTGAACATCATCCACCAGGCCGTGGATCAACTTCCCGGTGGAGATCACAGCGCCCCGCAGCGAGAGATCCCCGCCGGCCGCTTCGCCTTGGGTGCAGTCGAGGGTTGGCGAGGCGAGATCCTGCACTGGGTGCGCACAGCGCCGGGCAACCGGCTGGATCGATGCAAGATCAAAGACCCGTCTCTGAACAACTGGCCCGCGCTTGTCGAAGCGGTGCAGGGCAATATTGTTCCGGATTTTCCGGTAATCAATAAGAGTTTCAATCTTTCCTACTCGGGAACGGACCGCTGAATATGTTTCGAATCCTCCAGAAGGCGTGGCAGGCCGGCGGCAGAATGGAACGGTATCCGGCCAGTCAAGCCAGGACCAAGAATTCCTTCCGGGGCAAGCCCGCATTCGAACTCGAAGTTTGGAAGGATGCCCGCCCAGCGGCCTGCGCCTGCCCGACCGGAGCGATTCAATCGCGCGATGAGGATATGCGGCGGCAAGTGAAGATCGACTTGGGGCGTTGCATATTTTGCGGGCTGTGCGAGGCGGCTTCCGGCGGAGAGGGAGTGCGAATGACGCCGGAATTTGAGCTCGCGGTTGCGGACAGACAGCAGCTCATGATCTCCGCCGAGTACGCGTTGAACCCGGACGGCAGCCACCGCCGTCTCATTTCCGCAGCTCGGGAAGGCGCGGAGCCGGTGAAGAAGGTCGAGGCGGCCGGCCGTCGATTGGCGAGCGCCGTACGGCGAGTGTTGGGCCGTTCGCTGTCGATCCGGCAGGTGGACGCGGGTTCCTGCAACGGCTGTGAGCTGGAGATCGGCGCACTCGGGAATCCCATTTATGACATCGAGCGCTTCGGCATCCATTTTGTAGCCTCTCCTCGTCACGCGGACATGCTGCTTGTGACCGGCCCTGTGACCAGAAACATGGAACTGGCGCTCCGGAAGACCTACGACGCCACTCCGGAGCCGAGGCTGGTGGTGGCCGTGGGCGCTTGCGGCATCAGCGGCGGAATCTTCGGTACGAACTACGCCACGCGCGGGGGAATCGATCAAGTGATTCCGGTGGACGTTTATATTCCGGGATGCCCGCCGCGGCCTGAGGCGCTTCTGCATGGGATTCTGCTGGCGGTGGGCCGGCTGAGTTCCTCCACGGGTAGAGGATGCCCGGCTGAGGAACGTTGACAGAGGGCAATAAGGTCCAGCTCCCCTGCGGGTGAATGCGCGAATCCCGCAGGGAAGCGGGAACCAAGCGAGGCCGGCCACAGACCTCGTTCGGAGCTTGTCGGCGGAGCCGCCGCGTCGTCCCAACCCCCTTTGAGCCCATGCTGGGGACTAGAATAGTCACTTCATGCGACTGGTGGTCATCGGAGCAATGGCGGCGGGGCTGAGCGCGGCCAGCCGCGCCCGGCGGATCGATCCCAAGCTCGACATTGTGGTCCTCGAAAAGGGGGACATGGTTTCGGTGGGCCTGTGCGGCCTGCCCTATTACGTCGAAGGGCGGATCGGGACGCCGGAGGGACTGGTCACCTATTCCGCGGAGCGGCTGGCGCGCGAGCGCAACCTCCAGGTGCGGACCGGAGCGCGGGCAGCCGCTATTCAGCACCCTTCGCGTCAAGTGCTGCTGGCCGGCGGCGAGCGGGTGGGGTACGACAAGTTAATCATCGCCACCGGCGCGCGGCCCAAGCCTGTGGCGCTGCCCTTTGACTGCCCGCAGGTCTTTTCGCTCTACTCGGTGGCGGAAGCGCGCCGGCTTCGAGAATTCCTGGATTCGGCGCGGCCACGGCGGGCGGCGGTGCTCGGGGCGGGCTACATCGGGCTGGAAGCGGCCGACGTGCTGCATGCGCGGGGGGTCAAGGTCTCTCTTTGGGAGCGGGAGGAGACGGTGCTGGGGCGCCGAGATTACGCCCTGACCGCTGACGTAAGGGAACACCTGGAGGCTTCGGGGGTGGAGGTGCGGCTGGGTCCGCAGGCCCGGGAGGTTCCTTCCGAGCCTTTCGACTTCGTAGTGGCCGCGGCCGGCATGCTGCCCGATGTGTCCCTGGCGGCTGAAGCGGGGGCGCGGCTGGGCCCCACTGGGGCTATCGCCACCGACGAGCACATGGAGACCAGTTTGAATGGAGTCTACGCGGCCGGGGACTGCGCCGAGAGCCGTTGCCGGATCACGGGGCGGCCAGTGTGGATCCCGCTGGGGACGACGGCGAACCGCATGGGACGGGTCGCCGGGGCGTGCGCGGCGGGCCGCCGTGAGCGGTTTCTGGGCATCGTGGGGACTTCAATCGTGCGCGTGCTGGGTTTGAGCATTGGGCTGGCGGGACTGGGGCTGGAAGAGGCCAAATCCGAGGGTTTCGAGGCGGTGTCCGTGCGCATTCAGGCGCCGGACCGCGCGAAGTACTTTGACGCCAAACCGGCGACGGTTGAACTCGTGGCGGACCGCCGCACGGGCCGGCTGCTGGGCGGCACGGTGCTCGGGGCGGAGGGGACGGCGGGCCGGGTCAACGTGATTGCAGCGGCGCTGACGGCGGGGATGACGGTGGAGGAGTTCGAGCAGCTGGATCTGGCCTACACGCCGCCGCTGGCGCCGGTGGCGGATCCGGTGCTGGCGGCCGCGCGCCGCCTGTTGAGATTGCTAGACTGAAGAAGAAGGGGCTGCTGGAAGCAGGGGCCCGCTGAATCAGAGGCAGGCATGGCGGAAACCATTCGGGAAGTGGCGAAGTCAGCCGCGGCGATCGTCAAGGGGATGGGCGTCACCTTGAAGGAGCTATTGTCTCCGACGGTGACCGAGGATTATCCGGATGCACCCCCGCGGTTTCAAGAGCGCTACCGGGGCGTGCACGTGCTCCAGCGCGACGAAAACGGTCTGGAGAAGTGCGTCGCCTGCTTTCTGTGCGCCGCTGCTTGCCCCGCCAATTGCATTTACATTGAGGCGGCGGAAAATACCGATGAGGTGCGGATCAGCGGGGGCGAGCGCTACGCGAAGGTTTACAACATCGACTACAGCCGGTGCATCTTCTGCGGCTACTGCGTGGAGGCCTGCCCGACCGACGCCATCACCCACGGCCACGGCTTTGAGGTGGCTAGCTACAACACCTCGACGCTGATCATGCGCAAGGAGCAGCTCTTGGCGCCGCTGCCGGCTTCCAAGGCTCAGCCGCAGGAAGAAGCCTTGGCCGAAAGCAAGGCGTAGGCCCGGCGGGCGACGATCAATTCTTCATTCGTGGCGAGCGCGAGAACGGCGACGGCCGATTGGTCCGCCGAAACCAGCCGGTCCCCGGCGCCGCTTTCGTTGCGGGCCGGGTCCAGGCGGATTCCCAGGAATTCGAGGTTGCGGCAGCATTCGGCGCGGAGGCGGGCCGAATTCTCCCCGATGCCGCCGGTGAAGGCCACCGCGTCGATTCCGCCCATGGCCGCGGCGTAGGCGCCGATGGTCTTCCGCACTTGATAGGCGAGCACCTGTAGGGCGAGCTCGGCGTCGCGGTTGCCGGCGCTGGCGGCCTGTTCGATGTCGCGCACGTCGCCGCCGGGGACCCCGGAAAGCCCGGCCAAACCTCCTTCGGCGGCTAGTTGGCGGCGCACTTCCCCGGTGCTCCACCCGTTCTTTTCCATCAGGTAGAGCACCGCGAAGGCGTCCAGCTCTCCGCAGCGGGTGGCGTTTTCCAGGCCGCTTTGCGGGGAGAAGCCCATGGTGGTGTCGATGGAGCGCCCGTACTCGATGGCGCAGATCGAAGAGCTGCCGCCCAGGTGGCAGCTGATGGTGCGGAGTTCGGCCTGAGGCCGCCCCAGCATTTCGGCGACGCGCTCGCCGATGAAGCGATGGGAAGCGCCGTGGTAGCCGTAGCGGCGTACGCCGTGCTTTTCCCGCCATTCGGCCGGCACGCCGTAGCGGGCGGCGTATTCCGGCATCGTAAGGTGGAATTCGGTTTCGAAAGCGGCCACCAGCGGAACTCCCGGGAGCTTTTCGCGGAAGGCCTGGATGCCGGCCAAATAGATGGCGTTATGGGCGGGGGCCGCGGGCAAGAACTCGCGCATGGCCTCTTCGACGGCGGCGTCGATCAGAAACGTGCCGCGGTAGCGGGGTCCGGCGAGCACGGCTTTGAAGGCGACGGCGTCGATGCGGGCGTCCTGGGCCTGGATTTGGCCGACCGCCTCCCGGTAATCGCGGACGCGCTCCATGCGTCCCCGCGCCAGAGCGCGTTCGGCGGGCATCTCCAGGATTTGATATTTCAGCGAGGTCGATCCGAGGTTGGGGACGAGAATGTTCACCGCACCACCCGGTATTCGGCCTGGATGGCCTTCAGATTCCTCTGGGCCTGCGCCTGGTAGGGGCTCTTGATGGCGATGCACTCCTGGTTGAACTTGATGGCGTCCACGATCTTGCCGAGGCGGTAGTTGGCGACGCCCAAGTGGAACAGGGCGCTGGCGCGCAGTTCATTGTTTCCGGCGATGTAGGGCAAGGCCGCACGAAGAGACTTGTCGGCCTCCGCGAATTGGTTTTGCAGAGCAGCGGCTGAGCCGGCCATCCAGTAGCCGAGTCCCAAGAGCTGGTTCTTTCGCTTTTGCCAATCCTCTTCCGAGACGCCCTCGGGTTTGGGCCGCGTGCTCACCAGTTGCACCAGCTTGTTGGCGTAATCCGAAACCTTGCCCAGCTCCTTGTTCTGGCGCAGGTAGTAGTCGCCGAGGAACGCCAGCATTTCCTCGCCGGCCTTGCCATCGGCGGCGGACTTTTCGGCCAGCGCGGCGGCGGCGGCGGCATCACCGGACTGGGTCAGGGCCAGGAAGTAGTATTCACGGCTTTGAGCGACGTATTCGCTGTCCGGAGAGTTCTGCTCCAGAGCCCGGAAGAGGGCCGCCTTTTGCCTAGGGTCGGAGGCCTGCAAGCCGGCGGCGAACAGGGAGTAGGCGGTATAGGTGTCGAGCTGTTTGGCGAAGTCTACGCGTTGCTTGTACTCGTCTTCATCCTCGTCCTTGCTCTTAGGCGCGGAGGCGACTTTCCGGGCCAGAGCCGAGACGCGCAGGGCCCAGTTGCGCACAGCCTCGGGATCTTTTTTGGCCTCAGCCGCTTTCAGCGTGGCGTGGGCGGTATGCAGGTCGGAAGGATCGGCCGCCAGGACCTTTTCGCCGGCGGCCAAGGCCTGATCGAACTGGCCGGTTTTGGTGTAGGTTGCGACCATGAGCGAGTAAACCCACACGGCCGCAGCGTGGGTTGGATACTTGGCGATGAACTGCTCCATCAGGGCCGCCTTTTTGGCGTCATTTTCCTCCTGGCCGATCTGCTGGAGCAGTTGCCCCTCTGGAGTTTCCGTGTTGATGGTTGGAACCTCGCGCTGAGCGAGCGCGGGCGCGGTGGAGAGACAGAGCCACAGAACTACCCCTCGAATGCGCATAAGCGCCGCCTCCTTGGCCGGCGGAGAGATATCTTACAACAAGCCGCTGGGTTTGCGGTACAATCGCAGCGAGTCCGCCTTGTTCGAGATTCTGGAACACACGGCCGACATCGGGTTGCGGGCCCGCGGCAAGACGAAAGCCGAGCTGTTCGCGAATGCGGCGCTTGCCCTGGAGTCCATTGCTGTGGATCTGGAGCCCGTCCGCCCGGAGTCGGCCTACCCGATCGCCGCCACCGGCGAGGACGACCAGGCGCTGCTGGTGAACTGGTTGAGCGAGGTTTTGTACTATTTGGATGGGGGGCGGATTGTGATGTGCCGCTTCCAGGTGGACGAGCTGGAACGGGGATCGGTCCGGGGCCGGGGATGGGGGGAGCCCTGGGACAACACCCGCCACAGGGCCAAAGTGGTGGTCAAGGGAGTCACCTACCACCAGCTCAAGTTGACCAAGGATTCGCAGGGCTGGTGCGCCGAGGTCTTCCTCGACATCTAGGCGATGAAAGGCCAAATTCATCTTGAAAAGGTCGACCGGGTGCGCTACCGCATCCCCCGCGACGAGAGCCGGGGGATGAGGACGGACGTGCTGGTGTTCGCCAGCGAGTCGATTCTGGAGGCGATCCGGCACGACCTCTCGCTGGAACAGGCAATGAACGTGGCCACTCTGCCCGGCATTGTGGGGCCGAGTCTGGCCATGCCGGACATTCATCAGGGGTACGGGTTTCCGATCGGCGGCGTGGCGGCCACGGATTACGAGACGGGGGTGGTGTCGCCGGGCGGCGTTGGGTTTGACATCAACTGCGGGGTGCGGCTGGTGCGGACGACCCTGAGCGAGGCGGACGTGCGCCCGAGGATTCAAGAGCTGGTGAATCAACTATTCCGGGATGTTCCTTGCGGCACGGGGGGCGAGGGGCGCATCCGGATTCAGGAGCGCCAGCTCAACGAGGTGCTGATCAAGGGAGCCCGCTGGAGCGTCGAGAACGGCTACGGGGAGGAAAGCGACGCGGAGTTCTGCGAGGAAGGGGGCCGGCTGGAGGGCGCCGAACCCGGTCATGTTTCCGAGCGGGCCAAGGAGCGCGGTTTGCCGCAACTGGGGACGGTGGGCAGCGGGAACCACTTCCTGGAAGTCCAGTATGTGGAGAAGGTGTTCGACGCCGAGGCGGCCCGGGCTTACGGTTTAGAGACGGGGATGGTGACCATTTCCATCCACTGCGGCTCACGCGGGCTGGGGCATCAGGTGTGCACGGACTATTTGGCCAAGATGGGCGCCGCCATGAAGCGGTACAACATTACGCTGCCGGACCGGCAGCTTGCCTGCGTGCCCATCCAGTCCGAGGAAGGCGAGGCTTACTTGGGGGCGATGCGCGCGGCCGCGAATTTCGCCTGGGCCAACCGCCAGGCGATCCTCCATTTTGTCCGGGAGGCTCTGCGGAAGGTATTTGGCAACGGGGTGCAGGCCGCGCTGGTCTACGACGTTTGCCACAACATCGCCAAAAGAGAACGCCACGTGGTAGAGGGACGCAAACGGGATGTTCTGGTGCACCGCAAGGGGGCCACGCGGGCTTTTCCGCCGGGGCACCGGCAAATTCCCGCCGCTTACAAGCAGGTTGGGCAGCCCGTACTCGTGCCGGGCAGCATGGGCACGGCCTCCTGGGTGCTAGCGGGCTCCGAGGGCGCCATGCGGGAGACTTTCGGCAGCGTGTGCCACGGGGCCGGCCGCCTGCTCAGCCGGACAGCCGCGCGCAAGGGGCGCGACGCGCGGGCCGTGCTCCAGAAGCTGGAGCAAGCCGGCATCTACGCGCGCAGCGAGACCCGCGACGGCATTCTGGAGGAGATTCCGGAGGCTTACAAGGACGTGGACGAGGTCATCGAAGTGGTCCACGAGGCAGGCTTGGCGCGGAAGGTGGCGCGCCTGCGGCCCATGGGCGTGATCAAGGGGTAGCCGTCCGGCGCTGTTCGCGTTCCGCGGCCGTCACCGCCGCCGCCAGGACGAAGATCCAAAGCGCCAGGCCCAGCCGTTGCATCGGGTAGTCCACGAGCGCGTGCAGGTAGACCGATAGCAGCCCCAATCCCCAGACCGAGCGGATGGCCGGCCCCACCGTGAGCGCGGCGAAGACGAGGGTAATCGCCAGAAACGGCACGCCGCCTTCGGCCAGCCATTCGGCCCAGTCGTTGTGAGCGTGGTTGACGATTCGTCCGATGTCGAAAAGAGCGTAGGCAGGGTAGGCTTCCTGATACGTGCCCAGGCCGAACCCCATCCAGGGCCGTTCCTTAGCCATCTCCAGGGAAGAGAGCAGCATTTCGCGGCGGTGGACGAACGGGTCGGGATAGCGGAGCCTTTCGAGCAGCCGCCCCCAGCCCACGACGGCGGTGAAGACGGCGGCGGCGGCGAGCAGGGTTCCCGTGGTGAGCATCAGGCGGCGGGCGCCGCCGGTTTGTTTGAGGACGGCCAGGATGGGGACGGCAAAGAGCAGCGCCGTGCAAAGGATGGCGCCGGCGCGGGAGTTGGAGGCGATCACCGAGGCGTAAATGACGCCCGCCAGGATGGCGTAGACTGCGCCGCGGCGCTTGTCGCGGAGTGCGCGGTAGATCGCCAGAGGAAGGAGCAGCTCGGCGAAGGCCGCGTAATTGTTGTAGTAGACGAAGGGGCCGAAGGCGTCGGGATAGCCGGAGTCAAACCACCAGAAGATCTTGCCGCCGGAGGTGAAAAGCTGGATCGTCCCCAGGATACTGATCGCCGCGCCGAAATACAGAAGCGCCGTCAGAAAGCGGGCGCGCACGGCGGCATCCGCCAGCGCCTGCAAGGCCAAAAAGACGGCGGCGAGGAGCGAAAACCAGAAAAGGATCTCCTCCCAGGTGTTATAGCGGTAGACGGTGGTCCCCAGCGCGAGCTGCAACAGGCCCCACAGGGGAGCGCAAGTCAGAGGGACGAGCAGTCCCGCCGTGTGGATCTTCCTTGGGCGCCGGGCCCAGTCGAGGATCCAGAGGGCGGCAGTGAGGAAAACGCCCGCTTGGAGCAGGCTCAGAGCCCACCGGCCTCGGATCCAGATGGTCAGAACACCGAAGAACAACAGAAGCGCCAAGGCGGCAGCCAGGCGGGATGAGCCTCTGGCGGCAGCTTTGGCGCTATCCGGATCACTCACCTTCTTCGAGCTTGGCGTTCGGGTTGACCAGCGCCCAGCAGATTGCGCCCAGGGCGCACAGCACGGCGGGCGTCAGGAACGACGCGGTCCAGCCCCAGGCGTGGGCGATCCGGGGGGTCAAGATCGCCGTGAGCGCGCCGCCGATCTGGCCGCCCATGTTCATCCAGCCGGAGACGGTGCCGGCGGAACGCCCGGCGATGTCGGCCGTCACCGCCCAATAGGAACTCTGCGACAGATACTGCATGCCGACGCCCAGCGCCAGCGCCAGGCTGGCCAGCTTGGCGCTCTCGACCTGAGTGCCCAATGCGATGCAGATTGCCGCGCCGCCCATGCCGATCACTCCGATGCCGCAACGTCCGGCCCAGCGGCCGAAACGGCGCACCAGCAGGTCGGCGATGACGCCGCCGAGCGGAGAGCAAAGCGCCATGGCCAGAAATGGAAGCATCGCGTACACGGCGCTCTGCTTGAGATCCATCCCTCGCACGTCATTGAGATAGCGGAAAAACCAAGTGAAGAAGATCCAGGCGGTGTAGCCGTAGGCGAAGTAGCTGAGAGTGATCAGCCAGATGTTCCGGTTGGTCAGGATGCGGCCCCAAGGGGCGGCCTGGCCCACGGCCGTTGAGGCCTTTACGGTCAACCCCGCCTCGATGCGAGCCAGCTCCTCTTTCTTGACCCACGGATGCTGCTGCGGCTTATCCCGTGCAATCAGGTACCAGCCCACGCCGGCCACGACTCCGATCAGCGCGCTGATGTAGAAGGACCAGTGCCAGCCCCAGTGGGTGATGATCCAGGTGATCAGGGGAGGCGTCACTCCGGCGCCTGCGCCCACCCCGGCGAAGATGATGCCGTTGGCCAGGCCGCGCTCCTGAGTGGGAATCCAGGTGGAAACCAGCTTATTGGAGGCCGGAAATACCACCGCTTCGCCCAGGCCCAGCACAAACCGGACCAAAACGAGCATCAGCAGCGAAGCCGCCCAGCCGATTGGAACCCAGGCCGTAGCAGCGGTGAACAGCGACCACCAGAGGACACCGGCGCCGATGACCAGCCGCGGTCCGTAGCGGTCCGCCAAGCGCCCGCCCAGCGCCTGAAAGAGCGCGTAGCCCCAAACAAAGGCGCTGAAGACGTAACCGAGCTCGTTGTCCGTGAGTTTGAAATCTTGTTGGACCCATTTGCCGGCGATGGAAATATTCACCCGGTCCAGGTAGGAGATGGCTCCCATGAGGAAGACCCAAAAGATCAGAAACCACCGCATGATGCAATGCCTCCCGAAGTTCAGGAATGTAGTGCGCGCCGCAGGCCGACGAAGGCGCTCGCAAGCGGCAAGTATGTCACAGTTGACTCAGCCGCCGCAATCCGCCGACGGACGGGGAGGAGCCTTCGAGATTCTGCGCGTCTGGACGAGGGTGGGAGGCGCGCTCAGTACGCGCCGCGTGCGGAGAGAACCGCGCGGAGAGTGCGCGCCAGGATGTGAAGATCGAGCCAGAGCGACCAGTTGCGGATGTAGTAGGCGTCCAGCGCCTGCTGGATCTCGAGATCGCCGTCGCTTCTGGCGGTGACCTGCCAGAGGCCGGTAAGGCCGGGGCGGACGCGGGCCCGGAGGGCCTGAAAGTCGCTGGGAAAACGTTCCAGGTGATAGGCAGGAAAGGGCCGGGGACCAACCAGGCTCATCTCGCCCTTGAGGACGTTCCAAAGCTGCGGGAGCTCGTCGAGGCTGGTGCGGCGCAGGAGCTTGCCGATGCGGGGCAGAAGCCGCGGATCGTCCTTCAATTTGCAGGTACGCTGCCATTCCAGCCAGGCTTCGGGGTGCTCTCGCAGGTAACGGTCAAGAATCTGGTCCGCGTTCGGGTACATCGTGCGGAGCTTATAGACGCGGATGGTCCTTCCGGCCTCCCCGCCGCGTTGCTGCGCATAGAACGGATTGCCGGGGCTGACGCGCCGGATCCACAGCGCCGCCAGTGCAATCACGGGCAGCGCAAACATGGCGGCCGGCAGGGCGATGCAGACATCAAGGAGGCGCTTCAGGGTGCGGTTCAGCGGACTCAGCAGGTTCTGCCGGACTTCCAGGCCGAGCAAGCCGCCCAAGTCGCGCGCGTTCACCCAAAGGCTGGCCATGCCGAACAAGTCCGGCAGGAGAATGACGTGCCGGAAGCTGGCCCCGCAGTCCTCCAGCACGGCCAGCAATTCGGGCCGCTTCAGGCTAGGCATAGCGATGAGGGCGTAGTGAACCTTGTGCCGGCGGCCCCATTCCGGCGCGGCCTTGAGCGGGCCCGCCAGAGGCACGCCTTCCCAAACCGGCGGCTTTTCTGGGTCGTCGTCGAAGAAGGCGGCGGGCTTTAGCCCCAGTTGCGGCTGCCGCTTCAGCCGCTGGACCACGGCGCGCCCAGCCTTTCCGGCGCCCAATACCACAACCGGCGTGCCCCACCACCAGCAGGCGGCCAGCAGAGTCCGCGCCGCGGCCCGCGACAGCGGCACGGCGAACAGGGTCAAGATCCAGGCGCCCAGCAGAACGCCCCGGGAGAAGCCGGCTTCGCGTGTCAGCACCAGTGCGGCGGTCGACGCTAGCGATACCAGGGTGGTGGCAAGCGCAATCCGGCGGAGCTCTTCCACCGGGCCGATGCCGGCGCCTGGGTAAAGGCCGAACATCCCGTAGGCCGTCAAGTAGGCTAAAGCGGCCGGCCATAATCGCAGGTATTCCGACGGGTCGATGGCCGGCTTGAGGAAGGACCAAAGCCAGATTGCCGCGCTGCCGGCGGCCAGCACCGCGACCAGGTCCACGGTGAAGATGACTGCGGCGGTGAGCGCCGGACGGGCGGTCCGCACCGCCTGCCGTGCCTGCCTCAGCGCGGCGTAAGGCCGAGCTTGAACCGTGCTGCCCAAGGGATTCCCTCAGAGTCCGCTGGAGAGGCGGAACGCCAGAACTTGCTTCGCGAACAGCCAGGCGAAGCGCGGATTGTGCTTGAGGTAGCGGCGCCACAGCCGGCGCGGCTCGGTGGCGAGTCGGAACAGCCACTCCAGACCGGAGCGTTGCATCCACCGTGGCGCCTGCGGCTTGACTCCGGCCAGAAAATCAAAGGCGGCGCCCACGCCGATCATCACCGCAGGAATCCGCCCGCGGTGCGCTGCCATCCAGCGTTCTTGCTTCGGGGTGCTGAGCCCGACGAAGAGGATGCGTACCCCAGCGCGCTCGATCTCGCCGACGATGCTGGCGTCTTCCTCGGCGGTAAGTGGGCGGAATGGGGGAGCATACGCATAGTTGATCCGGATTTGAGGGAAGCGATGCCGCAGGCGGGCGAGCAGCAAGGCGAGGACTTCCGGAGTTGCCCCGTAAAAGCCGACCGGGAGGCCGTTCTCTTCAGCGGCGCGCAACAAGACTGGCGTCAAGTCGGGACCGTAGACGCGGGTGGCTCCCGGAATGCCGAGCAGCCGGAGGCCCCACACGAGCGGCACGCCGTCGGGGGTGACCAGATCGGCTTCGTTCATGATGCGGCGGAACTCCGGCGAGTCATAGGCTTCCATGACGTTGTTGACCGTGGCCACGGCGACGTAGCGCGACTCGCCCGCCCGCGCCCAGCTTATGACGCGCCGGGCGGCGTCCTGGTAGCTGGTTCCGTCCACCCGCATGCCGACAATCACGCGTGAGGTCATGGCAGGGAGGCCGTTATTTCGGACCTGTCTTTGGGGCGCCCTCCGAGCGAGGTTTCCGGCTGCCGCTCTTCGGCCAGCAGCGACTCGTACAAAGACAGGATCGACCGGCAGCACCGCTCCAGTTCAAACTTTTCGTAAAACTTTCGCCGGCCCGCTTCTCCCATCCGGCGGCGCAGTTCCGCATCCCGCAGCAGGAGGGAAATGGCTTCGGCCAGCGCGCGCGGATCTCCGGGCGGGACGAGCAAGCCATTGACGCCGTGATCAATGATCTCGGGGATTCCGCCGATGGCGCTGCCGATCACCGGCTTGCCCATGGCCATGGCTTCGATCAGCACGTTGCCCAGGCCTTCGGGCTTTCGTGCGGGAAGCACCCAGAGATCGACAGCGGCATACACCTCCCGCATTTGGGCGACTTCGCCGAGCAGCGTCACTCGATCGGCGATGCCAAGCTCTTGGATGAGCCGCCGCAGCCGCCGTTCGTGCTCTTCGTTGCCCGGGAAGGGCGTGCCCACAATGACGAAATGCGCCTCCGGGTGCTCGCGAGCCACTTGGGCTGCGGCTTGCACAAACACGTCCTGGCCCTTCTGCTCCAAGTGGATCCGTCCTGCGACCCCCACCAGAAGGCGCCCTGTTTTGCGGCAAAGCGCATCAGGCTCGCGAACCTGGCCGTCCATGTTCTTGAACTCCCACGAGGGGATCCCGTTGTCCAAGACACGCAGCTTGCGCCTTCGCAGCAGGGAACAGAACTGACGGGAGACGGCCTTGGAGATGCACAGGATCTGGTCTGAAAACAGCCACAAGTACCACTGGTAGAGAGTCCACAGCCAGCTGACGTCGGCCATAAACTCCCGCACGTGCAATACGTGCGGCACGCCGGCGAGCTTTGCTGCCAGCGGCGACGTCAAAATGACGGCGCTGTTGGTGTGCACCACGTCGGGACGGCTGATGAGGATCTGCCGCCGCAGGCGCACGACCGAACGTAGAGCGCGCAGTGTCAGGCGCAACAGCCCGCCGGGCGTCTTGATCAGCCTCTGGCGCAAAATTGCCAGATCCTTTTCAATCTGGATGGCCGCTCCTGCGGCCTCCAATTTCGGCCGCAGGGGGCCATCTTCGGGCAGAATGACTTCGACCTGGTGGCCTTCGGACGCCATCCGGCCCGCCAGGCGCAGCAAGGAGCGGCTGGCGCCGTAGAGGTCGGCCACGTTGGCGACATACAGCACTCGCATGTGGGCGAGAAAAGCGATAGGGATCGTTAGTTCTTAACGAACAGAGCCAGCTCCAGGTTGATGCCACGGGACAAACCCAGAGCCCGCAGTAAGCCATCGAGCGGCCAGGCGGCGTAAACTGCGATTTGGCCGATTGGGTCGCGGAGCCGGCGCGGCGTGTGGAGCAACGTAAGGGCGAGCGCCTTCCAGGCGGCGCTGAGCAGCCGGTCCACTCGCCGGCCGGGACGGGGGACAGGATCGCCCAGGATGGCGAAAACCGGTTCCCGGTCGGCCAGCCGCAACGAGCCGCCGAGGATCTTCTGATAGGCCGCCATGGAACGCCGCTTCACATGCGCGGCGATCCTTTGGTCGTTCGGCGGAAACGTATCCGAAACGATGAGGCTGCCGCCAGGGCGGAGGCAGAGCCGCAGGTTATCCAGCGCGGCTGCGAACAATTCGTCGTCGACCAGGTGGTAGAGGACGTCGATCGCGGTGACCAGATCGAAGCCGCCTGCCTCGGCCAGCTTCTCAGCCCAGCCCCGATCGGTGATGTCTTGAACCTCGAAGACGCCGTGCGGGAACCGCTCCCGGCACACCGCGACGGCATCCGGCGAAATGTCCACTCCGCGCCAGCTTTGCACTCCAAGCTCGCGCCAAACCGGCGCGTAGGCTCCAACCCCTACGGCTGCTTCCAAAAGAACGCCACCGCGGAGTTCGGGATGCCTTCGCAACAGCCTGCGTAGAGCCTGGCGGCGGAGCCGGTAGGAGGCTTGGTTGAATCCCTCGCCGAGACCGCAATAGCCCACGGCGGAGAGCGCGCCCGCGTGCCGGACGTGCAGGTCTTTCCAATAAGTGGAGTACGTGTAAG
>Ga0078972_1007819_pt1 | contig 23260 bp, 20 predicted proteins | sample YelNatPaOPGAMG01_FD_67568 | JGI IMG/M metagenome (GOLD analysis project Ga0078972, IMG submission 67568) | Hot spring thermophilic microbial communities from Obsidian Pool, Yellowstone National Park, USA - OP-RAMG-01 (SPADES assembly) (version 2) | ecosystem: Environmental > Aquatic > Thermal...
CCTATGGTCCAATTGCGGACAATGCGGGAGGAAATGCCCAGATGTCTGATTTAGGTTCTGAAGTAAGAGCACGTACGGATGCCTTAGATGCTTTAGGAAATACTACCGCTGCTACGGGAAAGGGTTTTGCCATTGGTTCCGCAGCATTAACTGCTTTGGCTCTAATTGCAGCATATAATGATAAGATTATTTCCTTGGGTAAATCCTTAGATTTAAATTTTATGAATCCGCGCCTTATCGCTGGACTTTTTATCGGTGGGATGCTTCCTTTTTTATTTTCTTCTTTGACGATGGCTGCAGTAGGTAGAGCTGCGGGAAGAATTGTTGAAGAGGTAAGAAGGCAGTTTAGAGAAATTTCCGGTTTGATGGAAGGAAAAGCAAAACCTGATTATGCTCGCTGTGTAAAAATTGTTACGCAAGGCGCACAGAAAGAGATGATTCTTCCCAGTATCCTGGCTTTGATTTCTCCTATACTGGTAGGAATTTTTATGGGGCTGGAAGCAGAAGTGGGTTTACTTTCCGGTGCTTTGGTTTGTGGTTTTGTTTTGGCGGTAATGATGGCAAATTCTGGTTGCACTTGGGACAATGCTAAAAAATATATTGAGAAAGGAAATCTCGGAGGCAAAGGCTCATCCGCTCATAAGGCAAGTATCGTCGGTGATACGGTAGGGGATCCTTTTAAGGATACCGCAGGTCCTTCGCTTAACATTTTAATTAAACTTATGTCTATGGTTTCTATCGTCTTTGCCTCTTTTATTATTGCCACCACTATTTTTAAATAGGCATCCGGATTATAAATCTTGTACTCAATGAGAGATAACCCCTATACTGAATTTCTAACCACTTTTTCTAAGGAGAAATGGCAGAGAATAGGGTTGGTAAGAAGAGCAGGAGTGGTTGTACCGCTATTTTCTATATATTCTAATAGGAGTATTGGCAGTGCGGATTTTTTAGATTTAAAATTAGTCTGCGATTGGGTAAGACAATGCGGGATGAGCATTATACAACTTTTGCCCTTAAATGATACCGGTTTTAATTTCCGTCCTTACGATTGCGAAAGTGGCTTTGCATTAGAGCCTCTATACATTAACCTTAATGAGCTTAAAGGAGTGGATAATCTTAAATTTTTAGACCTGATAAAATCATTAAAGGAGAGATTTACTATTTCAAGAAGGATAAACTATGAAGTAAAAAAAGAAAAGTTAGAAATTCTATGGCAGATTTTTAAAGAAACAAAAGATGATTTACCTTTAGAGTTTGAGGATTACAAAATTAAGAATAGTTTCTGGCTTAAAGATTACTGTTTATTTAAAGTAATAAAAGAAAGATACCAGCAGAGATGCTGGGAAGATTGGCCTTCTCTTTTAAGAGAGAGATTAAATTTAGCTGATTTTGAAAGAGAAAATAAAGAAAGGATAGAATTTTATGCTTGGCTTCAGTGGCAGGCTTATGCGCAGTTGGGGGAAGTAAAGTCATATGCAGAAAAAAATGGTATATTTTTGATGGGAGATTTGCCCCTTTTAGTGAGCAGAGATTCTTCTGATGTTTGGGCAAAAAGGGATTATTTTAAATTAGATTTATCTTCTGGTGCACCCGCAGATATGTATTATTTCAAAGGTCAGCGTTGGGGTATGCCTACTTATAACTGGGAAAATATCGCAAAGAATAATTACGATTATATGATTGAGAAATTAAGATATGCGGAAAATTTCTACCATCTTTTTCGGATAGACCATGTGGTAGGGTTTTTTCGCATCTGGTCAATACCCATAAAAGAACCCTTAGAAAATGCAGGTTTAAATGGTTTTTTTGATCCCTCTGATGAGAATATCTGGGAAGAGCATGGCAGAAGAATTCTTTCAATAATGCTTCAAAATACCTCTATGCTTGCCTGCGCAGAAGATTTAGGCACTGTCCCAAAATGCTCCTATAAGGTCTTAAAAGAATTGGGTATTCCGGGGATGGAGGTCTTGCGTTGGAATAAGGATTGGCAGAAGACTTACGATTTTAAAAAACCTCAAGAGTACAGGACCTTGGCAGTTGCCTGTCTTTCTACCCATGATTCTTCAAATATCGAGGCTTGGTGGAATTTTGAGGCAGGAACCGTTGATGAGGCTCTCTTTAAAAGATGGATGCAGGAAAAAAATATCGATTTTTCGGCGATTAAAGAAAGGTTATTTGATTTAAATTTATCCTTCCATAAGAGACTGCGCTGGAGAAAAGAAATAAATAGTCCTTCTAAACTCCTTGAGGTATTAAAATTAGAGGAAAAACAAGTCCCCCATATAATCGACTTATACAAAGGCAGTTATTTAGAAAAAGAAAAATTGTGGCAAGCATTAGGGTTAAAAGAAGATTTGAAAGAAAAAGCAGATAATTTATTTTTAAAGAGAGTATTAGAATATATCAGCGAAAGTTCTTCTATATTTTGTATTAATCTTTTATTTGATTGGCTTTCTTTTTCGGGTATTTTTTCTGATGACTGTTGGCTGCGCAGGATAAATTTTCCGGGAACTTTATCTAAAGATAACTGGAGTTATGTGATGCCTCTGTCAATAGAGGAGATGTTAAATTTAAAGATAAATTCCGAAATTAAAGAGATAAATATAAAAACCAACCGTATATAAATGAAATCACTTCAAAAAATTAAATTGGTTATCTTTGATTTAGATGGAACCCTCGTAGATGCCTATCCTGCAATTATTGAGAGTTTTAATTTTACTATGCAAAAATTAGGTTATCCCAAAAGAAAAGGCTCAGTTATCCGTAAAGCTGTGGGCTGGGGAGATGAGAATCTTTTAAAGCCATTTGTTAAAGAAGAAGACTTAACCCAAGCTCTTTCTATATACCGTAAGCATCATGAAAAAAGTCTGATAAGAAAATCTAAGGTTTTTTCAGGTGTATTTAAGGTTTTAGATTTTTTAAAGAGAAACAATATTAAAGTTGCGGTTGCCAGTAACCGTCCTACCAAGTTTTCTTTAATCCTTATCCGGCATTTAGGCTTGGATAAGTATTTAGATTATGTTTTATGTGCGGATAAAATCAAGCAGATAAAACCCAATCCCTATTTACTTAATAAAATTATAAGCCATTTTAAGGTTTTACCTTATCAAGCTTTATATGTAGGTGATATGGCGATCGATGCACAGGCGGGCAAAAATGCTCAGATAAAAACGATTATCGTTACTACCGGTTCAAATACTTATAAAGAAGTTTTTAAAGAGAGGCCTTTTAAGATAATAAGAAAGATTACTGAACTTCTAAGAATCATTCCTGCATACATTTCCAATAAAACTTAAGATATTTCTTTAAAGCTCTTAGCATTTCTTTAGTTTCCTTTAAACCTGAATCCGGATGAGGTTTATCCTCTTTAGAAAAATCGCTAAATTTTATCTTTAAACCCAAAAGTCCAGAGAGCAAATTCGACCAGGCATAAGGAAGGATCTCTAAGTTATATCCGGAAAGGATTAAATCTACAGATTTTCCTTCGGTAAAAAGATTGCTCAGTTGGTTTACTTTTTCACCAATGAGATAAAACCCTTCTAAACTTAAACCCAGCTGTGCAAGGTGGTCCTGATAATGGGGGTCTGAGCCACCGTAACGGATAATAAATTCGGGTTTAAATTCTTCTGCTAAAGGAAAGATTACCTCATCAAATAGGTATTCGTATGCCTTATCAGAGGTATAGGGTTTTAAAACCAGATTTATATTAAAGCCTTTTGCTTTACCCTCACCGATTTCATTTATAAATCCACAGCCAGGATAAAGAGTTAAAGGATCTTGATGGATGTCCACAAATAGTACCTCAGCATCATTATAGAAAATTTCTGAGGTTCCATTTCCCGCATGGGCATCCGTATCGATAACTAAAATTCTTTTTAAGTTGTATTTTTCCTTAAGGTAGCTGACCAATATCGCCACATCATTATAAAAACAGAACCCTTCTCCAAAATTTTTCTTTGCATGATGCATCCCTCCGCCAATAGAGATGGCTTTTTTAGTCTTATTTTCTACTACTAATTTTCCTGCCAATAAAGAACTTCCCACGATAATCCTTGATGCCTCTTCTATACCTTCAGGGATATAACCGGTTAAAGGATTTAGATTATCCGCACTTACAAAATCCATAATATTATTTAGAATTATTCCTTTTGAGGCAAGTTTTAAAGTATTTATATATTCTTTGGTATGAACTAATTCTAAGGTTTCATCATCTACAGGTTTAGCTAGAGTGATCTCTAAATTTTCTATAAAAGGAAAAACTTTTTCTTTAAAGAAATCAAAGAAGATTTTAAATCTTTCGTTGGTTAGGGGATGCCCTTTTCCAAAACTAAAATTGGCTAACTCCTCATTGTAGATAAGTGTGTTTTTCATAATTTCTATTATACAATAAAATCTAATTTTTTTCTTTACTTAAACTATTTTCTATTTAAAATATATAATATGCTAAAGAGAATCACTTTTGCAGTGCTATTTTTTTTACTAAGTTGTTTTTTACTTTATGCGGATATAAATAATAACCGACCAAAACTTCTTCTTTTTTATTCAGATACCTGCCATGCCTGCCATAAAGTAATTCAGGAAGTAATGCCCGAGATTGAAAAAGAATTTTTAGGTAAGATTTCTATAGAGTATTTAGATATTAAAGATGTTAATAATTATAAATTGATGTTAGAATTAAAAGAGAAGTATGGATGTAAGGAAAGCGGAGTTCCCACAGTTTTTTTAGAAGGAAATATAATTGTAGGTTTTTTAGAAATCAAACAAAACTTAAGAAATTTAATCCTTGAAGTTCTTAAAAAATCTTCCCAAGTCCAGTTACCTAAAGATGTCTCTATAGATTTATCGCAATACTTTCTTTCCTTCGGGATTTTGCCTATTATTACTGCGGGTTTAATCGATGGGATAAATCCTTGCGCCTTTACAGTAATTGTATTTTTTGTTTCTTTTTTATCTTTACAGAAATATAAAAGAGAGGTACTGGTGGCGGTGGGTTTTTCTTTTATATTTGCAGTATTTTTAACTTATATATTGATTGGTCTGGGTATCTTCCGTTTTCTTTACGTATTTAGATATTTTTATCTTTTCTCTAAAATTCTTTATTACCTAATTGGGATTTTATGTTTTGTTTTGGCGGTATTCTGTTTTTATGATATATGGGTATTTAAAAAAAAGCGTGAGTTTAAAGATTTAACTTTACAACTACCTCAGATAATTAAAAATCGCATCCATTCTATAATTGGTAATTACTACAGGAGAAGTCCCTTAGATAAAAATTTAGATTATAACTCTCAATTATTAAAATTAATTTTAAGTGCATGGATTGTAGGTTTTTTGGTTTCACTTTTAGAGGCAGTCTGTACAGGTCAACTTTATCTTCCCACCATTGTTTTTATGTTAAAGGAGCCCCTTTTAAGGATGAGGGCATTTATTTATTTAATCTTATATAATATTATGTTTATAATACCTCTGATGGTGGTCTTTCTTTTTGCCCTCTTAGGGGTGAGTTCCAGTTTATTTTCGGAATTTATGAGAAAAAATATAATCTTAATTAGAGTCTTGATGGCGGTGATTTTTATTACCTTTGGAGTTTTAATTGTCCTTAAAGCTTAAATTGAAGGAGGTGAGGAGAGATGAAATTTTTAATGTTAGGAAGATATAGTTTAGAGGCAATCAAGGGGATAAAGAAGGAGCGTACCAAAAAGGTTATCTCTCTTATTGAGGAGAAAAATGGCAAGGTTGAGTCTATGTTTGCGCTTTTGGGAGGTTATGATTTAGCATTTATAGTCGATTTTCCTTCAGTAAAAGAGGCAATTTCTGCATCGGTTGAAATTACAAAATTAACCGGTATCTCTTTTAACACATCCCCAGCGATTACCGTAGAGGAATTTGATAAGTTATTAGGTTAATTATAGACGGAGTTGTTTTTCCGCATCCACGATATCGCGGTTGATAATAAAGATAAGGTTGCTTGATTTTTCTTTTAAGGAAAAAGAGGCAAATTTACTTTCTCTAATCTCTCGTAAGATCTGTATACTCATCCGAAAATAACGGATAATCTCCCCTTCATCGGTATCGGTAAATTTTAAGATATCCTTAAAGGGGCTTCCTCTGATCCAAGATTCTAAAGAAAAGGCAAGATGAAAATAAGGTTGTTTACTTAAGGGATAAATCCGGTATCTTGTTTCTTTTTGATGGATCATTTTCATAATTTCATCAGTGATTTCTTTTATCCTCTGTGTCCTGCGCGATATCTTTATAAGATGTTGGTTTTTGCGGGGTTCAAATACTACCGCACTGATGAGAATTGCCAGATCGATCTCATCCAATTCTTCTAAAATCTTTCTTTCATAAAGTTCAGCCAAGATTAACTCATACCCATAAAGAGAAGAGGCAAATTTTCCTTTGAGGGTTAACTGGTTTTCTTTTATGTAAGACATCTCTTTAAGTAAATTCAATTTCGCCTGCATAAGTCTAAGCGCCTCTTTCTGTTTAAATCTATTGGATTGGAAATAATGTAAAGATAGAGGATATATCTCTATAACTTTTTCTTTATAAGTTTCAAAGAGATTTAATATGGAGGCATAAGAGAGATTAAATTGACTTTTTATCTCCTCAGGTCTTCCCAAAATAAGTCTTTTTACCTCTTCAAAATTTATCCTCTGGGGATGGATACGCAAAAAGACAAAACCTTCTTTATCTAATCCTCTTCTTCCTGCTCTACCTGCCATCTGGTAGAAATCACGCACTTTTAAAATCCTTGTATATCTTCCGTAAAATTTTTTAAGGTCATCAAAGATAACACTTTTTGCCGGCATATTTATTCCTAAAGCAAAAGTTTCGGTAGTAAAGATGACTTTAATAAGACGTTGGGTAAAAAGTTGTTCTATCACTTCTTTTAAAGTAGGAAGCATGCCTGCATGATGGTAGGCGATCCCTTTTAAGATAAGATGGTAGAGTTTTTGAGCGCTTTCTTCTTGGGTTAATCCAAAGCGTTCGCAGAGTTGGTTGTAAAGAGAGATGACCTGTTTTTTCTCCTCTTTATTTAGAAAATCAAAACGGTAGAGCTCAAAGGCTAAATCTTCGGTTTTCTTTCGAGCAAATACAAAATAGATACAGGGAAGATAGTTTTTATCGCGCAGATAATTTATAAGGTGAAATAATCTATTGGGTTTATATTCTTTAATACCACTATAACCGATTCTCTTTAATTCAGTTAGATTATCCAAAATCTCATTGTGACACTGAAAGCAGAATTTTAAAGGTACGGGCCTTTTATTCTCGATTACTACTTTTGTAGGTTTTTTATGGATAGAGTTTATCCAAGAACTGAACTCTTCGATATTGGGGATAGTAGCAGAAAGGCAGAGTATCTTCATATGCTGAGGTAGAAACATCAACGCCTCTTCCCAGACCGTTCCCCGTTCTTCATTATCTATATAATGGACTTCATCAAAGATAACCCAAAAATAACTTTCTAGTTCTTTAGGATTATTGATGATTTTATTACGGAAGATCTCTGTAGTCATAATTAATACATCTGCATTAGGATTTATGGATACATCACCGGTAAGGATACCGATTTTCTCTTTAAATTGTTGATTAAAATCGCGGAATTTTTGATTGGATAATGCCTTTATAGGAGCGGTATAGATTACCCTTTGGTTTTTCTTTAAAGCAGTCTCAATTATATATTCCGCAATTGCGGTTTTACCTGCACCGGTAGGAGCAGAAACGATTACGCTGAAACCTTCTTTTATATAATTGATTGCCTCCTTTTGAAATCGGTCGTATTCCATAACTTCTATTATAAGATATTTTTTTATAATTTGATATAATTTTTTGTTATAATAAATTATTATGAAAATAGATTCTTTAAAAAAGTATATTTCAGAAGATCTTATAGAAAAATTAAAAGAACAAAAAATTAAAAAACTATACCCCCATCAAAAGGAAGCGGTGGAAAAGGGCCTTTTTGAAGGAAAGAGTTTTTTAATTTCTACCCCCACTGCTTCAGGAAAAACCTTAATCGCTACCTTTTCCATTATAAAGACCCTTTTAAAAAATAAAAAGATTATTTATATCGTTCCTTTAGTGGCTTTAGCTTTGGAGAAATACAATTACTATAAGGAATTCTTGGGGGATAAATTTAAAGTAGCGCTTTCTTTCGGAGATTTAGATTCCTATGATCCTTGGTTAAGGGATTATGATTTGATTATTATTACTTCAGAAAAACTCGATTCTTTAATAAGACATGGTATAGATTGGTTAAGTAGTGTAGGCTTGGTGATAATTGATGAGATCCATCTTATCAATGATGTAAGTAGAGGACCAACTTTAGAAATTCTTATTACTATTTTAAAGAAAAACTTAGTTTCTGCCCAGTTTTTAGGTCTATCCGCTACGATAACTAATGTGGAACAGTTAGCCAATTGGTTAAATACCGAAATAATCAAAAGTGATTTTAGACCAGTAAAGTTATACGAGGGGGTATGTTTTAATAATATAATAAGATTTGTGAATAAAAAACCATTAATTTTGGAGGAATTAATTTCTGAAGAAGCGATAGCCAAAGACACAGTCTTTAAAAGGAAAAAGCAACTCCTCATTTTTGTTTCCAGTCGACGTAATTCTGAGTCACTTTCTGAAAGATTATCTTGCGATGTAGAGAAGTTCCTTAAGAAAGAAGAGGTATCAGAATTAAAGGGATTAGCGCAGAAATTATTGGGTATAATTTCCCCTCCTACTAAGCAATGCAAAAGATTGGCTAAGGTTATAGAAAAAGGGATCGCTTTTCATCATGCGGGATTAGTCTCCCAACAGCGCGCTTTAATTGAAGAGAACTTCCGTAAAGGTTTAATAAAGGTCGTCTGCTGTACCCCTACTTTGGCTTTGGGAGTAAATTTGCCTGCATTTAGGGTTTTGATTCGGGATATAAAGCGATACTATCCGGGTTTAGGCTCAATAGAGATTCCGGTTTTAGAATATAAACAATTTGCGGGAAGAGCAGGCAGGCCTCAGTATGATAAGTTTGGCGAGGCGATAATTTTGGCTAAATCTTTATCTTCAGTAGAGGAACTTACCCAGAGATATATATTAGGAAAGCCAGAAAAAATTGAATCAAAACTTGCTCAGGAGAAAGCATTGCGTATCCATAGCCTTTCTTTAATTGCTTCTAATATAGTCTCTACTTTGGAAGAACTTTTAGATTTCTTTGCGGAAACTTTTTTTAGCTTTCAATATGGCAAGGCAGTTCTTTTAGAAAATAAATTGAAAAAAATTTTAGAGGATTTAGAAGATTGGGGGTTTATTGAGAAAAAAGAGAATAAGTTTTTTGCTACCTCTTTGGGTAAACGCATAAGTCATCTTTATCTTGATCCCTTAAGTGCTTATCTTTTTATCCAGGCATTAAAGCAAACAGAAGATTTGGGAATCTCGGAATTGGGGATATTGCAGATCATCAGTTATAGCGATGAGATGAAGCCACATTTGATTTTAAGAAATAAGGATCTGGCGATTTTAACTGAAGTAATTAATCTTAATAAAGAAAAATTTTTAATGGATGTTCCTCTGGTTTGGAATGAGAATTACGAAGATTTTTTAGGAAGTCTTAAAACCGCTCTCTGTTTTTTAGATTGGATAGAGGAGGAAACTGAGGCGGTCCTTTTAGAAAAATTCCAGATCACCCCTGGAGAACTCCATAATAAATTAGAGATTGCGGATTGGTTAATTTATGCTTTGATAGAGATCTCCAAGATCCTTAGACTTAAAAGTATTGTTGGTTATCTTCAAAAGTTAAGGATAAGACTTAATTATGGAGTCAAAGATGAACTTTTAGAATTGGTGAGTTTAAGCCACATCGGCAGGGTCCGTGCGCGCAGATTATTTGAGCGGGGGATAAAAAATATCGCTTATCTTAAAAAAACCTCTTTAGATACCTTGATAGAGATTTTAGGTAAAAAAGTTGCTTTAAAAGTAATGGAGCAGTTAAAGTAGGAGGAAAGATGAAGGCAAGAGAAAAATTTTTACTTTTAATTTTGATTATCCTTTTTTTAAGTATCCTGGGTAGATATTTTAAATTTGATCCCAATAGTCTAAGATTTCATTTAAGCAAGTATCCTTTAATAATTTCCGGGATAATCTTTGTTATTCTTTATGTAGTAGTTACCTTTTTTATTTGGTTATCGAAGGATGTCTTCAGAATAACTTCTGCTTTTCTATTCGGCGCAAATTTAAGTACGATTTTGGTTTGGATTTCAGAGGTAATTAATGCCTTTATTCTCTTTCATTTTAGCCGTTTTTTGGGAAAGGAATTTGTAGAGAAAAAGATCTCAGCAGAAAAATTTTCTTATTATCAGAAGATTTTAGAAAAGAGGAGGAGTTTTTTGAGCCTTTTTATTTTAAGGGCGGTTCCTTTGGTTCCTTTTAGATTTTTAGATATGTTTATGGGATTAACTCCCATTTCTTTTAAAAGGTATCTTTTAGTTGTACTTTTAGGCTCTCCTATAAGGATATACTGGTTACAGTATATCCTTGCTTCTTTAGGGATGGCTATATTTAGAAAGCCGGAAGAACTCATCTATTTTTTAATCACCCATAAAATAATCTTTATTCTTACCTTAATTTATGTTATATTAGTAATAGTCTTAAGTTTTAAAATCATTCCTAAAAAATGAAAAGGTTAGTTTTTACTATCGCACTTATCTTTTTTGCTTTTAACAGTTGGGCGGATGAAAAGAAAGTTCATATCGGTTTTTCTTCAGAAGGTTTAAAGATCTCTTTTCCTTTTGGAAGGAGTTATAATTATCAAGATATAAGGGTAAGCAGGGTAGTCGATGGAGATACTTTAGAGTTAGAGAATGGTCAAAGGGTTCGGCTTATCGGTATCGATGCTCCGGAGATGCATGAGTCAGAAAAACTTTTTAGAGATGCCCAAAGGACAAGAAAGGATATAAAAACGATTAAAGAAATGGGAAGACGTTCATATAGATTTTTAAAAGAACTTGTTGAGAATAAAAAAGTAAGGTTAGAATTTGATGTAGAAAAGTATGACCGTTATGGAAGGCTTCTTGCTTATGTATTTTTAAAAGAGGATAATACTTTTGTAAATGCTAAGATTTTAGAAGAAGGCTATGCGCAGGTAATGACGGTCGCTCCTAATGTAAAATATGCGGATTATTTTTTAAGCCTTTTTAGAAAGGCAAGAGAACTTAAGAAAGGATTATGGGCAGAAGAATGAGTTTAGGAAGTTAATAAGAAGTAGTGAGTAGGGAGTAGTGAGTATTGAGTAGTTAGGGTGAGAGAGTTTAGGAAGTTAGGTAAGTTAGGGAGTTAGGTGAGTAAAATAACGAGATTAACGAAAATAACGAACTAAACGAAATTAACGAATTATTATGAGAAACGGTCTCCGATTGAATTGAGAAACGGTCTTAGAATGAAAAGGAATATCTTAATCGTTGATGATGATCCGCAAGTATTAAACAGTTTAGAAAAACTCTTTATAAAAGAGGGGTATTTGGTTTCTTCTGCTTTGAGTGGTAAGTCTGCGTTGGAAAAAATTGAAAAACAAGATTTTGATTTAGTGATCATCGATATCCGGATGCCGGAATTAGATGGCATCAAGATAACCAAGAGGATAAAAGAGATACTGAAGAATAGATGTAAGCCCGATGTTCCTGTTCTATTTATTACCGGATATGCGGATTTGGCTTCTAATGCTAAGGCAGAAAACTTAGGAGAGGTTATTTTAAAACCCTTTGATTTAGAAGGATTCTTGGAGAAAGTCAAACAGCAGATCACTAAAAGGAGAGTGGTTATAACTGGATTGGGTGTAGTCTCATCAATTGGTATTGGCAAGGATGAATTCTGGGAGGCAAATTTAAAAGGTATATCCGGTGCAGATTTAATTACGGAATTTGATACTTCAGGTTATTATACAAAAATATGCGCACCGGTTAAAGGATTTAACCCTTCAAAATTTATGTCCGAGTTAACCGCAAATAAATCAGAGAGGTTTGTTCAGTTTGCGCTTGCCGGAGCAAAATTAGCCTTAGAGGATAGTAAATTGGATTTAAGTAAAGAAGACTTAAATAGGGTAGGAGTTTGTATTGGTTCAGGTTTGGGAGGGATGTTTTTCTATGAGAAGCAAATTTTAAAGATGCAAAAGGAAGGTCCCCAAAGAGTGCATCCAACTTCTGTTCCCAGAATTATGCCCAATGCTCCCTCCGGTCAGGTCTCCATTGAATTAAATTTAAAAGGTCCAAATTTGACCGTTTCTACTGCTTGTGCTTCGGGTAGCCATGCTATCGGTCAAGCTTATGAGTTGATTTTGCACAATAAAGCAGAGATTATGTTTGCCGGCGGAACAGAGGCACCTTTAGTTCCTTATACTTTTGCCGGTTTTGATGCTTTAAGGGTGATGTCTAAAAGAAACGCTTCCCCAAAAGAGGCATCCAGACCATTTGATAGAGAAAGGGATGGTTTTGTTATGGGTGAAGGCTCAGGGATTTTAATTTTAGAAGAACTCAATCATGCTTTAAAAAGAAAAGCCCATATCTATGCAGAAATTATCGGTTATAGTCTAACCTCGGGTGCTTTTCATATGATTATTCCGGTTGAAGATGGAAAAGATGCAGCTAAAACTATGCAAGAAGCATTAAGAGAAGCTAAGGTATCTAGTGAAGAAGTAGACTACATCAACGCTCATGGGACTTCCACACCCGCTAACGATAAAGCAGAGACCAAAGCCATAAAAGAGGTATTTGGAGATTATGCCTATAAGATTCCCATCTCTTCCACTAAATCTATGATTGGACATACCATCGGTGCCTCTGGGGCAATTGAAGCGATTGTCTGTTGTTTAGTGATCGAAAATAATATCATTCCTCCTACTATAAACTATAAATATCCGGATCCGGAATGTGATTTAGATTATGTTCCTAACGAGGCAAGAAAGAAAAAAGTAGATATTGCCTTATCTAATTCCTTTGGTTTTGGTTCAAACAATGCCTGTTTGGTCTTTAGGAGGTATAAATGAATTTAATCTGCGGAAAAAAATAAGAAAAAATGATTCCTTTAAGAACTGTGAGGAAAAAATTAGGAGAATTATTAATCGAACGCAAGATCATTACTCCTCAACAGTTGGAGATTGCTTTGGAAGAGCAGAAGAAAAAGGGAGGCTATTTAAGTCAACATCTAATTGCTTTAGGATTTGCTACTGAACAGGATATCGCTTTATGCCTTTCTAATCAATATAATTTCGCCTATTTACCCTTAAAAAATTACCATATACCTAAAGAGATTTTAGAGATTATCCCTTTAAAATGGATTAGGATTTATACACTTTTACCCATCGATAAGATAGATAATATCTTAAGTGTGGTGATGGCGGATCCTTTAAATGAAGGGGTAATTCAGATGCTTGAGCAGATTACCCATTGCCATATTCAGGTTTTTATCAGTACCTACACCGAAATTAATGAGGCTATAGATTTTTATTTTAAAGATAAACTTAAAGAATTAAAGGAGGCTTATTTAGATCCGCGGGATATCTATAAATTAAAGACTACTGATGAATTCATCCAGACGCGTGCCTATAAAGGACCTGAACGCAGGCAGTACATCCGGATTAATTTAAAGATAAAACTCTCCTTTTATTTTCATGGCAAGACTTTCTTTACATATACTCAAAATGTAAGTTATGGTGGGATTGCCTTTATCTCTCCTGTTTATTTACCTATTGATACAAATTTAGCTATAAGATTGTTTGTTAAAGAAGACCAGGCACCTTTAGATGCGGTAATTAATATTTTAAGAGTCCATGCGATTAAACCCATAGAGTTAGAGACACCTTCTCAGACAGAGTCATCTGGTTATGAGGTTGCGGGTTGTTTTGAATTTATGGCAGAAGAGGATAGGAAACTTTGGGTAGAATTTTTAAAAGAAAATATAAAATAAAAGGAGTCAAAAAGAGTAGGTAGTAGATAGTAGGTAGGAGTTAGGAGTTTAGGAAGTTAGGAAGTTAGGTGAGTTAGGAAGTTAGGTGAGTTAGGGAGTTAAGAAGTAAAAACGAAATTAACGAAAATAACAAACTAAAACGAAATTAACCAATATTATAAGAAACGGTCTCTGTATAGTTGGAGAAACGGTCTCCGATTGAGTTGAGAAACGGTCTTATTAAAAGAAGGAGGTTAATAAATGCTTAGATTTTTAACTGCGGGAGAATCCCATGGAGAAGCACTTTTGGCAATATTAGAAGGTATGCCTTCAGGATTAAAGATTGAGAAGGATTTTATTGATCAAGAGTTATCCCGCAGACAAAAAGGTTTAGGAAGGGGAAAGCGGATGCAGATAGAGGAAGATAAAGTAAAAATTATTTCCGGAATAAAAAACGGGATAACTATAGGCAGTCCTATCGGAGTTTTAATTGGGAATAAAGATTTTAGTATTGATAAACTGCCAAAAGTAATTTTTCCCCGACCTGGGCATGCGGATTTAGCGGGACTTTTAAAATACGGTTTTAAAGATATAAGGGATGTTTTAGAGCGCGCTTCTGCCAGGGAAACCGCCTGTCAAGTAGCAATAGGAGCGCTCTGTAAATTATTTTTAAAAGAATTTAATATTTTTATAGAGAGCAAAGTTTTAGAAATAGGCGGAGAAAATAAAAAAGAGCGCATTATCAAAAAAATAGAAGAGGCAAAAGAAAAAAGGGATACCTTAGGTGGGATATTTGAAGTAACTGCAAGAGGCGTTCCGGTGGGATTAGGCAGTTATGTCCATTGGGATAGGCGGTTAGATGCGCGTTTAGCAGAGGTAATAATTTCTATTCCGGGAGTAAAAGCAGTGGAGTTCGGTTTAGGTTTTGGGTATGCCAAGAAATTTGGTTCAGAGGTTCATGATGCGATATATTATAATAAAATAAGAGGTTATTTTCGTCGCACTAACAATGCAGGAGGAATTGAAGGAGGAGTTTCTAATGGGCAAGATATAGTAATCCGAGCTTGTATGAAACCCATCTCTACCTTACTTAATCCCTTAGATTCGGTAAATATCCTCACCAAAAAACCAGCAAAAGCACAGATCGAGCGTTCTGATATATGTGCGGTAGAATCTGCAGGAGTGATTGCCGAAAGTAAAGTTGCTTTTGTTTTAACCGATGCTTTTTTGGAAAAATTTTCTGCGGATAATTTAGAGGATATAAAAAATAGTTTTAAGTATTATTTAAAAAGGATTAAATAAAAAAATTTAAGTGAGATTTCTCCCCCTTTTTCGTCTTTTGTATAAGAGAAAGGGGGTGATTTTTATGTTGACAAAAGAGGATATAAGGATAATAAAGATAAGGAATATGAATAAAACGGAAAGTAAACTTAAGGCATTTGTGGATATTGCGATTGGAGATTTTGTAGTGAGGGGTTTAAGGATTTTAGAAGGGAAAAATGGTTTGTTTTTGGGTATGCCCTCAGAAAGGGCAAAGGATGGTCGTTGGTATCGGAGATTTTATCCTCAAACAAAAGAGGCAAATAATATACTTACAGAAAAGATACTGAAGGCTTTTAGAGAAAGTTAAACAAAATTATAGTTAAATAATTTTAAGGTAAATATGAGCAATATTTACTTAGTGGGATTTATGGGTACCGGTAAGACCACCGTAGGAAAAGAATTAGCCAAGAGGAAAAATTGGTCCTTCGTAGATTTAGATGATTTGATTGAGTTAAGGGAAAGGATGACTATTGTTGAAATTTTTGCGCAGAAAGGGGAACCCTATTTTCGGCGTAGAGAAAAAGAGATTTTAAAAGAAGTAGCAAAAGAGAAAAATTTTGTAGTTGCCTGCGGTGGAGGAATCGTTTTAGATGAAGAGAATGTAAAGATAATGTATGAAACGGGTATCCCTATTTGTTTGGTGGCAACCTCAGAGGTTATCCTTAAACGCACAGAAGGTTTTAGTTACCGTCCTTTACTCAATACAGCCAATCCTAAAGAAAGGATTGAGGAATTACTTCAAAAACGCGCTCCCTTTTATGCGCGGATAGAAAAAAAGATAGATACCTCTAATTTAACTGTAGAAGAAGTAGTAGAACAGATCCTTAAATTAATCCCTTAAAGATATGGAAAATCTTGAGGTTTTAATTGGCTTAAATATGATTCCGGAACTTAAGCCTTTGACTTTAAAAAGAATCTGGCAGAGTTTATCAAAACCAAAAGAGATATTTAACCTTTCTGAAGAAGAGATTACCAAAAGGACCGGTATAAAAAGAGAACTCGCCTTTAAAATCAAATCCTTTGATTTAAAAAAAATCGATGCAGAAATTTCTTTAATTAAAAAATATAATTTAAAGGTGATTACTTTCCAGGATGATGAATATCCCTTTTTGCTTAAGCAGATTCCTGATCCCGCACCGGTTCTTTATATAAAAGGAGAATTTAAACCGCAGGATAAATTAAGTATTGCGGTGGTTGGTTGTCGACAGGCATCCTTTTATGGTTTGGAATGTAGCAATAATTTTTCTTTTCAGTTGGCAGAATTAGGAATTACCGTAGTTTCCGGTTTAGCACGCGGAATAGATACCTGGGCGCATAAAGGAGCATTGAAAGCAGGCGGAAGAACGATTGCGGTTTTGGGAAGCGGTTTTGGTTTTATATATCCTAAAGAAAACAGAGATTTAGTAGAGGAGATCGCTTTAAACGGAGCAGTGATTTCGGAATTTCCCTGCCAGATGAAACCTTTAAGTTTTAATTTTCCTCGGCGTAATCGGATTATCAGTGGGCTTTCTTTGGGGGTTTTGGTGATTGAGGCAGGCAAAAGAAGTGGAGCCTTAATTACCGCCAGGTTTGCCTTAGAGCAAGGTAGGGAAGTTTTTTGTATTCCGGGTAGATACGATTCCTTTAACTCTTTTGGGACAAACACACTTATAAAAGAAGGGGCAAAGCTTGTTTTAAATATTGAGGATATCCTTGAAGAATTAAACTTGACAGTAAAAAATTAAGATGAAAACTAAAAAGTTAGTGATTGTAGAATCTCCTGCAAAGGCAAAGACGATCCATAATATTTTGGGCAAAGATTTTGCAGTTTTTGCCTGTATGGGGCATATAGTGGATTTACCGGAGAATAAACTGGGAGTAGATATAGAGAATGGATTTAAACCATTTTATACAGTAATTCCCGCAAGAAAAAAGATTTTAGAGAAACTCAAAGAAGAAGTCAGTAGTAAAGATGAAGTTTACATTGCTACTGATCCCGATAGGGAGGGAGAGGCGATCGGCTGGCATATAAAGAATAAATTACCTGAAGATAAAAAATACTGGCGGGTAATTTTTCATGAGATTACCCCCAATTCTATAAAATCTGCATTTTCCAATTTAAGAGATTTTGATTTAAAACTTATAGAAGCGCAGATGACGCGTAGGATTTTAGATAGGATTGTGGGTTATTTTTTAAGTCCACTTTTATGGAAGAAGATAGTGCGGGGTTTAAGTGCAGGAAGGGTTCAATCCGTTGCTTTGAGAATGATTGTGGAGAGGGAAAGAGAAATACTTTCCTTTAAGAGCCAAGAGTATTGGGTAATTGAAGCAGAGTTTTCAAAGATCAATCAAAAAGATAATGTATTTGTAGCAAAATTAGAAAAGTATGACAATAAAAAAATTAAGATAAGTAATAAAGAAGAGGCAGAAGAGATTATTTTAAAAATAAAGGATAAGGAGTTTAAGGTAATTAAGATAAAAGAAGATTTAAAGAAAAGACCTGCACCCGTTCCTTTTATCACCAGTTCTTTACAGCAGGAGGCATTTCAAAAATTAAATTTTTCTGTCGCAAAGACTATGCTGATAGCACAACAACTATATGAAGGTATAGAGATTGGAGTAAAGGGACATATCGGTCTTATTACTTATATGCGTACAGATTCTACGCGTATTTCTGATGAGGCAAAAAAGGAGGCAAGGGATTATATTTTACGTTTCTATGGAGAACGTTTTTTAGGAAAGGACAGAGAAATTAAATCTTCAAAGTATAGCCAAAAAGCCCATGAGGCGATTAGGCCTACTTCTTTGGAAAGAACACCTGAGAGTATAAAAGATTTTTTAACTAATGACCAATATAAATTGTACAAACTTATCTATGAGCGTTTCTTAGCCAGTCAAATGGCGGATTTGGAATATAAAATTACGACTGTAGAGATAGGGGTAGATAAATATATATTTACTGCTTCAGGAATAAATATCACTTTTGAAGGTTTTAATTTAGTCTATCCCCAATTAGAAGAAAAGAAGTTAGTTCCTTTAGAAGAAAATGAAATTCTAAATCTAATAAAACTTATTCCCAGTCAGCATTTTACCTCACCTCCCAGCCGTTTCTCAGAAGGTTCTTTAGTAAAATTGATGGAGCAGAAGGGAATTGGCAGACCCTCTACTTATGCTCCTACTATCCAGACATTACTCAGTCGCAATTATGTGGTAAGAAGAAAGGGCTTGCTTTATCCTACCGAATTGGGATTTAAAGTTTGCGATCTTCTGATGCAGTATTTTCCGCGCATTATGGATATAGGTTTTACCGCCCAGATGGAAGAACAGTTGGATGGGATTGAGGAGGGAAAGTCCGATCGGCTTAAAGTTTTAAATGAATTTTATGATTCTTTTAAAAAAGAGTTAGATTTTGCACAGGAGAATATTAAAAAGGAAGTGATTTTAAGTGATCAGACTTGCGAGAAATGTGGAAGACCTATGCTTGTAAGATGGGGGAAAAAAGGAAAATTTTTAAGTTGCTCAGGATTTCCTCAATGTAAAAATTCCAAACCCCTTACTACGGGTATAAAATGTCCCCAAGAAGGTTGCGGTGGAGAGTTGATCGAAAGGCGCTGGCGGGGTAAAATTTTTTATGGTTGCTCAAGATTTCCGGAATGTAAATTTACTACTAAAGAATTACCCAAAAGTAGTTAAAGGTTATGGATATAACTCATTATATTGATAAATTCATCCGTTATTTAGAGATAGAGAAGAATTACTCTGCACATACGATTTTAAATTACAGTTTGGACTTAAAGGAATTTAAGGATTTTTTAAAGGATACACCAATAGAAAAGGTAGACCATTTAGTTTTAAGAAAGTATTTATCAGAATTAAAACAAAAGAATCTTAAAAATCGTACCGTTAACCGCAAGTTATCGTGTTTGCGTTCATTTTTTAAATTCCTTTTTAGAGAAGGTTATATAAAGTCAAATCCCACTAAACTTATCTCTGGTCCCAAACAGGAAAAGAATCTTCCTTCTTTTCTTACCGAAGAAGAGGTGCTTAGACTTTTAGAAAATATTCCCCTTAAGGATGAGCATAATTTTAGGGATAAAGCGATCTTAGAGACATTTTATAGTACTGGGATGCGTATTTCGGAACTGGTGGGTTTAAATATTTCGGATATAGATTTTATCTCAGGTACAGTTAAAGTAAGGGGGAAAGGGAAAAAAGAAAGGCTCCTTCCTATTGGAGAAAAAGCAATCTCTGCGCTTAAGGATTACTTAGAAAGGAGAAAGAAAAAGGATGAGGAGGCGGTTTTTTTAAATAGATTTGGAAAACGGATTACCGGCCGGGCAGTAAGAGATATCGTTGCCAAATATGTAAAATTAGTCAGTATTAAAACGGGAGTTTCACCGCATACCTTAAGGCATTCCTTTGCTACCCATCTTTTGGAAAGAGGAGCGGATTTAAGAAGCGTGCAGGAACTGTTAGGTCATACCAATATCTCTACTACTCAAATTTATACCCACCTTACTACCGAAAAATTAAAACAGATTTACAACCAAGCCCATCCCCGAGCATAGAAAGTAGTTAGGAGTTAGGAAGTTAGGAAGTTAGGTGTTAAGGTGTTTAGGTGTTAAGGTATTAAGGTTTTTAGTAGGGAATAAAAGAAGAAATTTAATAGAAACTATACGCTAAACGCTATACGCTATCCGTTATTAATAAGTAGTAAGTAGTAAGTAGTAAGTATTGAGTTATTTAAAAAAATAAAAAACGAAATTAACGAAAATAACGAACTAAACGAAATTAACGTATTATTATAAGAAACGGTCTCTGATTGGGTTGAGAAACGGTCTTATGAAGACTTGATTTTAAGAAAATTAGAGGTATAATTTTAAAAAAAAGAAAGGAGAAAGATGAAAAAAATATTAATCGGAATAATTTTGATGGTTTTGCTTTCTTTTGAGTTAGGGTTTTGTTTTCTTGTTAAAGAGGGTTTTAAAGAATTTGGTTTTTTAGGTGGTTATAATCGGGCAAATTTAAAAGAAAAAAAGGATTTAGAGGAGATCCCTTTTATCTTACGCTTTGGTTTTGATTTAAGACCTTTAATTAAGAATAAATCTAATTATCTCTTTGAATTTACTTTAGAGCCTTATACATCATTGATTATGGAGCCTAAAAGTAATTTTATGGGTGGCTGTAATTTTTTGTTAAAGTTTGGTTTTCCTTTAAAGAAGGTATATCCTTATTTAGAAGGAGGTTTTGGGTTTAATTATTTTACTTTACATACACGCGAGCAGTCCACCCAGTTTAATTTTTCGGAAATTATAGGTGTAGGAATAAACTATTTTTTAAAAGAGAATTTAAGTCTTAATTTAGGATATAGAGCAAGACATATCTCCAATGCTTCCATAAAGAAACCTAATCAGGGGATAGATACGCAAGGATTTATTTTTGGGGTATCGATATATTACTAAATTTTAAGTAGTAAGTATTGAGTAGTAAGTAGTAAGTATTGAGTTATTTAAAAAAATAAAAAACGAAATTAACGAAAATAACGAACTAAACGAAATTAACGAAAATAACGAATTATGGAGAGAAAAGAGATAGAGGAGAAAGTAAAGGAGATATTGGCAAAGGAATTAAATATAAAGAAAGAGAATATAACTCCTGAAAGAAGACTTATTGAGGATTTAGGGATGGATTCATTTAAGGCAATTGAGGTTGTTTTTGCATTAAGAGATGAGTTTGGATTTGATATACCGCAAGAAGAGATGAAGAATTTAATCATTGTTAAGGATATAATAAATTATATATCAAAGAGAAAGAAAGAATGAAGAAAAAAGATATTTTTACTATCCCAAAAGCTCAAATAGAAACAGAAGAGTATATTAAAGAAAGAATAAATTGGTTAAATAAACAGCTCAAAATAAATTTGTCTTATATCTCTCCTAGTCTTCAAGATATCGAGATATTTAAAGGACTAATTGAAAATTTTGTTGGTTATGTCAAAATTCCTCTGGGCATAGCCGGTCCTTTAAAAGTTAATGGAGAGTTTGCTCAAGGTTTTTTCTTTGTTCCTTTTGCTACCACCCAGTCGACATTAATTAGAAGCTATGACCGTGGTATGTTTATTCTTACTAAATCAGGTGGTGCAAATGTTTCTATTTTAAAAGATGAGATTCATATCACTCCTGTTTTTTGGACAGAAAGCCTTTTGCAAGCCAAAAAGTTTATAATATGGATGGAAAGAAATTTCGATAAAATAAAAAGAGAAGCAGAAAAGACAACCAAACATGGAAAATTACTAAAGATAAAACCATGGATAATTGGAAGAAAAGTATTCTTGAGTTTTTACTATTCTACTATGGATGCGATGGGTTTAAATATAATTGTAATTGCAACGGATAGTGCTTGTAAATATATTTCTAAAAAGACAGGTATAAAAAAGTACTATTTAAGGTCTAATCTTTCTTCTGATAAGAAGGTATCTTTTCTAAACTTTATTGAAGGATATGGTAAGGATATAGTTGTAGAAGCAAAAATACCCAAAGAAATCATTCAGGATTACTTTAACGTTACGCCTCAAGAAATATACGACTTTTGGCATTCTGCAGTTTTAGGGAGTATTCAGGCAGGAATGGTTGGGATTAATGCCCATTTTGCAAATGGATTGGCAGCAATATTTACTGCTTGTGGTCAGGATGTAGCAAGTATAACAAATGCTTATGTAGGAATAGGAGAATGCGAGATTACTCCAGAAGGGGATCTGTATACAAGTCTTAGGGTTCCGTGTTTACCTATTGGAACCGTGGGAGGAGCGACTTTTTTGCCTTGGCAGAGAGAGTGTCTAAAAATATTAGGCTGTGAAGGTGAAGGTAAAGCAAAGAAATTTGCTGAGATTATTGGAGCAACTTTGCTTAGCGGAGAAATTTCTATAATTGGTAGTTTTGCATCTAAAAAATTTGCTGAAGCGCATATTACTGCAAGAAAAAGGAAAGCAAAATGAGTTATTTTGCTATAGCTAATTTTATAATTTCATTTTTTAGTTTATGTTTAGGGATTTTTGTATTTCTGAAAGGTTATATTAAAAAAATAAAAATTTTATTTCTGGCTCTTTCTTTTAGTATAAGTATATGGAGTAGCGGGCTTGGATTTATGACTATTTTAAAAAACCATAACTTGGCTCTTTTTTGGATTAAATTTTCATATATTGGAGTATTTTTTATTCCTGCTTTTTATCTCCATTTTGTATGTACTCTTCTGGATATTGAAAAGAAAAAAAATATAGTTCTTGGCTATATCTTTAGTCTTTTTTTTCTAATTCTAAACTTATTTACAAAACTAATTATCGTTGATGTAAGCCCTAAATTTTCTTTTAATTATTATGGAGATATAGGTATATTATATCCTTTATTTCTATTGTATTTTATAGGATTTTCTAGCTATGGATTTTATCTTTGTTTTAAAGCGCTTAAAAAACTATCAGGTAATAAAAGAAATCAGATTAGGTATGTCATTTTAGCTTCCGTGATTGGATTTTTAGGTGGAGCAGATACTTTCCTTCCTAAATTTAATATTCCTTTACTCTATCATGGAGAACAATTTGTTCCGTTGTATCTTTTTATTCTTACCTACGCAATTGTTAAATATCGCCTTCTTGATATTACCATCGCCCTCACCCGTGCAGGGATCTTTACAGTTGTTTATACCCTTGTTTTAGGACTACCTTTTGTGGTCATAAAATGGATTAAGCCAGTATTAATTCCTCTATTAGGCGAAAACTGGTGGATAGCGATTCTTGTTTTTGGTATGGCTTTAGCCTCAGCCGGTCCTTTTATTTTTATGTATCTACAGAGGCGGGCTGAAAATATCCTCCTGCGTGATCAACGCAGGTATCAAAATACCCTCAGACAAATTTCTGCAACTTTAACCTTGATAAAGGATTTAGATAAACTCCTTAAACTCATTGTCTTGAGATCAGCCAGAGCGGTAAAGGTTGATTTCGCCTGCATCTATTTGGCTGATGATCGCCAAA
>Ga0078972_1007823_pt1 | contig 23255 bp, 23 predicted proteins | sample YelNatPaOPGAMG01_FD_67568 | JGI IMG/M metagenome (GOLD analysis project Ga0078972, IMG submission 67568) | Hot spring thermophilic microbial communities from Obsidian Pool, Yellowstone National Park, USA - OP-RAMG-01 (SPADES assembly) (version 2) | ecosystem: Environmental > Aquatic > Thermal...
TTCACTTTAACCCCTTCACAGGAGAGGTTGTTACAGTACCCCCTGCAAGCAACCTGTCTTTCACCCATCTCTGGAATGCAACCGGACTCGAAGTAAACTCAGAGCATACGATAGAGGTTAAGGCATGGGACAACTCGGGCAACTATGGGCACGACAGCATGAGGGTGAAAATATCTCAAATACGATTGATGCTTCCCATTGTAGGACGAATGAAAATTATCAATATAGAGGTTACGAGGAATGTAGTAAGATATGATAACTGGTTTTACGTTAGCTTAACAATAAGGAATACTGGAAATGTAGCTTTAGAACGATTTGAGATTATAGATCCGTGTACTGGTTTTCAGGCAATGCCAGAGAGACCGGGAGATACCTCGGTGACCTATAATTGGATCTACCGCACTAGTATTGTAAGGATAACGCCATTATGGGAAAGACTGAATCCCGGAGAGTCTTGGACCTTCCACTACTATGCTGTGCCCATAGTTTTCGGTGCCATGCCTCGGTTTGAAGTAGCCAGCGAGTACAGACACAAGCTTTTTTCCATAGGGCATCCATATAGCTTTGGATTTTCCTATGATCCAAAGAATTTTATGACTTATGTATACTTTGAATGCGAGGGGGTGGCTTATCGTAGATGTTTCTCACTGCCTTACGATATGGATAACGTGGATATGGATGGTAATGGCAAATCGGAATTGCAGGACGCCTTCGATACTGTGGACTACTTGATTGTAACTCATCCGGAGAGGCTCTTCGCAAATAATCCTAGCGACGAAGATAATGTGAATCTGTTGCTTCAAAGGATTGCCGTGCTGGCTAGGATAAAGCATGGAGTCTTAGGATACCTTGAACTTGATACCCCAGAGGCATTAAAAAGTCTCCTTACTCCTGACATATATTATTATACTTTCAGAAGTACATGGGTTAGGCGACTCCCTGCGTTTCAAGGAAGGAGAAATGCCTACCTTCTGATTGTTGGTGAGGATGATGTAGTACCTGCAAAGAATGTCATAATCGACGAAGAAAACATCATCTGTAGCGACAACTATTATGCCGACACCGTAGGAGACGACGGAATACCCGACTTGATCGTAGGGAGGATCGTCGGCGATAACGCAAGGGAACTCATCAAACCGATAAGCGCCAGCATTTCAGTTTACCTTGGATTGAAGGAATTCAATTACCTTAATGTCCTTGCAGTCACAGGATACGAATGGGGTGAAAGCTTCGTTGCAGACGTAGAAAATATAAGTCGTATGCTTGAAGAACAGGGATTTACTGTAGATAGATTTCATACTGACACTTATGATATTACTGAAAATTTCTTACAGGAGGCTATAAGAAAGACAATCCAGTATTATCGAGATGATGAGTCTTTCCGAAGTGTTGCCGGAAGAATATAAGGAATATAGATCAAATCATACGCCTGAGTGAGATACCTAGCACCCTTAGTGACTTATTATCGCTAATGACCGTTGATGAGGCAGAGTGGGTAGAGGAATATCGAAGAGGATTTCATCTTGATTACACACTTTGGAATAACGCGTCATATGTTGTCGAATATATACAAGCTCAGCGGGCAATAGAAATCAAGAGAGAAGCACCGAATAAAGGCGTGATCCTTTGGTACGGCCATGGTGCGCCTGGAGGCTGGGGATGCGTCCTAGAGGCTAGGGAAAGGAGCGCAGCTTCTATTGGTCTCCAAAGCTATCGTAATTATGCTTCGGGCGAGTTGTTAGGCTATGGTCCGATAGATTTTGGAAGGAGTTGCCCCATCGTTTTCGCCTGGTCATGCGAAACAGGTCGGTATGATAATCTCTACGGAATGCCTGAAGCTTTCTTCCATTACGGTGCTGCAGTCTACATGGGCGGAACCATGACGATGATAGGCTCTCCCGTATTCACAATTTTCTTCCCAAGTCTTAAACGATACTTGGAAAATGGTTATTCAATAGGACTTCTGTTTAGAGATATGAGGTTAGAAATATACGAGCGCGAATATTCGCAACATCCAGATGTTGTTATGAGGTTTCTTGCTCTGTACAACTATTATGGAGATCCAAAATATGGTGGGCGGCCATGAAAAGTAAATATTTATTTCGATCCTTGAAGTATATGTTAATATTAACCATTATATTAAGTAGTATCTCTAATGTTTCCGCCGAGCAAGTTTCTGAGGTTAAGATAATCGGTCTATCTACTGATCGGATAATTTACGATCCAGGTGAAACAGTAACCATTAATGTTTCATTGAGCAATTCTGGCGGAGCCAAGAACATCGTTATCAGCATGCTGATAAAAAGCTATTTGACAAACGCGGTTATCAGCAGTATGTCATTAAAGACGCTCCATAACGTAGTAGGTGAAGCATCATTTTCTATGGTTTGGGACAGTAAGGGGTTCCCAGTAGGCGACTATTACGTAGAAGTTATGTTAAACGATACATACGGAAACTTGTTAGATAGGAGAACATGTGGGTTCAGGCTTGGTAGATCCATGATGAATGTAACAAGTTTTAGCGTTGAACCTCAACACTTCAAGATAGGCGACCAGGTGAGGATAACGCTCGAGGTCCTTAACACCGGCTCGACAAATCTCTCGGGAAGCTGTATATTCACAATATGGAAAGGAAACAGTTCCGTTTGGCATTCATATCAAAACTTTTCATCCCTTGCTCCTAAGGCTTCGCTCAGGTTTACTTCAACATGGGACACTTCCCTAGCTGAGAAGGGTGCTTTGTACTACGTCGTTAGTTATGTTTCATATGAAAGCCAGACAACTCCGCCAGCGGTAGTCGTAGTCAGCACGAACTACCCGCCAGTAGCTAGGTTCAGCTACACCCCGACTAAGGTGGGTTTAGTCGAGGAGGTGTCTTTCGACGCTTCTGCCTCCAGCGATCCCGACGGAAGCATATCTTCGTATAAATGGGATTTTGGAGACGGTGGGAAAGGATCGGGCGTTAACGTTAAGCATTCTTATCATGGGCTCGGAGATTACATTGTTATGCTGACAGTTATTGATAACGAGGGCGGGAGCAATTCCACCATGAAGCTCATCAGGGTTGTGATGACGTATACTCTAAACGTTTCCTCTAATGTCGCGGTCGAGATACCTGGCTCAGGCAGGTACAAGGAGGGGGATGAAGTAACTTTATCTGTACCATCCTCAGCGAGTATGCCTGGGTTGCTCGGCTTATTGGGCGCGAAATACGTGTTTAGACAGTGGGTCGGTTTCTTTAATTCTACGGAGAGCTCAGTAAGGCTTGTCTTCACAGGTTATGAGCCGAGTCTGGAGATGCGAGCCATATACTCTGAGGACTACACGGGTATGATGATTACGGTGGCTGTTATGTCCTTAGTGATCATTGCAGTCATCATCCTCTCCTTACGCAGAAAAAGGAAAAAGAAGCTTACTTCCCTGCCACCTTCACCACCGCCTCCGCCAACGCCCCCGTCGCATTCCGCACTTCTCACGTAATACCATATCCCCCTCCTTTTTCCCGTGTTTTAAGAACAAGAGATTAATTAATTTAAGATTCACGCGCTAGCTAAAATCACTTAAATATGAATTGTTGGAAAGATGACCTAGTACACTGAAAGAGATGCTTGTTCTCATAGTACTTCAACGTCTTTAACTGGGTAGACATGATATCACATTTCATACAGCCGTAAAGACAGGTTAAACGAAAGCCCATGAGCCTAGCATACATTATGATTCAAGGAACACTACGTCACATTCTTTAGTTATTTCTTCAAAACTCTCAAGGATCTCTTTTTCTTTTGACCTAAAAACAGCCTTAGCTCTGTAAAGCTTTGCGGAAGCTAGAACATAGGAATCAGTTAAAGCCAAGTTGAACTTCCTTTTTATACTCCCGGCGAGGATTGCAAGTTCAAGCGAAGGCTCTGCTAATGAGAAATTCGGAGACCTGTAAAGCCATTCAACAAAATTTTTAGCTCTTTGCTCAGGGTTTTTAATGTCAAGTTCTTCGTAGATTCTAACTGAAACGTAATAAGTCTCCGTAAGCACAGGGTGAGGTATAATAGCAATAATCTTTCCATCGAGAATACTTTGAATAACTGCTTTAGCTTCCTTATGAAGAGAACCCGATAGGTTGATATACTCTATTAGCACGCTAGTGTCTGGGGAAACTTGATTCAACCTCGAATTCCAAGACTCCTTAAAAGCCTTCTGATTTTTGCATCATCTTGTTTGTCTGCCTCTCTTAACGTGTTTTCAACAATTTCATCAGAGATTTTCACAAAAATCTCTTCCGGAGGATTCACGAGCGGTTGTATAATCGCCTTCTTCCCCTCTAAGACCTCGATTTTAACTTTATCACCTGGCTTCAAGCCCATTTTTCTCCTAACATCCTTCGGAATAACTATCTGTCCTTTCGTAGATACCTTTGCTTCACTCATCGTTTTAGGTAAGACAAAAGTAATATTTAAGTTTTACCAACATTGAGGGGGTTCCACAAATTCATAGAGGAACTGTCGCAGGTTCAAGTCGCTGTTAGACACTATGCGTCGTTAGGGATGCCTAATAAAAAGCGCAAGTTAATTAAACCGGGATGAAGATGGAAACGAAATATCGCAACCGCTGAAAACAATGAAACCTGAACTTGATCTACACGTGAGCCAAAATTACTTGAGCTACTGAGAATACGAGAGGTCTTTAATGGCGCGAATATACAACGCCACATTTTTCAGGGGATCCATAGTGTTTCTCATAATTTTAAGAGCATGGGACTCAAAAGGTTAAATCGGAGCATGCAAACATATCCTCTGGTTGACTAAGGAATATAGGCTTAAGACTCCGCTTAAAAAGGACGAGATTATTCGACTCAATGTTGGAGATGTTCTATATGTTAGTGGGGAAGTTTTTACTAGCCGGGATAGGACTCAAAGCTTAATACTGAAAAGTAGAGATAAGCTGCCTATTTCCCTTCAGGGCCTCATTGAGTTTCATGCGGGCCCAATAGTTAGGAGTAAGAATTCTGGATGGGAAGTTGTTTCAATCGGTCCTACTACGAGCTTCAGAATGGAGAATAGCGAGTATGATTTTATCAGAGAGATGAGGGTTGCAGGAGTTATCGGAAAAGGTGGCATGGGGAGTAAAACTAGAAATGCATGTAAAGAGTTTAAGGCCTTCTACGGCATACTTCCAGGCGGGGCTGCAGCATTCTTATCCAAGAAGATTGAACGCATCCTAGGAGTATACTGGCTTGAAGAACTCGGTGTCCCTGAAGCGATGTGGCACCTGAAGGTTCAGGATCTAGGCCCGATAATCGTTGCAATAGACAGCTTGGGGAACGACATCTATGATTCTCTCAGAGAGAGGGTTAGCGGGAATCTTTCAAGGCTCCTACAGGAGGTCTAGCATATGGATGCTTTGAAGCTTAGGAAGCACATAGTTGAAACGATAAGGGTTTGCGAAACATCGCTTCCAAATGATGTTAAAAATGCTTTAAGGAGAGCATACGAGGAGGAAAGCAGAGAGCTTTCTAAGAAAATTCTTGGAATACTGAGAGAGAATATGGAAATCGCTGAAAAAGAGCGTAGACCCATATGCCAAGATACTGGAACCTTGACTTTCTACGTTAAGAGAGGCGGCTGGAGTGAGGAGGAGCTGCGGAAAGCCGTTAACGAGGCTGTTAAGGAGGCGAGTGGAGAGATACCTTTAAGACCTAATGCAATAGACTTCGCATCCGGAAGGAACCCGGGGAACAACACTGGTAGACTCATCCCGTGGATTGTCTGGGAACCCGGTGGAGAAAGCTTGGAGATAACGGTGGTTGCTAAGGGAGGAGGCTCTGAGGTGGTTTCAAGCCTAAAGGTTTTGCCAGCTACTGCTGGGAGAAAGGAGATTTTTCAAACAGTGCTTGAGAGCGTTGCACAAGCTGGAGCGAGACCATGCCCCCCGATAATTCTTGGAGTCGGAATCGGACCATCTTCAGAGATAGCACTTGACCTTGCTAAGAGAGCAGTCTACTTGAGGCCTCTTGGAATTAGGCATGAAAACAAAGTTATCGCCCAAATGGAAGAAGATCTATTGAAAACTGTTAATATGCTTGACATTGGTGTTCACGGCTTCGGCGGAATAACAGCATTGGATATTCATATCGAGTATGCTTCCATTCATCCGTCTTCTATGGCTGTCGGGGTTGTAGCCAGTTGCTGGGCATTGAGAAGAGCCATTTTAAAAGTTCATGGAAATTCTGCGAGTATTATAAGTCACAGCATTTCCCTAACATCTTAAAATAAGCAAAATCTGAACCTTTTTAGTCTTCTCCTAAAAAAGGCTTTTATTCATCTTCTAATTTAGAGATATCGTGGAAAGAAGAATAAGATATATGGACAAGCTTGCTCATATAGATAGGAGAATGGCGAATATAGAATCTTGGTTGTCCTCTCAAGACGAAGAGAAAACTAGATTAGCGATCTACAAGGCTTTTCAAGAGGTAGTTGAAGCATTCTTTGACATCTTATCTATGAAACTCGTTGAATTAAAAACACCCCCGAAGGATGATTATACCAACATTCTGTTAATCGAAGAAAAAGGATTAATTGATAAAGAGACTTCTAATATTTTGAGGAGTGCAAACGGATTAAGGAATAGACTTATCCATAGCTATAATAAGATATCAGATGGGCTAGCATTGGAATCAATAAAAACTTTACTTCCCAAACTGGCCAAAATAAGGAAGGATTTAGAGCCATGGATGAATACATAGCCCTACGCCAATTATCCGAAATTAAGGGTGTTTTAGCAATACTTCTATTTGGCTCTAAGGCTAAGGGTGAATCGATAACAAGAGATATCGATGTTTGCATAGTTGCACCTGAAGTTGACGACAAAGCGGGATTACTGTTAGAGGCGTTTTCCAAGGTCGATAGTCAGAGGTACGATATCTGGCTGTTTGAAGAGCTTCCACTCTATATGAAGGTTGAAATCATAAAGAGCCATAAAGTATTATGGTGTAAAGATGTAGACAGGCTTTACAACTATTTCGCCGACTTTATGAAAATATGGAGAGACCAAGAAGTCAGAATTAGAACGTATACCAAAGAATTATAAAGGATTCGAGTCAGAAGATTACTGTTAATTGCTTGACTGATCGCTTAAAACATGTGACAAAGGGGATTAGGACAGAATATATTATCAAGCATCTCATAGAAAGATACTATTCCTTCAAGTCAGAAACAGTAAGAGTATTATTATTTATTCTCTTAAGTAACTATCACCTTGTTTTTTCGTCACGCTTTTTCACATCGTAAAGCGTTTGTTCATAATCTCTCGGCAACGCAATTTCATACTCTATTTCGAAAAGAATGAGAGAAAAGGTCAGCCACATAATTGGAAGGAACTGCCTAAAATAAAATCCAAAAAACAAGCTATTTCACGACCTGTATTATGAATCTGCAGACATCGTCTCCCTTAGCTATGCACTCTGTCTCCGCTACAATAACGTTTTTTCCATATAGCTGTTGGGATATACCTGCTAAATACCCTCTGAATAATTGACTAGCCGATTTGCTCTGACTATTCTTGAAGGATATGCATTCAAATAATTCTCGCGCCACTATAATCGCTCCCTTGCTGTTGAATTCCTCTATTTTCGCGATGCACCATCCTTTAGCCGCCCGCTCAGCCAGTATGATTCTTAGGGATGCCTGTTTATCCGCCTGATATTTACTCATTACATCTTTAAACTTGCTTTCACCCATTCCTAAGCCCATCTCATAGAGTATTACTGCTGCTCCTGTTCCAAACTTCTCGTAGAGTCTTTTCAGTATTGCGCCGAAGCTGTCAACCCTTAGGGTGAAGCTTCTCTCACCCCCCACCGTCAACGGGAAGAAAAGTTCATCGATAATAAGCCCGTTAAGAACGTTGTCAGAAGCCCTTACCTCGAGAACACCCTCAGTACCCTCAATAGCCTTAACTATGTCCGCTAGTCCCCCACTAGAACCGGATAGGTCTGTCACAAATCCTTTAACAATCTCGCTCTTCTCAGAGTCCAGATATTGGAATCCGTATAATTCAACAATGTTATTTTTTAAAAGCGTGTTTGCAAGCTTATCTAAGTGTGTACTTCTAACCTTCACATAAAACTCAGCAAGTCTAGATGCAGGAGAATACACTTCACATAAAAAGTCTTTTGGAATATTCTCCTTACTCACTTCATCTACAATAAGTTTCTCCATACTTGTCCTTCCTTTAAGCTGCACAAGATTCTTTCTGAATGTACGTTATAAGCTTTTTAAAAGACCGCAAACCCTTTAAGAAAAAGCGAGGATTTGACGATGTACGTCAACAGTTTATAATAATCCAAAAAGGTTCAGAATCGTTTATAGTAGTAGAAAATTAATCCTTCAGCTATTCGGCAATTCGAATCAGGAACCTACAGACATTGTCTCCCTTCGCTATGCATTCCGACTCCGTTACAGTCACGTTCTTCCCGTAGAGTTGCTGGAATAATCCTGTCAAATACCCTCTGAACAGCTGGCTGATAGGCCTCTCCTGATTGTTTCTGAAGGGCATACATTCGAAAAGATCATGCACCATCACCACCGCACCCCTACTGTTTAACTCGCCTATCCTAGCGACGCACCATCCTTTGGCTGATCTTTCAGCAAGTATGATCTTCACAGCCGTCTGCTTATCAACACGATACTTGCTAACCATCGACTTAAACTTGCTTTCACCCATTCCTAAGCCCATCTCATAGAGTATTACTGCTGCTCCTGTTCCAAACTTCTCGTAGAGTCTTTTCAGTATTGCGCCGAAGCTGTCAACCCTTAGGGTGAAGCTTCTCTCACCCCCCACCGTCAACGGGAAGAAGAGCTCGTCGATAATAAGCCCGTTAAGAACGTTGTCAGAAGCCCTTACCTCGAGAACACCCTCAGTACCCTCAATAGCCTTAACTATACTTGCTAAATCCTCCTTAGAACCAGATATATCTGCTAAGATGCCTTTAACAACCTCATCTTTCTCCAAATCTAGATTTTGGAAGCTGCATAATTCAACAATGTTTTTCTTGTCAAGAACACCTGTAACTTCTCTCCAACTCGCCTTCCTGAATCTCACGAATAGTTCAACAGGCTTACCTTGGGGGAGATAGGTTTCACAAAGAAGGTCCTTTGGAACATTTTTCCCACCAATTATGTCGACCGTAGACTTTTCTACACTTGTTTTTCCTCTCCGTTGCATGAGGCGGTTCATTTTAAGAAGAATTTAAACTTTACTTGCCTCATTAAAAACCGCATCATTGTAAAATTTTTGGTTAACTGTAACATTAATATACATAACTTTTTAAATTTTTAAAAAATGGAATAATGCTCTAAAAAAAAGGTTTGAAAATGTTCAAAATGGTTCATGATGGTTTAGAGTAGATAAATCCACCTATTTTGCTTTAGACCCATATGTTTCCCAATATACTATTTCTTCCAGCGGCCTCCTGCTTCTACTAGGCGCTTCGTCAGGATAGCCGAGTGAAACAGTACATATGACTTTAAGCTTCCCAGGTATTCTTAGAAGCTGCTTGATGGGTTCTTCGAAGGGAGTGTTTACCACGCCCATCCAGCATGTTCCTAGACCGAGAGAGTGTGCAACAAGCAGAAAGTTTTGGACAGCTACAGCAACATCTCCATGGTACCAGTTGCCACTCTTATCAGGATCAGCTATGAAAACAACCACAACAGGGCTTTCAGCCATGAATCTTCCATACCTGTGTATTTCAGCAAGCTTCCTCCTTGTCTCGGGATTCTTAACCACTAGGAATTCCCATGGTTGAGAATTGTTTGCTGAAGGAGCCCATCTGGCTGCTTCAAGACATTCAATTACCTTATCATCCTCTACTGGCGTTGATTTGTATTTCCTTATGCTCCTCCGGGTTTTAATAGCCTCAATCACATCCATTTTCTAAACACCCTTTTAAAGGAATACCGATTCCGATTAATACGTTTTACTGATTCTTAAGCCTTAAAGTTTTAATAAACAACCGGATGGGGAAAGAAGCAGGTTTTAAGGTGGCTGAGATGAGTGTTGAAGAAAGGTTTGAACGAGGTTTGCTTAACCTATCAGGATTCTGGAGTTTCAAAATAGACCCGGAGAGAAGGGGGGAGAGGGAAAAATGGTTCGAACAGGATCTGCCTGCTAACTGGGATAGGATTTACGTGCCTTCACCCTGGAACGAGCAGGACTCTGCTTACACTTGGTACATGGGTACAGCATGGTATTCAAGAGATTTCTATGCGCCTGCTGATTGGCGTGGAAGAATAGTTGCCCTCTGCTTTGAAGGAGTAAATTATAGGGCGAAGGTCTGGGTTAACAATTTTTATCTTGGAGAGCATGAGGGAGGCTTCACACCATTCTCATTCAGAGCTGAAAACGCTTTGAGATTTGGAGAGGATAACAGGGTTTTCGTCATGGTCGACAACACCTTGACAAAGAAAACGATTCCACCTGGTGAGGGTATGAACAGAACATACTTCGACTTCTTCCACTACGGAGGTATTCACCGTGAAACTTATCTTCTTTCAACACCAAGGCTCTACATCGATGATGCTACCTTAAGAACAGATATAGATGGTGTAAACGGAGTTGTTGACATCGATGCCCAGATTGTTAACGAAACAGGTAGCAAGCAGTCTTGCAAACTAGTCCTTAAAATATTTGATGGAAACAAGGTTGTGGCTGAGGAGCGTGAAGCACTGGTCTCAGAAGCCTCCTCCAGTAGAACGGTTAGCAGGAGACTTATAGTTAAGAACGCTAAATTATGGTGTCCGGAGAACCCCCATCTCTATAAGCTTAGGGTAACAGTTGCCTACGGGGAGAATGAGGGCGATAGTGTTGAGACTAGGTTCGGCATCAGGACAATCAAAGTTGAAAACGGCAGGATCCTCTTAAACGGACGCCCAGTTTTCCTTAAGGGTTTTGGAAGACACGAGGATTTCCCAATTCTCGGGAAAACTCTTACTGGCGCTATTCTGAGGAAGGATTTCGGGTTGATGAGGGAGCTTGGATGCAACTCTTTCAGGACATCACACTACCCTTATTCGAGGATGCACCTGGATCTTGCTGACGAGTATGGTTTCCTAGTTATACTGGAGATGCCTACGGTCGGGCTCTGGCAGGGTGTTGAGAAGCTTGACGACCCCGAGATCATAGAGAAGGTTAGGAGAATGACCCGCGAAGCCGTTCAACGGGATAAGAATCGCCCCTCAGTGATAATGTACAGTCTTTTCAACGAGCCGGACAGTCAAAAGGAAGAATTCAGAGCACTTTTTAAAGAAGCCGCTGAGGAGGCGAGAAAGAATGATCCTACGAGGCCCATTACCTTTGCCTCCTGCAGGCATTTGGAGGATAAGGCTTTAGACATGGTTGACGTATTATGCTTCAACTTCTATTATGGATGGTATACTCTCTGCGGAGATCTGGAGGCAGCTTCAAGAACTTTAAGCGATACCTTGGATAAGCTTCACGAGAAGCATCCTGATAAGCCGATAATCGTAACGGAGTTTGGTGCCGACGCTATTGCTGGAGTCCACAGGGATCCGCCTGAAATGTGGTCTGAAGAATACCAGGCGGAGCTGATAGAAACATATTGGAGGGTTATACGTTCTAAAAAATATGTTGTTGGCGGCCACATCTGGAACTTCGCAGACTTCAGGGTTGGGCAGAGCCCTGGAAGAACGACTTTAAACCGTAAAGGAGTGTTCACCAGAACAAGGAATCCGAAGCTATCTGTGAAAAAAGTCAGGGAGCTTTTCACAAGTACGCCGACATATTGTTGACCTGCATCAGGATTCTGCGAAAAGTAGTTGAGCTATCTCTCTTCAATCATGTATGGAGTCTTCCCGGATTTTACAAGGATTTTCCTCAACTTTTCAATCGAGAACTTGTCAGGGTTAACGTAGAGGATTATCTTACCGCTTAAAGGATCCACTCCGATAAGCTTTGCTTCCTCCACTTTAGTAAGCTTCTTCTCTATTACCCTTATGCATTTTGCACAGTCAGGAGGATTCACCCTGATCACAAGCCTTTTCTTCTTTAAGTCTTCACCCAATCCTCGGCCTCCATCTTCCAAGCAGAATTGAGTTCACGGTTACTGAGACTGAGGATAATGCCATTGCGGCCGCCGCTATTACAGGGTTAAGAAGAAAAGGATAGAGTATTCCTGCAGCAACAGGAATTAGAACAATATTGTATATGAAGGCCCAGAACAGGTTCTGCCTTATCTTGCTCACAGTCTTCTTCCCCAGCTCAACAGCGTTAACAACGTCGAGAAGCCTGTCTTTGACAAGTATTATTCCACCCGTCTCCTTAGCTATGTCTGTTCCGCTTCCAATCGCGATACCTATGTCGGCTGCAGCAAGAGCGGGAGCGTCGTTCACCCCGTCTCCAACCATGGCGACAGTCCTACCCTGTGCCCTAAGCTCCTGGATAATCCTAGCCTTATCCTGAGGCAAAACCTCTGGAATAAATTCATCCACCCCAAGCATCTTAGCTATTGCTTCAGCAGTCCTCCTGTTGTCGCCAGTCAACATCGTTACTCTAAGCCCCATTTCCCTAAGTCTTCTAACTGTTTCAGCAGCATCCGCCTTAGGAGTATCCATTAAGCCTATCAGGCCTGCAACCCTGTTATTTGAAGCAACTATTACAACAGTCTTACCCTCCTCCTGTAAGCCTCTAAGCATATTCTCGTCAACCCCTATGCCGTGAGACTCCACTAGGAGCCTGTTCCCAACAAGCACCACACTGTTTTCCAACAATGCTTTAACCCCCATTCCCGGGAGAATTTCAAGGTTCTCAGGCTCTTTGAAAGGCGGCGGGGAAGCTTTTACTATTGCCTTAGCCAAAGGATGTTCTGAAAATCTTTCTAAGGAGCCTGCTATTTTCAAAACCTCTTCTCTACTTGCGTTGACTCCTATGATGTCTGTAACCTTGGGCTCCCCCACAGTTAATGTTCCAGTCTTGTCGAAAACAACTGTGTCAATCCTGCGTGTCTTCTCAAGCTGCTCCCCGCCCTTTATCAGTATGCCGAGCCTCGCTCCTCTTCCAGCACCCATCGTTATTGCTGCAGGGGTTGCGATCCCTAGGGCACATGGGCAGGCTATTATCAGCACGGATATCAGTATCGTTAGTGCAACGTGGAGTGGTTGAGAGGCAACATAGTACCAGTATGCGAACGCTATTATTGAAACCAGTATGACAATGGGCACGAAGTATGATGCAGCCTTGTCGGCAAGGCTCTGCATTTTCGATTTAGTGAGAACAGCCTCTTCAACAAGCCTAACTATCTGTGAAAGAACAGTTTCCTCTCCTACTCTGGTCGCCCTAATCTTTAAGACACCGGACTTGTTCACTGTTCCCCCGACAACCTCATCTCCATTCCTCTTCTCAACAGGCATGCTTTCACCAGTAAGCATAGACTGATCCACGTATGAAAAACCCTCTAACACAACTCCGTCAACAGGTATTCTCTCGCCAGCTTTAACAAGAATAATGTTGCCAGCCTCAACCTTCTCTGTAGGAACCTCAGCTTCACCACCATTCTTCAAAACCCTTGCCATTGAAGGCTGGAGGTCAAGAAGTTTTTCAACAGCCTCGGAAGCCCTGTTTTTCACAAGTTGCTCAAGCATCCTGCCTAAGAGTATTAGCCCGATTATCAGCGTCGACTCCATGAAATAAAGGACGCCTTGCTCGAAGAACCCGGGTTTGAAAACCACGATAGTACTGTAAAGCCATGCTGCAGAGGTTCCCACGGCTATGAGCAGATCCATGTTAGCCTGCCTAGCTTTAACCGCGTCTAAGGCACCCCTATAGAACCTGTATCCAGCTATGAACTGTACGAGTGTTGCAACCGTGAATAGAATTATTTCAACATCTATGCCAAAAAACTCATGTTTTCCGAAGAGAACCGGATACGCGTGGTCAAAGAAAACCACGAGTAAACCCATTAGGATGCTGAACGATGTCAGTATCTTAAGCATCCTGAACTCCCTCTCAGGCTGTAGAAAGGTCTCCAGACATGTTTTGCTACAGAAATAGTATGTTCTTCCTCTTCTCACTGTTTTAAACGGGGTTTTAGACTCGTCGACATACATTCCGCATACGACATCCTTGGCCAATACTAAGATGAATGTTATAACAGCCTAATAAACGATTCCCGTTTTCACTTAGCATCAGTTTCGAAAAGCCAGCTGCTAAGGTTTCTACAAACATCGGTAAGTATTCTAACGGATTCCTTCTGCTCTAAGGCCAAGAAGAATGCTGCAACATGCTTACAGAATTGTTTTTGGCCAGCCCTCTTAGCCCAGTCATCACAGTTGTGCCCAAGCCTTCTTTCAACAACATCAACAGTAACATGGTATTCCTTAATCCTCGCCCTGATAACGGTTTTACCCATTTCTTCAACAATAACCTTATCCATAAGCTCTTTAGCCCTTTCAAACCTTCCCCCCTCCAAGAATGCTTGAACAAGTTTCTCAACGTCCTCCTCTCCACCTGAGGTTAAGGCTGCTTTAACCCTGCTGACCGTTCTCTTAACACCTTCCTCCGTAAAATAATTCAGTATCTTATTCAAAGCCTCTTCCTGAGGCTTCTCGATTGAACCCACTATCTTCATCATTTGAAGCGCGTTCTTTACGGCATACCCCTTGAAATGATTGTTGAAGTAGACGTATACTTTCTTAGACTTGGAGGAGAGTTCGCCTAACTTGCTTTTCCATTCCTGGAGTTCCTCCAACCGGTAATCATAGTAGTACCACGGTCTGTTGCCTCTTCCATGAAACCGGACGTATGAGAATTCTCCAGTAACCTTTAACACTGCAGGCAAAAGAGGCTCGTCAACAATGCAGTGCCCGATATGGTTCTCAGAAAGTAGTTTAAACACCTCATCCTTCATCCAGCTTGGATCCCTGAACTCAACAGCGAAACGACAATCCTCGGGAAGGCTTTCTATGAATTCTTTAAAACCCTTGAGGCTTTCAACTGGCTTAGGTGGAAGCTGGAAAAGTACCGGCCCGAGTTTCCCACTGTTCTTCAACGGAGCGAGCACACTGAGGAAAAGCCTCAAATCTCTCATAGCCCCCTTCTCCAAGTCGAGAAGCTTCAAGTGTGTTATGATCTTCGGAGCCTTAAGGGAGAATATGAAGCCGCTAGGCGAGGAATTAGCAACAGCACGTATGAAGCCTAGGGTAGGAGGCTTGTAAAATGATGAATCTATTTCAACAGTCTTAAAAACACTCGTATACTGCTGGAACATCTTTTCACTACTAGCGTAGAAGACGCTAAGCCAATCCTTGTAACTCCAGCCCGATGTCCCTATAAGGATATTATTCAAACCCTTTAGAATTAACTTTTTATCAGTGATAAACTTTTAAGGCAAACATGGTTTAAGGCTTAGCATATTTATCGGGATGGTTTAAAAAGGTTATATCCCTTCTCATACTTAAACAAGCAGTGTTCAGGTATGCTCTGGGAGCATTTAACAAGCCCGGACATAAAGACGGCGGCTAGGGAGGGCTTGGTAGCAGTTCTCCCCATAGGATCAATCGAAATACATGGTCCCCATATGCCTACTGGAACTGATTCAATAACTATTTGCGAAATAGCTAAGATGGCTGCTGAAAGGGAGCCTGCGGTAGTTCTACCAACATTATACTATGCTTATGTTCCTGAAAACAGACACTTCCCAGGGACAATATCCTTGAGTGCGAAGACACTTCTCCCAATGCTAGAAGAAGTATGTGAAGAGGTTGCGAGAAATGGTTTCAAGAAGATACTCATAGTTAATGGCCATGGAGGGAATAATAGTGTGCTGAGAGTATTCCTAAGGGAAAACTTGAATAGGAAGAAAGATTACACTGTTTATGCTCTCATAGAACCATGGGCGTCTCTTGGAGAAGTCATTGGAAAACTCTGCGAGGGAAGAATAATAGGGCACGCCTGCGAGGTTGAGACAAGCATTGGCCTATATCTTTTCGAGAAACTGATTAAAATGGGGAACTTGAGGGAGGCGGCTAAGACAGGCAGCACAGGACTACCGGCTGGCGTGGAGACCCCTGTCGACTGGCAGGCTTATGCGCTTCAATTGTATCTTGGGGACCCAAGGCTGGCGACAAGCGAGAAGGGAAAGATATTTGTCGAGAAACTCGTTGACTTTCTTACCGATGTGATAAGAAGAGTGAGGCAGGATGAAAACGTGCCGAGGATCCTTGACGATTTCTATATGAGAGCCTATGGGGAAAGCTGCGAATCCTGAGGGTTTAAAACCAGTCTGAAAGCCAAATGTAAGGATGTCCCGCTGGAAACAATATTTCCAAGGATTCTCTAATCTTTCCCCTGTACTTCACAGCACTATCAACTAAGACATTTGCAGGAGACCTGTAGCCAAGGATAAGTTGCATTAAAACCCATTGCGGAAGTTCAACCAAATTCTCTGACTCCGCTTCTGAGAGGGATAGGTTGGAACCAGAAATTTCGAGTGTGATAAGCCCTAGGTCAGTTTTGATGGATATCTTAGAAGAAAGGTTTCTTACACAGGATTTCTCTAGGCGTTCCTCAAGCTCAGGAATAAGTCTTCTGAAAGTAGAATTCAGGTTAATGATTCTCCCCATGCCGTCTGAAGCATACGGGTAGTCAATACTTATCGTGCAGCCCAGGCTCTTGCAAAGCTCTGCGAAAGGATGGTCAAACGGAACATATATTTCAAGTTCAGTAGCCTTCTTCTGAACAGCCATCTCGTACGCGTACCGGAGAACATGCTCGTAGAGCGAAATATCGTTGGCACCGACTTCTGTGATCCTCATTACTCTAGGCCACCTGTCTGAAGCACAGTAAGCAACTATTCTTCCAGAACTATCTTCAAAGACTGTCCCGTCAGCAAGTATCCCCCAACCGCTTCCCTTTCTAAACTTGAACCATTCTCCCCTGTACCGTTTCAAAGAACCTGTCCTAAACCTGTTTGTCAATTCATAAATATCCAAGATTGCGCTGGCATCTTCCTTCATCATTGGGCGGGCATGCAACCCTGGTCTAGTCCTTTCAGCGTTTCTGAGCGGCATCGTGATTTTACAGTTTGAGAGTGTTGTAGCATAGCCCCATCTAATATAGTAGTCAGGTATCCCGAAAAGCATCGAAACATCATACCCATTCTTAATCATGTAGTCGATTGAATACTCTATTACTCTCCTAGAGTACCCTTTCATCCTATGTTCTTCAAGGGTTCCGACACCGCCTAACCCACCCATCTTCAAAAACGATTTCCCCACTTTAACCTCAAGATCATTGATTATGAGCCAGCTTACGGGAGATCCTCCAAGCCCATCCAAGAAAAGCTCAAACTTATGCGACCTTGCAGAATCAGTAACCCTTATCTCACCTCCCATAATTTCCGTTAAGTGTTGAACCTTAAAAAACTTAGTAAGCTATCTTGCCTCAATATAGTAGAGGTCCTGCCTAGGGTCCCTTATTAATGGTTTCTTCCGGACAAAATTGTTCCCAACCAGTATTGCAAGCGAATGTCTCACGGTTCTAGCTGGTAGCATTGTTTTCTTAACAATATCTTTCTGAGTCAACGGCCCCTCGTATTCAAGCACTTTCAAGATGAGTTTCGCACTTGGGGGTAGACTGCTTATGTCGATAGACATCCTAGCCTTCTTCTCAAGCCTCCTAGCCAGCAATGCTTCGCTTCTAAGCCTTATGAAGCCAACATCCTCCCCTCTTCTAACAATCACTTGACTGGTTATCCTCATCCTGTACCCTCCGTCGACTATAACTTCGCATGCTGAGTTGCTAACTATCTCGCGAACCTCTATTATGCTTTCAAGTGGGGTTACTAATGGTCTCCTCGTTAGGTTAAGAGAGTTTACTGGAACTATGCTTACAACCTTAGCGTGCGGATGTATTATTGGTCCTCCTGTTGAAAGAGCGTAGGCTGTTGAACCTATTGGAGTCGACAGTATTAAACCGTCTCCAATATCTCTCCAGACAAACTCACCGTTAACATAGAGGCTGTACTCAACTATTGTAGCACTCTTCCTCGGGAATACTGCAAGCTCGTTTAGCGCGTAGGGTGTTTCAACACCGTCCACAACCGCCTTAAGCCTCGAAGAATACTCTATGCTATACTCCCCTTTTGAAAACGCCCTTAAGGCATCGTCGAGCCTCTCCACTGTTGTCTCCATCAGGAAACTGTTGTTCTCAGTCTTGCTAACCCCCAATATGAGCACATTCCTAGACTTGACGTAGCGCAGCGTCTCTAAAACATCCCTGTCTTCGCCAACGATTAGGAGAAGGCCCTCCTCCAGTTCCTCCAGCTCTCTAAGGCTTTTAACGCGTGAAACCTCCACTCCGGCACGCCTCCCTATTTTCGAAACCTCTCTTAGCAGGCTGAGGCTTGATTTCGCGGGGGCAAGCACTATATTCAACTGGATTTGGTTAAAGGATTACAAGGTTATATTTAAATGGTTGTTTTAAGCAGTTAAAGAGCCTTTTCGCAACCCTGTTTTTGCCTCTTAATAAAGAGATTATGCAATTATTGCCTGAAGAGAACCCCTTAAATAAGGGCTTAAAGCCTTCACCAAGGCTGATGGAAGAGCTTACACGCAAAATACGTGAAAAAGCGAGGAGTATGGGAGCAACGGTGCTCGCACACAACTATCAGAGGCCAGAGGTTCAGGATGCGGCGGACTTCGTTGGAGACAGCTTAGAGCTGTCGATTAAGGCAATGCAGACCGATGCTAAGACAATAGTTTTCGCAGGCGTTGACTTCATGGTGGAGCAGGCGGCTGTATTAAACCCTGGCAAAACAGTTTTAACACCTGAGCCCGGCTCCATCTGCCCCATGGCGTGGCAGATTGACCCCCCTGTGGTTGAAGAGTATCGCAAAAAATACCCGGGTGCTCCGCTAGTGGTCTACGTAAATTCTTTCGTCGAAGTCAAGGCTTTGGCAGACTACGTGGTTACAAGCAGCAGTGCTTCGAAACTGGTCTCCAAGCTTGATGCTGAACGAATCCTGTTCGGGCCTGACAAAAACTTGGCGTCCTACGTTGCAGAGACAACAGGTAAAGACGTTACCGCAGTTCCCTTGAACAGTTACTGCCCAGTCCACATAGGGATTACAAGTAGCAAGGTTATGGCAGCCAAGGATAAGATTCCGGATGCGAAGATTCTCGTCCACCCGGAGTGCCCACCTGAAACAAGGAGGCTGGCAGACTTCGTTGGTAGCACAAGCCAGATAATTAAGGCAGCAGGGGAGATGGATGCGAAACGCTTTATAATAGGCACGGAAAACGGTGTGGTCCACCGGATATCTAAGCTTTACCCCGGTAAAGAGGCCTACCCTGTCAGCCAAGACACGATATGTCCAAACATGAAGAAGATCACTCTTGAAAAAGTATATAGGAGTCTTGTTGAAAAGGAGACGGCTGTGAAAATCGATGAGAAGATTGCCGGTAAGGCTAGAAAGGTGCTTGAGAGAAGTTTCACCCTTCTGGGGGTTGAGGTGCCTTGGCTGAGGAAATAGTTTTCAGAAAGTTCACAGAGTGGCTTGCCGAGGACGTTCCGTTCTGGGACGTAACCTCGGAAATTATTCCTCCAGAGGCTTCATGTGAGGCGGTTGTGATGGCTAAGGAGGATGGGGTGGCAGCCTGCTGCGAGGATCTTTTTCCTATTCTGGAGAAGATGGGTTTCACCGTCAAGATTTTGAAGAAGAGCGGTGAAGAGTTCAGAAAAGGGGATCGAATAATGTGGATTAAAGGCAATATGCGTAAGCTCATGGGGATTGAAAGACTATTGTTAAACATTCTCTCACAGGCGTTTGGCGTAGCCACATTGACGAAAGCATTCGTGGAAAAAGCGAGAAGAATAAACCCGAATGTTAAGATAGCGGCTACAAGAAAAGTTAAACCAGGATTCCAATATTTTGAGAAGAAAGCAATCATAGCGGCAGGTGGAGACACTCACAGATTGAATCTTTCAGACATGATTCTGATTAAGGAGAACCATTTGAAGTATTTTAAGTCGGTTAGCGATGCTGTTGAAAAGGCAAGGGAACTTGCTAGCTTCAGTAAGAAGATTGAGGTTGAGGTTGCTGACGCTGAGGATGCTGTTAAAGCAGCCGAGGCAGGTGCAGACATAATTATGCTTGACAACTGTGAGCCTGAGAAAGCGAAGAGGGCAATCGAAATGCTTAGGGAGAAAGGCTTGAGGAACAAGGTTCTGGTGGAGGTTTCAGGCGGAGTGAGGCTGGAAAACCTTGAGGAGTATGTTAAGGCGGGCCCAGACGTAATAAGCTCCGGAGAGCTTACTCACTCCGCCAAGTTCATAGACATATCGCTTGAAGTGACGAAGGTGGGAAAATGAGGAAGATCGGCCTAATAGGGTGTGGTGCAATAGGCACCCTCATAGCTAAGGCTGTGGACGAGAGAAAGGTGAAGGCTGAATTAGCATATGTCTACGATGTTAACAAGGAAGCTGCGTTAAAACTGGTTGAAAAACTCAGCAATAAGCCGAAGGTTTTAGATAGTATAGGAGAGATGCTTAAGGACAGGAAGATTGAACTTATTGTTGAAGCAGCCAGTGACGAAGCCTTATCGGAATACCTTAAGCCGATAATCGACGCTGGGAAAGAGATTCTGGTGATGAGCATAGGCGGACTCCTGTTCCCGGAGGCGAGAAGAATATACGAGGAGAATAGTAGGAGAATCCATGTTCCGGCAGGAGCAATAGCTGGGCTGGATGCGGTTCAAGCGATAAGCCTGATTGGTGTTGACAGGGTGGTGTTAACAACGAGGAAGCCGCCTGAGGCACTGGCCTACTCAGAGTATTTCAAGGAGAAGGGAGTTGATTTGAAGAAAATCAGGGAGCCGACGCTTGTCTACGAGGGACCTGTGGAAGATGCTTTGAAGCATTTTCCGAGAAGCGTAAACGTGGCGGCGGCACTAGCATTATATTCCAAGTCAGGGGTTCTGGTCAGGATAATAGCAGACCCCACCAAGAAGAATATAGTGCACGAGATAGATGTGGAATCAAAGGTTTCCGATCTTAAGATAATTGTTGAGAACGTTCCGCATCCAGATAATCCTAGGACAAGCTATTTGGCAGCATTATCATGCATTCAGAAGCTAAGGGAACTCTGTGGCTAAATGAAAGGCTTCGTGCCTAAAAACGCGTTTGGAAAAGTTTATAACCATGCTGGTTAAAGTTTTCTCGAAAGCCCGAGAAGGATAGTTATGAATAATATGGTTAAAGTGTATGTTCTAGACCCTACCTCGATACTCACCGGAGTCGCTGCCAGAGCAGTTAAGAATGGAGAGGTGAGTGGAAGAATAATAGTGCATAAGACTATTGTATCCGAGTTCGAGAGGAGGGCTAGGCTCGGGGATGAAACAGGATTAAACGGGTTGAGATCCCTGAGGGAAGCAGCCTCCTTAAACGGGCTTGAAGTAGAGTTCGTAGGTTCTTCAAACACAAGTGAAGAGGTTTCAACACTTTTAAGAGACCTTGCGCTCGGAATGAATGGTACAATCATATCTTGCGACCCAGTGTTGACTAAAACAGCCAGAGCCATGGGTATTGACGCAACCTACCTGAGTCCTGTGGGCAGGGCTAAGCTCGAAGAATTCTTTAAGATGGGGATTATGTCGATACATCTTAAGGAGAATGTTGTTCCTAAGGCTAAGGAAGGGTATCCTGGCAGATGGGTCTACAAGGATCTTGGCGAGGAGCCAATAAGCAAGCCTGAGCTTGAATCCATAATAGCTGACGTGATGGAGAGAGTCCAATTCACGAACCAGGGTTTCATAGAGATAGATAAGGCAGGCTCAACAATAATACAGCTGAAAGATCTTAGGATAGTCATAACTAGACCACCCTTCTCCGACGGGCTTGAAATCACCGCGGTTAAACCGCTCATAAAAAGGAGCCTCGAAGAATATAATTTGGCGGATAAGCTTGTTGAAAGACTCAGGACTCAGGCGGAGGGCATTCTGATAGCGGGAGCACCTGGAATGGGGAAATCCACTTTCGCGCAGGCGCTTGCAGAGTTCTACAGGTCTATGAACAGGGTTGTTAAAACCATAGAGAGCCCAAGAGACCTTCAGCTCCCGCCTGACGTAACCCAGTATTCTAAGACCGCGGCTGAACCCAGTGAGCTGCACGATGTGCTCCTGTTAAGCAGGCCTGACTACACCATATACGATGAGCTTAGGGACACTAATGACTTCAATATTTTCATAGACCTTAGGCTGGCAGGCATAGGGATGGTCGGCGTCATACATGCTACGACACCGATGGATGCTGTTCAACGCTTCACCGGCAGAACCGATCTTGGGCTGATACCTTCAATCATAGATACCGTCATATTCATGAAGGAAGGGGAGGTTTCTAAAATATACACGCTTGAAACAGTTGTGAAGATTCCTAAGGGAATGAGGAACGCTGACCTAGCTAGGCCAACAATAGTTGTGAAAAACTTTCTAACCGGGGAGGCGGAGTACGAGCTATACGTGTTCGGGGAACAGACGTTCATAGTGCCTGTGCGCAGGAAGAAGACGGGTTACGAGGAGAGGCTTAAGGAGGAGGTTCAGGGAATAGTGCGTAACCAGATATCTGATTTCGACATCAGAATGGAGGGGGATAGGCTAATTCTGTATGTGAGTAAGGAAGACATCCCTATACTCGTCAAGAAGTTTAACAAGAAGCTTAACAGGTTTGCGAAAAGAATAAACATGAATATTGAGATAAGCCCTAAGAGTAAACGGGAAAATGAATTTTAAAAATGCTATGGACATTTCTCCTATTGCTTCCTTTCACTCTTTCAAGAAGTTTATGATTTCTTTACTGCCTCGTCAAGTAATCTATTGACAGAGGATACTACTTTTTCAGCCGACCTTATTGCGTATTCAGCATCAGACTTCACGTATAGTTCCTCTGGAGAAAACCCTGCCTCCTCATCCCCATACATAGCTAACTCACGCTCTTTTCTAAGGCTTCTCGATATAGAGGCAAGCTCGTCAATACTTTCCTGAAACCACTGGGGGAATTTCCCTCTTTCCCTTTTAAGAATCGGCCCCACGTCATGCCACTTTGGAGGCTCAACACCAACCAGTCTTAAAGACGCTTTTAAAGCGAGCTCAACCGCTTCCTGGCTTTGCCTGACTGTGAAAGGATAGTTTCCCTCTTCAAAAGCTTCTTTTGCATGCCTCAACCTCTCCAACGCCTGCCGGATATTCGACTTAGCCAGC
>Ga0078972_1007824_pt1 | contig 23246 bp, 25 predicted proteins | sample YelNatPaOPGAMG01_FD_67568 | JGI IMG/M metagenome (GOLD analysis project Ga0078972, IMG submission 67568) | Hot spring thermophilic microbial communities from Obsidian Pool, Yellowstone National Park, USA - OP-RAMG-01 (SPADES assembly) (version 2) | ecosystem: Environmental > Aquatic > Thermal...
ATGGCATCTATGTACTCGAACGCTTCGGCTACGCTCAACCCCCTGATCCTTTCGCTCAGCAGCAGTCGGTACTCTCGAATACTGCCCACTGAAGGATGGATCTCACAGGGAGAAAAAGGTAACGAAACGATTTATCAGCTAAGCTGAGAGGACCCTGTGAACCCGCTCGCTGTCACGGTAGCGTGTCTGCTAGCCGCTGTGGCCACCTTATCAAAAGACCGGAGGGTTGTGTAGGCGCGCGCTAGCCACCGCTGCCGCTCTCTCGCCCATCTCGGTGGCGCTCGCAATCTACGGCGTCGGCACGATACCGGGAACTTTCGGGTAGGGTCTCGCCTCCCAAACCGCTGGAAGCCCGCAGATGTACCTCGTGAGCCTCTCCACGCCGATGCCGAAGCCCGCGCTCGGCGAAACCCCCTCCTTCAGCATCTCGAGGTACCACCCGTACTCGCTCGGATCCTCGCCGCTCTCCTTCAAACGCTTCAACACCTTCTCGTACTCGTACTCGCGCTCGGCGCCGGAAGCGGCCTCCCCGAAACCCTCCGGGTAGATGAGGTCGAAATCGCGCAGTACACCCGGCCTTTCAGGGTCCTCGCGGTCGTAAAATCCCCTCGCGGTCTTTGGGTAGTCTATAAGGAAAAACGGGGTCGTGAACGAGGCGCTCAACGCCTCTTCCATATCCCACGGGATCTCTTCGCCTCTGACCGTCTCGAAGCCCATCGCCTTCAAGCGCTCGAGCGATTGTTCGTAGGTTAACCTGGGGAAAGGCGGTCTCACCGGCTCCAGGTACCTGCCGAGGGCTTCAAGGTCGCGCCAGTTTTCCTCCAGCACGCGGCCAACCACGTAGCTGAGCAGCCCCTCCGCCACCCTCATCGCGTCGTGGTAGCTCGCTCCCTTGATCTCCACGTCCACCTGGAAGAACTCGGCCAGGTGCCTGCCGGTGAACGCTGCCTCCGGCTTCTCGAGGCGGACGTTGGGCGAGACAAAGTAGATCCTCCCCAGCACGTCAGCCATCATCTGCTTGTAGAGGATCGCGCTGCTCATCAGCTTGTACCGCGCCCCGTAGAACTCGACAGTTACTCTGCCGGCACCGCGGATGCCTGGATCGGTTGCAGGCCCGAGGATGGGCGGGAGCAGCTCGACGAAACCCCGCGCGTCTAAGTGCTCGCGGATCGCCCTCAAAACAGTCGCTTGAACCCTGAACACGCGCGCGTACTTGGAGTCGCTCCTGTACAGGCTGTAGCACTTCGACAGCTTGGACGCGAGCTCCTCCAACAGCCTCGACCCGTCGCTTCTAACCAGGCTTTCGAACGCCTCAACCGAAGGGTGAAACTTAGCTCTCTCCACGCCGAGCTTCCCGCTCGACGCCTTTAAGAAGCTGCCTGTCAAAACGACGGAAAAGAAGGCAAAAATAAGAGAATTAAATCAACTACATGCAAAAGTACGAGTAAAACGCTATAAGCCCTTCGAGCTTAATGGGCGAAACGACGGACGATGCGTATACCGGTTGGCGCGCACGCTAAATAAATCTAGAATTACATTGGAAGCCATCATGAAGGTTCGGGTTGGCAAACGTGGTGTTGTGGTTATACCAAAGAGCGTGCGCGAGAGGTTGGGGATAAAGGAAGGCGCGTTTTTAGAGCTAGATGTTGCCGGTGATGCGCTTGTACTGAAGGTGAAAGATCTCTGGGCTGAGCTAAGGGAGAAAGGTAACGGTGTTAAGTTTGATGTCGATGCTTTCGAGCGCGAGCTCGACGGTGTTGAAGAGGAGTAACCCGGGGTGGGGCGCGCTATTCGCAAAGTTGCAACCAATTTGGTTGGGCTAGCTGCTAGAAGAAGAGCGCAGCCAATGGTATGAACAAAATCACCAAAAGTATGATTTATAAGGGCAGTTCTAGAGGGCAAGCGGTGCTAGGGGGTGCACATTCCCGACGGTTTTCTCGACCCAGTGACAGCGGGCGTCACATACCTAGTTTCGATTGCGTACGCTGTTTACGCGTTCAGAAGGCTTAGAGCGGAGAAGGGGAGAGTAGAGCTCGTCACGCCACTGGCAGCTGGGATCTTCGCCGCCCAGATGCTGAACTGGCCGCTGCCGGGCGGCACGAGCCTCCACTTCGTCGGCGGTGCGCTGTCGGGGATTCTGTTGGGACCTTGGCTCGGCTTCCTCCCCATGTTCCTCGTGCTGCTGGTTCAGTGCCTGCTTTTCCACGACGGCGGGATAACCGCTCTCGGCGCCAACCTGCTCAACATGGCGATCATCGACGTCCTCATCGGCTACGCGGTGTACAAGCTGGCGCCCCAACGCTACAAGGTTTTCGGCGCATTCCTCGGCGGCTGGTTGGGCATCACGCTGGCCGGCTTGGCTTGCGGAGTCGAGATCGGGGTTTCCAGCCAGCTGCCCTACGGTCTCGCGGTGACCGTGCCCGTGATGGCTGGGTGGCACGCTGCGCTGGGGGTCGTCGAGGGTGCGATCACATCCGCGGTTGTCTCGTACATTTCGAGGAGAGCACCCCACTTGGTCGAAGGTGGTGGGCGTGAAGCTGCGTAAAGCTTACCTGGTGGTGGCGCTGCTGCTGGCGGCCAGCCCCCTCTTCCTCGTGCTCTCGGACATGGTGGGCTACCACGAGCCCCTCGACCTGGCAGCCGAGCTCCTCGGGCTCAAGGATGCCAGCGAGGAGGTGAACTGGACGCCCTTCTTCGACTACACGGTGCCCGGGCTTCCGCCCGCGCTCGGCTATGTGGTTGCAGGAGCTGTAGGTACCGCCCTAGTGGTCATACTCAGTAAAGTGCTACAGAGGATGGTAAAGTGAAAACGACCGGTGGTCTCGCCAGCAGGCTCCTCGTAAGCGCTTCATCAGTTTTCGAAGAACTGGCCCCGGAGCGGAAGCCGCTTTTCTCGCCGCCTCTAGGCTTAACGCTCGCGGTAACCGCGGCTGCCGTGGTTTCTTTCGCGAAGGGGGTTGTAGCTTGCACGGCTGCACTAGCCGGTGGGGTGGTCTTAGCTTCTTGGGGTAAGGGCTTCAAAGCTTGGATCAGCGTGGTTCTCGCCTCTCTGCTGTTTTCGCTAGCCGTGACCGTCCCCCTGCTAGCAGTAGCCGCGGAGCCTTCCAGCGCGGCGCCAGCCGCATTTCTCGCTGTGCTAAGAGCAGTTTCCGCTGCCGCCGTGTTCACCGGTTTTGCGGTATGCCTAGGCTGGAGGGGAGTTGTTGAAGGCCTGGGCGGCTTAGGGATGCAGGAGCTCGCCTTCTCGCTCGGGCTCCTGCTCAAGTACATCCCCATCTTCCTCAGGGATCTCGCCGGCATTCTAGCGGCGAGGGAAGCTAGAGCTGTGCGGAAAGGCCTCAAGCTCTCTTGGACACTGCTGGCGAGCGCTGCGGGAGAAGTGCTGGTTAGAGGGTACGCGAGGGTTGAAGCGTTGAGGATGGCTTTAGAGGCTCGAAACTTCACGGGTTCAGCGTTTACGGTGGAGCGGCGTGCGCGTCTCTCGAAAGTAGAGGTGGCGCTCCTCGCGTACACCCTGTCGATCGCCGCTGCGGCCTGGTGGTCGATTTGAGCAAGCTGGCTGTAGTCGGCGCGCGCTTCTCCTACCCAGGCGGTTTTGAGGCGCTGAAGGGTGCTTCCTTCAGCCTCCGAGAAGGCGAGATCGTAGGGGTCTTGGGCCCGAGCGGCTGCGGTAAAACCACGCTCCTCCTCGTAGCTGCAGGTCTCCTCGAGCCGTTAGAGGGCGAGGTTCTACTGGACGGTGAACCTCTCAGAGACCAGCTGCCCGAAGCGAGGAAAAAATTGGGCATCGTGTTCCAGGAGCCCGACGACCAGCTCTTCAACCCGACAGTGAAGGACGAGCTGGCCTTCGCCCTCCGCCAGCTGGGCTTGAGCGAAGCCACCGTGGATGAAAAGGTCAAAGCCGTAGCCGCCGCGCTGGGGCTCACCCACCTGCTGAACAAGCCGGCTTTCGCTCTAAGCGGCGGAGAGAAGAAGCGAGTTGCAATCGCCTCCGTGCTCGTGTACGATCCCGAGGTTCTCCTGCTCGACGAGCCCACAGCCTACCTCGATTCGCGCTGGAAGAAGGCTCTCGAGAGCCTCCTGATCGAACTGAAGGCTTCCGGGGCGGCTGTCGCTGTGGCGACTCACGATGTAGACTTCGCGGCTAGGGTAACCGATCGCGTCTACCTGATGGTCGACGGGCGCGTGGCTGCCGAAGGGCCTGCGCGCGAGATCCTCTCGGACGAGCGCTTGCTCTCGGAAGCTGGTCTCGAGCCCCCGGGACCTGTTGCGGCGTTCAAGGCTTTGAGGGGTGTCGGCAGGCCACCGCTGAGGTTCGAGGAGCTGCGCGCGACGCTAGCAGCCACTCTCGCTCGACGCTTCGCTTTCCGCTCCCGCTCGAGGCTGCCCCGTAGCTCGCACCGTTTCAACCGCTGAACCCCGCTGCAGAGCCCCTTGAACTTCTTCGCGCAGAAGTCTCAAGCTCTTCCCCGTCTTCCGCGCGATCCTCTCGAGGTCAGCGTGCTCGGGCTTCACCCTAACGACCTCGCCCTTTTCGTCGTAGGCAACCTTCACCCTCACCCTGACGCCCTCCACCTCGACCCCCCGGATCTCCCGGCGTAGCTTCACCCTCCCAACCTTCTGGACGCGCACGCCCAGCGTACCCAGCTCGAGCATGAGGAGGCGCGCCAGCTCGAGCGCGCGCTCCGGCTCGGCGATCACCTGGACGAGGAAGGCGGGCCTCCCCTTCTTCCCGGTCGCGGGGATGGCGTAGAAGTCGAGAGCCCCCCTCTCCAGCGCGAGCTCCCTCACGTAAGCCAGTAGCTCCCCGTCCGCGTCGTCGACGTTCGTCTCGAGCACCGCCACGAGGTCGCTTTGGAGCTGCTCCCCCAGCTCGACCTCAGCGATGGACAGCGGCTGCGTCCCGTAGTCCCTCCAGCCGGCGCCGTAGCCGAGCCTCAGGATCCTCGCTGGAGGGGTCTCCTCCACGAACTCGTCGACTAGCGCGGCGAGCACCGCGAGACCGGTAGGCGTCGCAAGCTCACCGTCTACAGGCCCGATGCGGAACGGGATCCCCCTAAGCGCGAGCACTCTTCTGGCTGCGGGCGCGGGGACGGAGACCGCGCCGTGCTCGATCTTTACGGAACCACGGCCCACTGCGACGGGAGTGGACAGGACCTTGCAGCCGAGCAAGCCCGCGTGCTCGACCAGCAGAGGCGCAGCGACAGCATCGAACAGCGTGTCAGCGGAGCCGAGCTCGTGGAGGTGCCCTTCTCGCCCCCCGTGAACCCTCTTTTCAGCCTCTTCGAGCAGCTCTAAGACTTTACGCGCCTTCCCGTACACGTACTCCGAGAGACCAAGCTTGGCCTTTAGCTTAAGAAGCGCCTCGTAGAAGTCCTGGAACCATCTGTCAACATCCTCCTCAACTAGCTCCAACCTCACAGCTGCCGCCTCCACTCCAGCTCGCGTTACCTTTTCCAAGCGAACTTCCGCCTTTTTCACTCCCTCCAGGCTCTCTGGGAGCGCGGCTGCGAGCCGCTGAAGAGGTTCAACACCGGCTCCCAAGTCCGCAAGCGCAGCGGCTATCATGTCACCCGCGACCCCAGAGGCGGAAGGGTCGATCAAGAGAGCTTTCACGCTCCACCGCAACCGCTAAGCTTTTTCAGCGTTTCCTTCCTGGGCTCCGACGTGAGCTTAAGGGCGTTGTTGGAGGCTGTGGCCCGCGGCGAGCTGAGCGTGGAGGAGGCTGAGCGTCGGCTGCGCCTGACCGCTATCGAGGCTGTCGGCGAGTTCGCGAGGCTCGACGTGGGCAGGGAGCTGAGGAGAGAGGTGCCGGAGGTCGTCCTCGGGGATGCGAAGAGCCCGGATGAGCTGGTTGATATAGCGAGGAGAATGCTCGAGAGCGCCGGCAGGGCCATACTCAGCAGGGTTTCCAGGGATAAGGTCGAGCGCGTCATCGGGGAAGTTAAACCGCCGCGCTACAGGTACGAGGAGAAGGCCCGCATGCTCGTGCTCTACGCCGATAACTTCAAGCTCGAGAGGACGGGAGGCAGGGTGGCGATCCTAGCCGCCGGCACCGCCGACGTGCCGGTCGCCGAGGAGGCGCGGGTGGTGGCGGAGGAAATGGGGTGCGAGGTCAAAACCATCTACGACGTGGGGATCGCCGCGCTCCACAGAGCGATCTCGGCGGTTAAAGAGGCTTTAGAGTGGGGCGCCGACGCGATCGTCGTGGCCGCCGGGAGGGAGGCCGCGCTAGCCTCGCTCGTCGCGAGCTTGGTCGACGTGCCTGTGGTCGGGCTCCCCGTCTCGGTCGGCTACGGCTTCGCGGGCGGGGGGCTCAGCGCGCTCGCCGCGATGCTCCAGTCCTGCCCGCTGGGGCTCGCGGTCGTGAACATCGACGCGGGCGTTGCCGCGGGGGCTTTCGCCGCCCTCATCGCCAACCGCGTTGCGGCGGCGGGGCGGAATCGCAAGCTTTAAAGAAGGCGCGGCGTCGGCATGCCTGTGGCATACGAGGGTGACCCTGCCGCGGAGAAGCTCGGGAGGCTCGCGGAGTGGTTCAAGGCTGTGGGGGGACCGGTCGTTGTCGCCTTCTCGGGCGGTGTTGACAGCAGCGTAGTGCTAGCTGCCGCCGTAAGGGCGCTCGGTCCATCCCAGGTATACGCGGTAACCGCCGACAGCCCGATCCACCCCCGCAGCGAGCTCGAGTGGGCTAAGAGAGTGGCAGGCCTCTTGGGCGTTAACCACGTTATCATCACCACTAACGAGCTGGAGGATGAGAACTTCGTCAGCAACCCACCTCTCCGCTGCTACTACTGTAAAAAAGCTATGATCCGGCTGCTGAAGGGTGTGGCTGAGCGCGTCGGCGCAAAGGTCGTTGTGGACGGGACCAACAGCGAGGACTTGGGCGGCCACAGGCCAGGCTACCTAGCGCTCCAGGAAGAGGGTGTCCGCAGCCCTCTCGCCGAGCTCGGTTTCACCAAGAGCGATACTAGGCGGGTGGCCAAGCTGCTCGGTCTGCCGAACTGGGACAAGCCCTCCACGGCGTGTCTAGCATCGCGAATACCCTACGGGCAGAGGATAACCCTCGAGCGGCTCAAGCGCATCGAGGCGGCGGAGGAGGCCGTCAGAGCGCTCACCGGCGCCAGGCAGGTCAGGGTGCGCGACCACAGCGATATCGCGAGGATCGAGGTCGGGAGGGGGGAGAGGCGCCTCCTCTTCTCGGAGGAGGTCATGGACGAAGTCGCGAGGAGGCTGAAGCAGTTGGGTTGGAGGTACGTGGCGCTCGACCTGGAGGGCTACAGGAGCGGCAGCATGGACGAGGGCCTCGCGGACAAGCTGTCACTCAAAGCGCAGCACGCCGTGTGACCGGTACCGATAGCGGTTCGGGCTAGGCTGGGTGCGGGCGGAGCTTTCCCTCGGAAACCCGGAGATGCTCAACTGCATCCCTCCCACAAGGTGCGCAGCTACATCAAGCAAACGTTAAAGAAGGCCGAAACGCGCGCCCGGGTTTGAACTTGTCCTTGAGCTCCTTAAACGCGCTATCGTTCGGCAGGCTCCGATCTCAAGCCATCGCCGTGAGACGTATTAAGGCGGCAGCGTCCGGCAGGCTGACGCTGTCTCGCTCGCGGACTGCAAGTGTTTCGGAGGGGCTCTACGCTTTCTAAAGGACGCTATTTTAAAAGCGGGTATCGGGCGAGGCCGGAGGATGCTGAAAGCGGGTGTCGACGTAGGCGGAACGTTCACCGACGTGGTGGTTTACGCTGGCGGTGAGCTCAAGTCGGTCAAGGTCCTCACAGACCCCCGCAACCCCTGGACGAGCGTGCTCGAGGGCCTGTCCATAGCGTGCGGCGACCTCGCCGCTCTGAGGGAGGTTGTGCTCGCGACTACGCTCGGGTCGAACCTGTTCATAGGGCAGGTCAACCTCGACGCGCCGCCGGTATTGCTGATCACCAACGAAGGGTTTAGAGACGTCATCGAGATCGGCCGCCAGAACCGGCCCGAGCTCTACAACCTGTTCTTTGAGAAGCCGAAACCGCTTGTGCCGAGGAGCATGCGCTTGGGCGTCCGCGGCCGGATCGACGCTAAAGGGAACGTCGTGGAGGAGTTGGACGTCGAGGCGGTGAGGGGCATCGCGAAGCAATGGTGCGGGAAGGTCTTAGTCGCTGTGGTTTCGTTCCTCCACAGCTACGCCAACCCGATCCACGAGCTGGAAGCGAGGAAGGCGATCAAGGAGGTCTGCCCCGACCTCGACGTTGTTCTGAGCCACGAGGTCGACCCCCAGCCCGGCGAGTTCGAGCGCACGAGCACGGCGCTGGTCAACGCGATCCTGCGCCCCGTCGTCTCGCGGTACCTGGCGGAAGTGCGCGAGAGGCTGGAGCGCTCAGGCTTTAACGGCAGGATCCTCGTCATGCAGAGCAGCGGCGGCGTCGCGGACCTCTCCCTCGCCGTCGAGAAGCCGGCGATGTTCATCGAGAGCGGGCCAGCGGCTGGGGCGATCGCAGCCGCCCACCTGTCGAAGGCTCTGGGGCTCGAGAACGTCCTCAGCTTCGACATGGGCGGGACGACCGCTAAGCTCGCGGCTGTCGTCGGCGGAACGCCGCTACTGACCGAGGAGCTCGAGCTGGGATCTAAAGCCGTTATGGGCAGGCGCGTGCGGGGGAGCGGGTACCCGGTGAGGCACCCCAGCGTCGACCTCGCCGAGATAGGGGCGGGCGGGGGCACGATCGCTTGGGTAGACGCCGGCGGCTCGCTGAGGGTGGGGCCCATGAGCGCCGGCGCGGATCCTGGGCCAGCCTGCTACGGGCGCGGGGGGAGGGAGCCGACAGTGGCGGACGCGAACTGCGTCCTCAACAGGCTCCCCGAAGCTCTCGCCGGCGGGAGGCTGAAAGTGAAGAGGGAGCTTGCGCTCGAAGCTGTACGCAAGCTAGCCGACCAGCTGGGGATGAGCGTCGAGGAGGCGGCGAGCGCGGTGGTCGAGGTTGCGGACACTATGATGGCGAAAGCGGCGAGGCTCGTCACGGTCGAGCGGGGCTACGACCCAAGAGACTTCGCACTGTTGGCCTTCGGCGGCGCCGGTCCCCTGCACGCAGCGGGGGTTTCGCGCGAGCTCGGCATACCCAAGTTCGTCGTGCCGCCGATGGCCGGAGTCTTCTCAGCTCTCGGCCTCCTCTTCTCGGACTACAGAGTCGATCTCGTTAGGAGCGTGCTCAAGGCAGCGGACGAGGTGGACGACGCCTTGCTGGAGGAAGCTTACGCGGAGATGGAGGCCGAGGCGGTGGAGAGGCTCAAGGGATGGGGTGTGAGGGGGGATGGGATCAGCCTCGTGCGCCTCGCGCGCTTGAGGTACAGGGGGAGGGGAGGCGAGCTAGAGCTCGCCTACCGCGGCGGAGTTGGCGAGCTCGTCGAGAGCTTCCATAAGACGCACGAGCTCAGGTACGGTTTCAAGCTCCCGGGCGAGGTTGTGGAGGTGGTGAGCCTGCGCGTTGCGGCGGTAGGCGAGGTGGAAAAGCCGCGGCTCCAGACGAGCGAGCTGGTTGAGCACAAGCCCGAGCCGGAAGGGTACCGCGAAGTGTTCTTCGAAGATTGGGAAAGGGCGGCGGTGTACGCGAGGAGCAGGCTGAAGCCGGGCGCGCTGATCACGGGGCCAGCTGTTGTCGAGAGCGAGGATTGCACAGTGCTGCTGCCGCCGGGATCCGTGGCCCATGTCGACGGGCTTGGCTGCCTGGTGGTCGAGGTGGGGGTGTGAGGCTTTGCCGGGCGTAGCTAAAGCGGAGGTCGTGAAGTACGCTACGATCGCGGTCGCCGAGGAGATGGGTGTCGCGCTGAGGAACACGGCGTTAAGCCCGAACATCAGGGACCGGCAGGACTTCTCGTGCGCGGTTGCCACCGCGAAGGGCGAAGTGGTCGCCCAAGCTGAGCACATACCGGTGCACTTGGGCAGCCTCTACGTGGGGGTGGCCAACCTCCTCCGGTACCTGGAGAGCCGCGAAATCGAGCTGGAGCTTGGCGACGTGGTCGTGACAAACGACCCTTACATCGCGGGGACTCACCTGAACGACGTGATGGCGTTGAAGCCAGTCTACCGGTCCGGCGAGCTGATCGGCTACGTGGTCTGCAAGGCGCACCACGTCGACGTGGGCGGCTCGACCCCTGGCTCGATATCGGTCGACGCCAGCAGCCTGCTTGAGGAGGGCTTAGTGCTGCCTCCTGTCAAGCTCGTGGAAAGGGGTAAGCTGAGGGAGGACGTGCTCGCGATAGTCCAGAGCAACGTGCGCACGCCCCGCTACGCGAGGGGCGACCTGCTCGCGCAGGTGGCCGCGCTGAACGTAGGGGAGAAGAGGCTGCTGGAGCTGGCGGAAAAGGTGGGAACTGAGGCGCTTGAGGAGGCGTGGGAGGAGGCGTTGCGCTACGTCGAGAGGTACGCGAGGAAAAGGTTGATCGAGCTCGAAGAAAAGTTCTCGGCGCGCGGCGCCTACGAGGCGGAGGACTTCGTCGAGCTCTCGAGCGGCTATCCGGCGAGGATACGGGCTCTCGTCGAGCTGCACGGCGGCTCGATCAACATCGACTTCTCGGGGAGCCACCCGCAGGTGCCTGAGCCGCTGAACGCGGTCTACGGCGTCACCGTGGCTGCGACAACGTTCGCGGTGAAGTCCGTTGTAGACCCCGAGATGCCGATGAACCACGGCTTCTACAGGGTTGTTGGCGTGGAGGCTCCCGTAGGCTCGATCGTCAACCCCCTCCCGCCCGCGCCGGTCGCCGGGGGCAACGTCGAGACCGCTCAGAGGATCGTGGACGTGGTGCTCAAAGCGCTGTCGAAAGCCCTGCCCGGGAGGGTTCCCGCCGCCAGCTGCGGGACGATGACCAACGTGCTTTTAGGCGGGAAAGGGTGGGTCTACTACGAGACCGTAGCCTGCGGGAGCGGCGCCCGGCCCTTCGGCGATGGGGTGGACGGAGTCCACACGCACATGACGAACACGCTGAACACGCCGGTTGAGGTCGTGGAGCGCGAGGTGCCGCTCCTCTTCGTCGCCTACGAGCTGAGGCCGGACAGCGGGGGCGCTGGCCGCTACCGCGGAGGGTTGGGGATCACCCGTGCTTTCAAGGTGCTGGAGGACGGCGTCACCTTGGTCGTGTACTCGGAAAGGCATCTGCTGAGAGCGTGGGGCTTAGCGGGCGGGAAGGAGGGAGCGCCCTCCGACCACTTCGTGGTCAAAGGGGACGGCGGCATCGTCAGATTGAGCGCCAAAGCGAGGGTAACCCTATCGAAGGGCGACCTCGTTGTGATAAACACGCCGGGCGGCGGAGGCTACGGGAACCCCTGCGAGAGAGCTAGGGAGGCCATTCTTCGAGACTTAGCCGAGGGGAAGGTGAGCCGCGAGAGGGTTGCGGCAGATTACTGCCAAGAGGACCAATTATCGTAGACGGAGCATCTGTATCTCTCTGCTACCTCTGCTTGCGGTCCCGCCTTTACGAACCTTTAGCGGAGGGGCTGCGCGCGTTCAGCTGAAACCCAGTAGCTTCTGAGCCGCTTTTACAGGTTGGCTGCGCTCAAGGGGTTTGAGGAGGAGGGAGGCGAGAGCTACGGAGACTAGAGTCTGCCCGAACACGTCTCGGGCGAGGGATACGAACGCGGGTCCCAGGCCTTTTACGAACACGTTCACGGCGAAGTATGTGAAGCTCATCACTAAGCCGCCGAGGATCATCGCAGCCAGCTGGAGCGGGAACCCTCTCCCCCTTCCCAACCCCGCGATCAACCCTTGAAGGCCATGTGCCGCAAGCGTAACGAACCAGCGCGGGTAGCCCACCAGCAAGTCGGCGACGACCGGTCCGATCAAACCGACAGTTAACCCCATCCAAGGGCCAAAAAGAAGGGCGGAAAGGTAGATCACCGTGTCGCCGACGTGCGTGTAGCCCCCCGTGGGCGATGGTAACGCTAGCCCGGGCAGATAGGTTAGCACGGCCGTGAGAGCGGATAGAACGGACACGAGAGCCACGAACACGCTCGGTCTCGCAAACCCCATTGGCACGCGCGTGCGTCGCTGTACGCTATTTTTAAACTTTTGTGCACGAAAAGCAGCTTGCCGATCACGCGGAAAAGGCTGGCTCCAGTCACCTGTGGAGGAGCTTCGCGAACTCGCTTTTGCCATAAACACCGGCCATCCGTCCATCGACCAGCCTAACAGCCCTGTCGCAGTAATCGAGCAGCTCGAGGTTGTGGGTGGCCATCAGTATCGTAACTCCGATCTCGTCGATCAGTTTCCTGAACAGGTCCATGACGAGCTTCGCGTTCGCCGAGTCGAGGTTGCCGGTGGGCTCGTCGGCGAGCAGTACCTTCGGTTTCGATACTATCGCTCTGGCTATTGCAACCCTCTGCTGCTCGCCCCCGCTCATCTCGGTGGGCCTGTGGCGCGCTCTGTTCTCCAAGCCCACCAGCTTCAGCGCCTCGAGCGCTGCTTTTCTCCTTTCAGCCGGTTCCACCCCCCTCGCGACGAGCGGTAATTCTACGTTTTCGAGCGCGGTGAGCCTCGGCACGAGGTAGAACATCTGGAAGACGAAGCCGACGTACTCGCTCCTAAACTTGCTCAGCTGCCTGTCGTCCCTCAATGAGCTCACTTCGACGCCAGCGACCCTCACCGTGCCGCGCGTCGGCCGGTCAAGGCCGCCGGTCACGTGGAGGAGCGTGCTCTTGCCACTACCGCTGGGTCCCACCACCGCCAGGAACTCACCCTCCTCCACGTCCAGCGTAACCCCCTTCAGCGCCTGGACCCTGCTCTTACCGATCTCGTACTCCTTCCAAACGTCGCGCACTTCGACGATGGGCACGGCTACCACCTACTCGTAGCGGAGAGCCTTAACGGGGTCGAGCCTCGCGGCAGCCCTCGCTGGAACAGCGGCTGCCGCAACGTTTGCGGCGAGCGGGGCCAGCAGCGAGACGGCAAGTATCTGCGGCGTCAACCGCGGTGTGAGCCTGACCATGAAGAGAGGTATGGACACAAGCCGCGAGGAGGCGAGGCTGAAGGCGAGTCCGGCGACGCCCCCGATCAGCGAGACGAGAGCCGCTTCGGCGAGGAATATCGCGAGCACGTCGCGCGAGGAGAAGCCGACCGCCTTCAGGATGCCGATCTCCTTCACCCTCTGCACGATGCTGATCGCCGTGCTGTCAAAGATCCAGAGCGCGGTGATCCCGACGCTGAGTATAGAGATGAAGGCGAGAAAGGCGCTGAGCGAGTTCACGAACACGCCTAGCTGAGCGACCATAGCGACGGGGCTGAAGACGTTGGAGCGCGGCGGCGCGAGCGCCCGCACCTCGTCGCTCACCGCCTGCGCGGCTGAGGGGTCGTCGAGGAGCAGGATCACCGCCTGGTACACCCTCCTCCCGCTCACGTACGCAAAGAACGCTTCAGTATCCATGAACACGGAGTCGTCAACCGACATCCACGTCCTGAAACCGTACTGCCTCGCCAGCCCCGCGATCACGACGTTCACCTCCCTCCCGCCCACCTGCAGCGAGAGGGTTTCGCCCACCTCGTGCAGCTTGCTACGAGTGTTCTGGTCGAACCACAGGTTGGTACCGACGACCACGCCCAAGCCGCTCGGGGTAGGCGATCCCTCCTCGACGAACCCTTCGAGGCTCGCTAGGCCCACGAGCTCGGGCAGGTACTCCGGCTGGGCGGCAATCACCGTCGCGGTCCTGTAGCCGCCTGCTGCGGCCACCACGGCTTGGGCTGTGGCGACGCCGAACGCGTCCTTCACGTGCGGGAGCTGCCTGAACAGGGCCACGTCCGCGTCGGTCAAGCCGGGCGCGGAGTTCAACACGATCACGGAGTTGGCGGCTAAAGTACGGCCAAGGTATTCAGTGAAGGCTATCTGGAACGCTTCGCCGAGCCCTAAAGCCAGGGTGAGAGCGGATACGGCGATCGCCACGCCCACAGCGGCTCCCGCGGACCTCCCTTTCCTCTCGCTCAAACCCCTGAAAGCGTAGCGGGCGCAGTCCGGCGCCCTCACTCAGCCTCCCCCCGCTTAACCCTCCTGTATGCGAAGTTGCCCGCTACGGCCAGGACCGCGCCGACTGCGAGGCCGAGCGCCAGCCCACCATTGCCGCTCTGCTTCACCTCGTTGCTCCCGGTCGCCGCTGCCGCCCCAGCCTCGAACGTTACCTCCCTGATCGAGAATTTAGGCTCGCCGTAGTAACCGGTGTAGTCGATCCTCACCGAAACCCTGTAGCTACCCGGCCGCTCAACCCTCAGCGAGAAGGGTACGGCGGTTGGCGTGTAGGGGGTCAGCTGCCCGATGAAGTAGTAGGAGCTGCGCACGGGCGCGAGCCCCTCCGGCAGCGCTACCGTCACGTTCACCCCGTACACGGGCGAGGAACCCAAGTTCATCAACGTCACTGAAACCGTAGCGACAGAACCGGCGGTTGGCTTCGCCGGAGCCACCTCGATCGCCGTTATCGCCACTTTCGCCTCCTCAACAGCTACGAAAGCAACGGAGTCCCTTACGACCCTCAGCCCTCCATCACCGCCCCTGTAGACAAGGGTGAAGGGGACGCTCCTAGCTCCCCTTTCCCCGTACGGGACCTTCACGGTCACGGGGATCTTCAACGTGCCGCCCGGCTCGGCATCCCCCACCCTGACCGTAGACGGTTCGATAACGACGGACGAACCCGGCTGCGCTGTGAAGTATATGGTCGCGTTCTTCACCGTTTCTCCGCCCAAGTTGCGGACAACCAGCAGCGCAGGAGTCGAGGAAGCCGACGGCAGAGCTTGAGGCTCGAGCGAGACGAGGAGCGCGCTTGAGCCGACGGGTATCGAGTAGCTGAACGCGCTCTCCCCGTACGAGCCGGAGGCGTCGGCGTAGCTGAGCTTCACAGAAAGCGTCGCAACGGGAGAGGTGGGGAGCAGCCTCAGCTTCAACGACCTAACCTCGCCAGCCGGCAGCACGCCTAGAGATGCAACCACCGGGTTGGCTGAATCGAGCAGCGCCGCTCCGGACACGCTGACGGACACGTCCAACGTTTTGATGTCCGAATAGCCCGTGTTCGCAACAGTCACCGTAACGTTGTTGACAGTGTTAGGGTTGAGGCTGCTTGGGCTGATGGAAACCGCGAACCTAGGCTCGTAGACGGGGTCCAGCCTGAGATTCAGCGAAAGCGAACCCGGCAGAGTGCTCACCGAGTACCCTGCTGCCGTCTGCTTGGCTGAAGCCTCGTACTCCACGAGCACCGAAAGGTAGCATGGGTCTCCCGAAAAGTTGATCGCCACGTCGAAGCTTTTGGGAGCGCCGGGGCCCATGGACCCTAGCAGCACTTCACCCCCTCCGGCAACGCTGCAGCCTCCAGCACCGCTCACGCGCGCTTTCGCGTTCATCAGCGTGTCGACACCGTAGGCAGCAACCGACAGCCTTACAACCCCCACGTCGCCCGGACCCGAAGGCCTCTTAACCCACGTAGCTGAAACGAGCGAGAGGTAAGGGGACGGCTCTGCAAAAGCCGCGTAAGCCGTCACCACAGCCAATGCCACCAGCACACCCGTTACCGAGCGCATCTCGCACCGCCACCCCTCGGCCTTTTTTATGCGTGTCGTAGCACGCGATGCTGTAAGATTGAATGGTACCGCGCTCAGTCTAGCGTCAGAAGCCGTGGAGCGGTGAAGGCTTTTTGTGCGTGGAGTGCGCCTTTGCACTACGCCCCGTCTCGCGAAGATCCGTCACTGCACGAAAGCTAGCACAAAGCGTTGCGCGTAAGTTGCTCCCTGATGGAAAAGTTGATAGGGTAGCGCTCGCTCTGCAGCGCGTGGAGGAGGTAACGGTGGCGGAAGATTTCCGGGTCAGCATCCCGGAAAAGGTGAGGAGGAGGCTGGGGATCAAGGCAGGGGATCGGCTGAGGGTGAGGGTCGAGAGGGGCGCGATCATCCTCGAGCCGGTGAAGCCGAGGGAAGCGCTCGAGAGGCTCGCAAGCATCGCCGACCGGCTCCTCGGCGGTCCTCAGCGCGTCGACGCGGTGAAGCTGATTGAATGGTCCCTTAAGCGGGAAGCGGGTCTACATTGACACGAACATCTTCGCCTACCTAGCTCTCGCGCACCCAGATTACTACGCCAAATGCCGCGAAGTTCTCGAAGCTCTTGTGTCAGGTGACTTCGAAGGTTACGGCTCGTACCTCGTGCTCTTCGAGCTCTTCGGAGCACTCTCCAAGTACAGCGTTGACGCCGCTTACGAAGCAGCGGTCGCTTACCTCGAGCTCCCGATAGAGATGGTGGAGCCGAGCTCAGAAACCCTAGATCTCGCGCGTGAAATCGCGCGCCAGGCGCGCGTAACATACGATGCACTACACGCGGCGTTAGCTGCTGTCGCGGGAGTTCAGGTCGTGGTAACCGAGGACACAAGGGATTGGAGCAGGATAGAGAGAGTCTGGGACAGGTTTGTTGAAAGATATGGGGTCGGAGGACTGCGGATATTCTCGCCAACCCGAGGCTACCTGTAAGAGCGAGCACGCGACAGGAGTCCTAGCAGTTTTCGCGACCTTTTCCTAGGTGGGAGATGCTCCGTCTAGTATAAGCGTTACCCGTTGCTTCCCTCGGAAATTTGTTGAACCCGCTCAACGGGGAACGCTCCTGATGAACCGGTTCAACAAAACCCTTTCCGCACAAGCCCACGGTCTCCGGACACTTGCCAGCGCGAAGGCTCTGGCGCGCAGCGCTCTGCGATGAGGACCGTCAAAAGGCGGAGAGGAAATGTGAACTTCGCGAATCCCTCAGTGCGCATGTCGCAAACCCTGCTGTGAGCCAGCTATCCTCGTCCTCTTTCTCCACTCGCCCAGTGCGTAGCGAGGAACGCGAGCGCTAGAAGCAGCGCTGCCGCGATCCGGGGATCCAGAGTTAGGGCGAGAGGCTCGGCGGCCGCAGTGGCTCCGACGGTGACGGCTAGCGATAGGGCTGCTACGACTGTGATGCGTTTCGCCGCTTCTTTAACGTAGCCGCGATCGGGTGTTTTCGCCGTTCTCGCGAGCAGGTCGGCGAGCTCGGTTAGGTAGAGCGCAGCCAGCATGGCGGTTGCGGCCCGTAGGGGGCTGCTTTCCAGGCTGGCTTGCACTAGCGCTGGGAGCTGGGCTGTGAAAGCTAGGGCTAGGAGAGGTCTTGAACCTGTGGATGCGCCGGCGAGTAGGGGGACTGCAGAGAGGATGGAGGCTAGAGCCACCGGTGCTGGAGCCTTGTAGCTTAGGGCGACCGAAAGGGCTAGCCAAGATGCTGCAACCAGCGCACACGGGAGCACGCGCTTCACGATCGCGCACCTCCGGGTGTTCTCGAAAACCGGGCTGGCCTGCCCGCTCTTCTCGCTGCTCTGGGTAGGGGGGAGCCGGGCGACCAGTCGACGACTCTGCAGACTTTTCCGAGCTTTACGATCAGGTTGCTTCTCTCTACCTCTAGGATCCTGTGGGCTGTTTGCTTTCGCTGGGGGAAGGGGTTGGGCGAGACGACGAGGACCGAGTAGTTGGGAGCCAGCTGGAAGATGGATTCGGCCACGTAGGCGTCGAGAAGGGGTGTGATCGCGATGAACTCGGCGTTGGGCTTGAGGAGGTATGGGGTCAGCATGTTCAGCGCGTAGTCGAGGGGAGCTGGCTCGCCCGGCTCGAGGCGGGCTAGCGCGTAGAGGATCGCTTCCAGCTGCCTCTTCCCGAAAGCCGGCCTCAGCCATAGGCTCTCCCTCCCTCTGAGCACGAGCCCGACCCTGTTCCCCGATCTCAGCAGGTGAAGGGCGAGCGATGCCGCTAGGGAGGCTTCGGCGTCGACGAGCTCTTCCGCTTCCCGCACGCTGAGCAGGCCGAGCAGCCCCGCGTCCACGACGATGAGCGCGTCGGTCACCCGCTCTTCCACGCGCTCGTTGACCATCAGCTTGCCGTGCCTAGCAGATGCCCTCCAGTTCACGCGCCTCAGCTCGTCGCCTGGCGCGTACTCCCTCACCCCGTAGAACTCGTACCCTTTTCCGCTGCGCTTCGAGAGGACTTCTCCAGGCCAAACTCCCGTGTAGCTCGCACCGAGGCCCAACCCTCTCGCAGCGAGGAGCTTGGGCAGCACGTAAACCTCGACAGGCTCTCCGCAGACCCACTCCTCCTCCCAGAGGCGCAGGGGGTCGCTGAGCATCAGCCTCGCGGGCCCCAGCTCGCACACACCTCTTCTCTGGAGGTGGACCTCGTAACACAGCTCCTCGCTGCCTTGCAGCCACAACAGGCTCTCGCTGCTCCCCCTCTCGACCGAACCCCGGTGCACGCGGTCGCGCACCTCTACGAGCACCGGCTCTCCGCTCGAGACGCGCAGCTTTACCTTAACCCGATCGCCCGCGACAGCTCTGGTCTTCTCGACTTCGCGCTCCACCTTCAAATCTGCTTTCGGGTGAAATAAGCTGGAAAACCCCGCCATCAGGGCGAGCGGAACCGTTAGAGCCAGCGGTCTCAGGTTCTCGAGAGCGACGGCTAGAAGCAGCAAGGCGAGGGCGAGCACAAGGTACAGGTTGCCCTTGGCGGTGACTCTAGTAGCCTTTCGGCACTGGGACTGCGGAGACGGCATCGGCGATCACGCTCTCCGGCTCCACACCCCTCACCCACTGCTCCGCCTTTAGAACCAGCCTGTGGGCTAGAGCGTCGGCAGCCAGCTCCTTCACGTCGTCTGGGATCACGTAGTCCCTCCCCCTCAGCGCAGCCAGCGCCCTCGACAGCTTCATCAGGGTCTCGGCCCCTCTCGGGCTAACGCCCACTTCGACGCGCGGGTGCTGTCTCGTCGCCCTCACAACAGCCACTATGTAGCGTAAGACCCCTTCGTCCACATGCACCTTTTCGACAGCCCTCTGCATGCTCAACACGTCGTCTCGGCTGGCCGCGACCTCGATGCGGATCTCGTCGCTCGCTCTCGCGATCCTGCGCCTTAGGATTTCAACCTCTTCCTCCTCGCTCGGGTAGCCTACCCTCAACCTCATCGCGAACCGGTCCAGCTGCGCTTCTGGCAGCGGGTAAACGCCTTCAAACTCGATCGGGTTCTGGGTCGCGATGACGAAGAACGGCTCCTCGAGCTTGTACGTCACCCCGTCGAGCGTCACCTGCCGCTCCTGCATCGCCTCGAGCAGCGCGCTCTGCGTCTTCGGGGGAGCTCTGTTGACCTCGTCCGCCAGCAGGATGTTCGTGAAGACCGGCCCCCTCCTCAGCTCGAAGCTCCCGGTCCTCTGGTTGAACACGTAGGAGCCGGTGATGTCGGCCGGCAAGAGGTCGGGGGTGAACTGGACGCGCTTGAACTCGAGGCCCAGCGCCTGCGCCAGCGTCTTCGCCATCAGCGTCTTCGCGAGCCCCGGGTAGTCCTCGATGAGCACGTGCCCTCTAGCCAGGAGCGCCACCAGCAGCTTCTCCACCACGCCGCGTTTCCCCACGACAACCTTACCAACCTCCGCGAGAACCCTGCTGCAGACCTCGCCCACATCCTGCGGCTCCATACCGGCGCGCGCCGCGAAACCTCGGCTTTTATCCTTTTGCTCGCAACCGTGGGTTAAAGATTTAGCGCGCTAATCCGCGCGGGTAGGCGTGGTTCGCGGAGTTTCGGTCGTGACGGCAACCTACTGCGAGCGGGAGAACATCCGCCCGCTCGTCGAGCGCGTCCGCGGGGCGCTTGAAGGTGTCGACCACGAGGTCATCGTGGTCGACGACACGTCGCCGGACGGCACGTACGAGGAAGCCGCGAAGTGGGCGGACCGCGTGCTCCTTATGAAGAGGGCTGGGCAGACGCGGTGCCTGCTCGAGGGGATAAATGCTGCTAGGTACCCGGTGGTCGTCACGCTGGACGCCGACCTCGAAAACCCGCCGGAGCTCGTCCCAGAGATGCTGGAGGCTTTCGAGGATCTGGGCGCGGACCTCCTCGTCGCGTCCAGAACCTTCATCCCGCGCGTTTCCGAGCGCCTCGCCTCGGTGACCATCGGGAGGATCGTAGGCGTGAGGGACGTGTTCTCCAACTTCCGCGTATACAGGCACGACCGCTTTGCAGGGTACAGGTTGAGGATGGGTGAGACGTTCGGAGGTGAGCTGCTTGCTTACGCTTGGCTTAGCGGCTACAAGATCGTGGAGTACCAGTACGAACCCCCGCCGAGAAGGGCCAAACCCAGGATTGGCGGTAGCTTCAAGGCTAATGCTAGGATCCTAAAGGCCACGGCTAAGATGCTGGCTTGGATGACTGTCCGAAAGCTCTTCGGGCCGGAAGAGAGGAAAAAAGAGTTGATTTGACTGGCTTTCGGCCCCGGGCTACTTGAAAGTTACCGTAACGCGTTTTCCGGTTTTCGCCGATTCGAGGATTGCGTCCATGATCACGTTGCAGCGGTAGCCGTCCTCGAAGGTCGCGCCGATCGGCCCGATCTCCTCGTCGTTCACGATGGCCTTGACGAAGTGGTACACTTCGTTGATGAACGTGTGCTCCCACCCGATGATGTGGCCTGGCGGCCAGTACCTGTCGATGTACGGGTGCATCCTCTCCGTCACGAGGACGTCAGCCCAGCCCGTCAACCCCTTGCCCTCCCACTCCCTCAGGTACACCCTCAGCTCGTTCAAGCGCTCCAGGTTGAACTCGATCGAGCCGTTCTCACCGTTTATCTCGAAGTTGTTGTAGTTCTTCCTACCGGTCGCGAACCTGGAGGCTTCGAGCGTCCCAATCGCCCCGTTCTCGAACTCGACGGTGGCGGCGAAGGCGTCCTCCACCGTCACCTTACCCTTCTTTGACGGGTCTTCGGGAAGCGGGCGCTCCTCGATGAAGGTCCTGATCACACCGGTCACAGCCGACACTTCGCCAACTATGAAGCGTGCCAGATCGATGATGTGGCTTCCTAAGTCTCCGAGCGGCCCGCTCCCCGCCTCCTCGGCCCTCAGCCGCCAGACGAGTGGGAAGTTGGGGTCAACGATCCAATCTTGGAGGTACCTGGCCCTGAAGTGGTATATCCTCCCGATGACGCCGCTCTTGACGAGCTGCCTCGCCAGCTGGACGGCGGGGACGAACCTGTAGTTGAAGGCGACCATAGTTTTTACTTTCGCCCTCCGCGCCGCGTCCCTCAGCACCCTTGCTTCCTCCGCGTTCCGTGCGAGCGGCTTCTCGCAGATCACGTGCTTTCCCGCTTCGATCGCTTCGATCGTGGGTTCGACGTGCATGTTGTTGGGCAGCGAGTTGTCGACGATCTCCACCTCAGGGTCCCTGACGGCGGCGCGCCAGTCGGTCGTGTACCGCTTAAACCCGTAGTTCCTCGCGGCCTCCCTCACCCTGTCCTCGTGCCTCCCGTAGATGACGACGAGCTCGGGTATGGCAGGGGGTGGGTAGAAGAAGTGGGGCATGCTCTTGTACGCGTGGGAGTGGGACTTGCCCATGAAGGCGTAACCGAGCAGCGCTACCCCGATCCTGCGGGGCTCGCTCACCACCACGGCTTCACCTCGGGCGGCTTCACCTTAACGAGAGGCTTGAGGAACTGTATCGCCTGCTCCACGCCCGAGTCCCTGCTGAAGCACGGGTCCTCGTGCTCGACGCTCAGCACGTAGTCGTAGCCGGTCTCCAGCAGGGCGGTGATCACCCTGCGCCACGGTACCTGCCCCCAGCCGACAGTCCTGAACCTTACTGGTCTCGCCACCCTGTTCCAAGGCCCGTACGCTAGCACTCCGGTCCTCATGGCGGCATGGGGCACAACCTCCACGTCTTTCGCGTGAACGTGGAAGATGCGGTCGTGCAGCTCGTAGATGAAGAAAGCCGGGTCCATCTGCTGCCAGAGCAGGTGGGAGGGGTCGTAGTTGAAGCCGAGGGCGCTGTGGCCGCCGGCCGCCTCCACGAGCTGCTTGGCTGTGTCCAAGTTGTAGTTCAGCTCCATCGGGTGGGTTTCAAAGGCGATCTTCACCCCGTGGTCCTTCGCGTAGTCGAGGATGGGTAGCCACCGCTCCTTGAAGAGCTGGAAGTACTTGTTCCAGATCTCCTCGTTGGTGGGCGGGAAGTTGTACCACTTGCCCCAGTCGGGCACACCTGTGAACGAGCAGACCACTGGGACGTCGAGAGCGTGAGCCGCTTCGATCGTCCTCTTCATTCTCGCCGCTCCGTACTTAGCCTTCTCTTCGGGCGGCCCTTTGAACCAGATATCTGTCGACTCGTCGTGGGGCCCTAGGATCAGCTGCCCCTCCAAGTGGTTGCTCAGGGCTGAGATCGTCAAACCGTACTTACCGATTAACGCCCTAACCTCGCCTGCTCCTCCAGACACCACTTTGTCGATGTCGATGTGGTTGGAGCCCTTCCAGCAGGCCAGCTCAACGGCTTCATAGCCGAGCTGGGAGACGTACTGGAGAACTTTTTCCAGCGGGCGGTCGTTGTAGAGGACCGTGAAAATCCCAACCTTCATGCTTGTCCGCCCGCGGGATAGAAGGCAACCTCGTATAAGTGGATTGCGCCGCGAGCCTCAAATAAAACCGCGTACAGAGCCTCCCGTGAAGGCGGTCGTAACCGGAGCCTCCTCAGGCATCGGAAGAGCCTTAAGCGTAGAGCTCGTTAAACACGGTTTCGAAGTGCTCGGTGCGGCGAGGAACGAGCAAGCGCTACAAGCCTTGCAGGAGGAGCTCGGCCAGTGCTTCCGCTACGTGGTCGCGAACCTCTCGAAGCTCGAGGGGGTGGAGCGGGTGGCTCAGGCCGCACGCGAACTGGGCTCGGTGGACGTCCTCGTGAACAACGCGGGCTTCGGCCTTTACAAGAGGCTGCTCGACCACACCGACGAGGAGCTGGCGGATATGATCATAGTCAACTGCGTCGCCCCCATCGCGCTGGTGAGGAAGCTTGTACCCCTTATGCGCAGGGGATCGGTCGTGGTGAACGTGGTAACAGCTGGGGTGCACGTGCTGATGACCAAGCTCCCCGCCTACGGAGCTTCGAAGATCGCTCTCCACTACGCGACGGAGGCGCTGAGGAGGGAGCTGAAGCCCCTCGGCATCAGGGTGGTCGCTGTCTACCCCGGCTACGTCGCCACAGCCTTCCACGAGCGGGCGGGCGGCGCGCCCACGAAGATGAAGCCCATCCAGCCGGAGCGCGTCGCCAAAGCGATCGCGGACGCGGTGCTCAAGGGGAAGCAACGCGTCTACACGCCCGGGTACACAGCCCTCCTCCGCATCCTCGGCCCCCACCTGCCCCCGCTAGGCTGAAGCCCCGCGCCGCGATTCCCGACCCCACCCCCTCCACTAACCTTTCCGCTCTCGAACCGGAAGCTCTTTCGTTCAACGCTTACGTTAAAC
>Ga0078972_1007825_pt1 | contig 23245 bp, 15 predicted proteins | sample YelNatPaOPGAMG01_FD_67568 | JGI IMG/M metagenome (GOLD analysis project Ga0078972, IMG submission 67568) | Hot spring thermophilic microbial communities from Obsidian Pool, Yellowstone National Park, USA - OP-RAMG-01 (SPADES assembly) (version 2) | ecosystem: Environmental > Aquatic > Thermal...
AGATACCGGGGGGGTCACACCCCCCGCTCGCCCCTGTTTGGGTCCATCTCTACCGCGTCCCGTATATCTCCCACAGTCGGCCGCACGCTGATCCGATTGTACCACCCCAGGAATGGATGGCAACTCAACGAAAACGATTCGTCCGCTCTTGAACGTTGGTGAAGAACGGCTCCTCGCCAGCACTTCAAGAGCGGACGAATCGTTATTCCTACAGATGCAACGCTGCCAGTAATGCTGGCTCCACCGACGGCAGGTACGGGTTGAATACGTCCACGACATAGTCTTGCCCGTTCGCTCCCACCAGCAGGGCCAACAACAGGCCGTTGTCGCTTATCAGGGTCAGCAGAAAATCCAACGACGTGTTGACCAATTCCACGTTGCCGCCAAACACACTCTGCACCACCACGTTGCCGTGACTGTCGATCTCGAACCAGTCCAAACCCGTCGGACCCAAACCGATAGCGAACGGCGTCGGCGTCGCCGTCGCCGCCACCGTCAACGTGCCCGACGCTGCGGCCGTGCTGCTGCTGCTGGCGTAGTTGACCTGGCCATTGCCGTTGAGCGTGTCGCTGTACTGCGCCGTGATGCTGTAGTTGCCGGCAGCAAAACCCGCTGGCAACGTCAAGGTGGTCGCCGCTACCCCACCCAACACCGGGGCCGTCGCCGTCAATGCGCCGACGTGGAACGTGACCGTCCCTTCGTTCACCGTACCGCCTGTGGGCGAGAGCACCAACGCACTCAGACTGATCGTCTGGGCCGCACCGATGTCGTAGGTGGCGTTGACTGTCGTGGAGGTGATGAGGGTCGTCGTACCGGCCGGATTGACCGTCAGGGTGCCCGAGGAGGTTGCCATGCTGGAATTGTAGTTGACGACGCCGTTGGCGTTGGTGCTGTCGGCGTAGGCGGCGGCAATGCTGTAGCTGCCGGCAGCAAAACCCAAAGGCAACGTCAGTGTCGCTGTCGCCTTGCCCCCCGTGACCGCACCCACCGCCATCAGGTTCACGCCGTTGCCATTGCTCACGGTGAAGGTAACGTTGCCCTCGTTGACCGTGCCGCCGTTGCTGCTACTCACCTCCGCCGTCAGCGTCACCGTCTGCGCCGTCGTGCTGTTGTAGGTGCTGCTCACCTGCGTCGACGTCAGCGCCGTCGTCGTGTCGGCTGCGGCGATGGTGAGTGTACCGGAAACAGCCGATGTGCTGGCCCCATAGTTGACACTGCCGTTGGCGTTGGTGCTGTCGGCGTAGGCGGCGGCAATGCTGTAGCTGCCAGCAGCAAAACCCGCAGGCAACGTCAGCGTCGCCGTCGCCTTGCCCCCCGTGACCGCACCCACCGCCGTCAGGTTCACGCCGTTGCCATTGCTCACGGTGAAGGTGACGTTGCCCTCGTTGACGGTGCCGCCATTGGGACTGGTCACGTTTGCCGTCAGCGTTACTATCTGCGGCGTCGTGCTGTTGTAGGTGCTGCTCACCTGCGTCGACGTCAACATCGTCGTCGTCGACGCCGCCGCCACGGATACACCGCCGGTGGCGTTGGCCGAGGCGTAGTTATTGGTGGCTGTATCGGTGTAACTGGCCGTGACCGCGTTGGCATAGTTGCCCGCAGACAACAGCGAGGAACCCGTCAACGTCACGTCCACGCTGGCCATGCCCTTGCTCACAGCAATCGGGTTCGACGATACGCCGTTGACCGTGAAGACCACGTCGCCTTCGTTGACCGTGCCGCCGTTGCTGCTGCTCACGTTGGCCGTCAGGTCGAACGTCTCGCTGCCGCTGTTGTACGACACCGGACTGTTGGTATCCGTCACGCTCAGCGAACTGTTGGCCGTCTGCACCGTCAGCGTGCCAGGCATCGCCGCCGTGCTCGCCCCGTAGTTGGCCGATTTACTGTCCGCGTAAGCGGCGTTGATGGCGTAGCTGCCGGAGGCAAAACCGGCCGGCAGCGGCAGCGTCGCCGTGGCCAAGCCGTTGCTGACGTTGGCCGTCGCCGTCAACGTGCCCACGGTGAACGTCACCACGCCCTCGTTGACCGTGCCGCCATTGGCACTGGTCACATTAGCGATCAGTGTCACCGTCTGCGCCGTCGTGCTGTTGTAGGTGCTGCTGATTGCGGTAGTGAGCAGGGTTGTCTGGGTCGAGGCCGCGTTGACGGTCAGCGTACCGGAAACAGCCGACGTGCTGCTGGCATAGTTGACGACGCCGTTGGCGTTGGTGCTGTCGGCGTAGGCGGCGGTAATGGTGTAGCTGCCGGTGGCGAAACCGGCCGGCAGCATCAGCGTCGCCGTCGCCGTGCCCCCCGTGACGTTGGCCGTCGCCGTCAACATGCCCACCGTGAACGTTACCACGCCCTCGTTGATCGTGCCGCCGTTGCTGCTGCTCACGTTTGCCGTCAGCGTTACCATCTGCGGCGTCGTGCTGTTGTAAGTGCTGCTCACCTGCGTCGACGTCAGCGTCGTCGTCGTCGCCGCCGCCGCCACGGATACACCGCCGGTGGCGTTGGCCGAGGCGTAATTGTTGGTGGCCGTATCCGTGTAGTTGGCCGTGATCGCGTTGGCGTAGTTGCCAGCAGGCAACAGCGAGCGGCCTGTCAACGTCAAGTCCACGCTGGCCGTGCCGTTGCTCACAGCAATCGGCCCAGACGATACGCCGTTGACCGTGAAGACCACGTCGCCTTCGTTGACCGGGCCGCCGTTGCTGCTGCTCACCTTGGCCGTCAGGTCGAACGTCTCGCTGCCACTGTTGTACGACACCGGACTATTGGTATCCGTCACGCTCAGCGAACTGTTGGCCGAGGTGATGGTCAACGTGCCCGTGCCGCTGCTGGAATTGTAGACAACAGGATTACTCGTGTCGCTGTAGGCGGCCTGGATCGTGTAACTGCCGACGCCAAGGCTGGCGGGCAGGGTGAAGCTCACGCTGGCCGTGCCGTTGCTGACGGTGGCCGGTCCTGTGGACGTGCCGTTGATGGTGAAGACCACACTTCCCTCATTGACCGGCTGGCCGGAAGCATCGACGTTGGCCGACAGTGTGATCGTTTGGCCGGCGCTGCTGTAGGTCGTCGTCACGTTGCTGACGGTGGTGGTGGTGTTGGTCGCAGTAGCGGAGCTTTGTGTCTGGTAGGCGCCGTCGTCGGGGTTGCTGCTGGTCGGTCGTGGCAAACCCCGTTGATCGACCGAGGGCAGGTTGGCAAGGAACAGGGTGCCGGCGCCGAGGACGGGGCTGCCGGACAACGGCGCCAGCGTTTCCGTCGGCCCGCCGTTGTTGGCCAGCGTGGTCGCCAGGTCAGGAGCGCTGGTGACGGTGATGGTGTCGGAGGCGACTGTGTTCAAGCCTTTGCCCAGTTGCTCGACACCGCCCTGCACGACACTGGAGCTGCCATTGATCTGGGCCAGGTTGGTGTTGTCGGCGTTTTCGGCGTCGTTGACGAGGTTGTTGCCGCCGCTGTTTTGACCGATGACAGAGTTGTTGAGGGTCAGGGTGGCGGTGTTGGCGCCGCCCTGGGTGACGGTGTTGCCGTAGGCGAGGTTGTAGACGCCGCTGCCGTCGGCATTGCCGGCCGTGCCGTTCTGGCTACCGCCGGCGCCGGCAGTGACGCTGTTGTTGGCGATGGTGGTGTAGGTGAGGGTGGCGGTGCCGTCGAGGTTGAACAGAGCGCCGCCGTAGCCGCTGCCGCCCTGGGCGTTGCCGCCGCCGGCGTTGCCGCCCTGGGCGCTGTTGCCGGACAGGGTGGAGTTGATGATGGTGAGCGTGCCGAACATGCTGAAGATGCCGCCACCCATGCCCGCACCACCCCCACCAACAGCGGCGATTTTGCCGTTGGCGGTCATGCTCGCACCGCCGTTGCCGCCGCCGAAGCCGCCGCCGCCGCCGCCGAAGCCGCCGCCGCCGCCGCCGCCGCCGAAGCCGCCGCCGCCGCCGCCGAAGCCGCCGACGCCGCCGCCGCCGCCGAAGCCGCCGCCGCCGCCGCCGCCGCTCGCGCCGACGCCGCCGCCGCCGCCAATACCGCCGCCGCCGCCGCCGAAGCTGCGGCCGCCGCCGCCGCCGACGCCGCCGCCGCCGAAGCCGCCGCCGCCGCCGCCGCCGCCGCCGCCGCCGCCGCCGCCGCCGCCGTCCCCAGCCGCGCCGCTGCCGCCGCCCACACCACCAAAACCGCCAAGCCCACCGCCCGCACCACCACGACTGCCGCTGGCATTCCCGCCGCTGGCCGTGGCCTGGAAACCGGCACCACCACCACCGCCGCCTGCACCTGTACCACCCGACGGACCATTGGAAATGCTAAAATCACCCCCAAAACCGCCGCCATTGCCACCCGGAGCATCCTGTCCCATACCCCCACCGCCGCCGCCGCCAATACCGCCGCCGCCGTTGCCGCCGATGGCCCGATTGTTCGTCAACGTAACGCCCTCCAGCGTCAGGTTCCCCTGGTTGAATATCGCACCACCCGCTCCCAAACCACCGCCGCCGCCGACGCTGCCGTTGCCGCCCTGGGCCGTGCCCCCTTCCAGCGTCATATCCTCCAACGTCAACGAACCGGCCGCCAACGCTCCCCCCGTGTACGTCGGACCACCCGACACGTAAAAGAAACGCATGTTCACACCCGGTTCAACTTGCAGCGTATCCCCGTTGCCCTCTATCGTGATGTTGCTGCTGATCGCCGGCAACGCATCCGGACCATACCAATTCTGGTCCTGAAGCACGTTGTTCGTGATGGTCGTATTGTTCAATGGCTGCGTAAACGTAATGGTCTGATTGGCCGGCAAAACAATGACATACGAACCCGTACCACCAGTGTTGTTGGCCGCATTGATCGCATCGATCAGCGTCACCTTCGAGCCAAGATTATTCACGGTGACGTTGGCCGGATTGTCCATGCCGCCCGAAGGATCGTTCACGGTGATGGTAGTCGAAGGCGTGACGCGATCTTCCAATGGCTCCAGATGCAGACGCAGCCTTCGCCGGGCCTTCTGCCGCCGTACAAGACGATTGCTACGCAGCCAACCAAACCAACGCCGCTGCAATTGTTTCAACCACATGGTGTCCTCCAAGTTGAATCAGAAAAAACCGGAAACACTCTCGGCCCGGCCTTGCCTTTGGCACGGAACACCAACGTCATCCACCCGAAGCCGCAAAACCACTGGCCACCTCGGCTGTGCAGTGCTTTTTCACACCGGCATCGGATGAAAAGATTTTGTATTGTTGGATAGTTGGCAAATCCGATGCCATTGTTTTTGATAGAATTAACGGGGAAAAGGGCATAAAGAGGGGCACAGAGGCGTGAAAAATAAGTTCATACAAAAAAAAGCAGTTGTGTCGTTTTATTTCCTTACCTCTTCACAAAAGGGCACGAACCGACGCACGCTTGCGTCGCCGATGAACGTTTCCAATCGTTAACAGGGGATTGACAATTTGTTCATTCTCGTTAACAAAACCATCAAGACCTAAAAAGTCTATCGAAGACCCAATGATCGCCGCCGCAGCGCCCCAAGGGCGAGCAGGGGGTGTGAACCCCCCGGTTGTGCTACCGGGGGTTTGACACCCCCCGCTCGCCCTCAGATACCGGGGGGGTCACACCCCCCGCTCGCCCCTGTTTGGGTCCATCTCTACCGCGTCCCGTATATCTCCCACAGTCGGCCGCACGCTGATCCGATTGTACCCCAGCCGATCTCGAAACCAGTCCAGCCCGCTCGGACCCAAACTTCTGTTAACACACAAACAATCTGGGTCTGTAACCTGAGTGAGGAGCCAAAAAGTGGCTTCCAGCTCAGACGACGACATCTCAGCGCAGCTGGCCTGGCGGCAGGAAGAGTTCGTTCCCTCTAGCGGCAGCTTCGTCGGGTAGTCCTTGCTCCCAGCTGGGGATCTGCTTTTTCCCCGGCGGATAGAGCGCTTCCATAGCAGCCCAGACTTCGTCGACTTTATCCGTAAACAGATCGCCGATGAGCAAATCGGTGATTTTGCCGCGCAGGTGCGGAAAATGCTTGACGAATTTTCCGAAACTGAAGCCGTCATAGTATTCGCAGACCAGACGGCGCATGCGATCGATGCCCTTGTTGAACAGTTGGCCCCAGCGGCCGAGCTGGGCCGCCGATACGTCGCCTTTGGCCAAACCGTCGGCGATAGCGTCGGCAGCCAGTTCGCCTGACTTGAGCGCCAAAAGTACCCCAGAGGAGTACAGAGGGTCGAGGAAGCCAAAAGCGTCGCCGATCAATACCCATCCATCACCGGCTACCTGTTTGGAACGATAAGAATAGTCCTTGGTAGCGAAATAGCCCGTTGCCCGTTTGGCCCCGACCAGGCGCTTCTGCAAGGCGGGACACGCAGCTACTTCCTCGGTGTACGTCTGCTCGTGGCTGCCGCGGCCTTTGAACAAGTAATCGAACGGGGCAACGACGCCGACGCTTACGGTGTCGTCGTGCTGCGGGATGTACCACCACCACCCTTTCTTGTTGGTGGTCTGAATAACGATGGTGGCGCCTTCATCCCGTCCCGTATCGCGGTAGGCGCCTTGCCAGTAGGTCCAGATGGCGCCCTTGTCCAGCACCGGGTCCCACACACGCAGCTTGAAACGATTTTGCAGCAGCGCACTTTGGCCGCTGGCATCAACGACCACCTTGGCCCGCACTTCGCGCACCGCGCCGTCCTCGGTCTGCACACGCACGCCGACGGCGCGGCTGCCCTCGAACAATACGTCCAGTACGCGGGCCGGCTGATGCACCTCGACGCCTTGTTCCCGGGCATTGTCCAGCATCATCGTGTCGAACTGGCTGCGGATGACTTGCCACGTCTGCGAGCATTCATGGGGCTTGTTGTCGTGGAAATAAAACGGGGCCGATTCCTTGCCTTGGGCGTTGATGAACTGGACGCTGTATTTCTTGACGAAGGGGCTGGCCTTCATTTTGTCGAGCATTTTGAGGCGCTGGAACACCCAATAAGTTTCCGGGATCAGCGACTCGCCGATGTGGAAGCGTGGGAAGCGTTCGCGCTCAAAGAGCTTGACCTTGTAGCCGTGTTGGGCCAAAAGGGTAGAAACCGTGCTGCCCGCCGGACCGCCGCCAATGACTACCACGTCCGTCGGTGTGTCGAGGTTCGCATTCATGAAGAAAAGCTCCGTGGGATTTCCTGTATACTAGCTTCGCCCAAGGTTAATTTTAGGGAGGGGCTCGCATCATGTCTTCGGCGCACGATCCGTTCGACCTGACAGGCCGCCGCGCCCTTGTCACTGGCGCCAGCCGCGGCATCGGCCTGGCCGCGGCCGCGGCGCTGGCCCAGCGCGGCGCGGCGGTGGCCCTCACCGGCCGCAAACCCGACAGCCTCCGTGCCGCTGTCGCTCAACTTCAACAGACCGGCGCCGACGCCCGCCCCTTCGTTTGCCATCAGGGTGACCCCGACGCGGTTTCCCGCCTATTCGAACAGCTCGATCAAGCGACATTTACACCCGATATTGTCGTCATTAATGCCGCTACCAATCCCGTCTTTGGTCCTCTGACCGACCTCGATCTCGATGCCTGGCGCAAAATCCTCGACGTGAACCTGACTGGGGCGCTCCTGACGGCGCAGGCGGCGGTGCGGCGGATGCTGCCCCAACGCCGCGGCTGCATCATTTTTATGGCCTCGATCGCCGGCATCGACCCGCTTCCGGGGCTGGGGGCCTACAGCATCAGCAAAGCGGGGCTTCTGGGCCTTATGCGCGCATTGGCCAAGGAACTGGGGGCCAATGGTATTCGTGTCAACGCCGTGGCGCCAGGGCTGATCCAGACGCACTTCTCCGCCGCTCTGTTTCAGGATCGGGCGGCCTATGAGCAGATCATCGGACGAACGTCGCTGGGCCGTCATGGTCAGCCCGACGAAGTTGCCGGCGCTGTTGTGTTCCTGGCCTCAGACGCCGCCGCTTATGTGACGGGGCAAGTGCTGATCGTAGACGGCGGCGGACGCATGTGATCCTGCTTCGAGACAGGGCCGCGTCCGAGGTGCATATCGGGGAGAAATGAAGCGGCCGAGGGGAAACATGCTCTCGTTCGGATCGCGGCTACCCGTGAAACGCTATACCCTTCTGAAAAGTGCTCCAAGTCAGTCAATGCTCCTCTATGAGAAAATTTGCTAAAGAAAATACTTGCGTTCCGGCGCAGGCAGGAGGATAATCGAGAGTGCAGGACTGCGGAGGTACGACATCCCGTCTGTGGAGGGCCTATCCATGAAAGGGCCGCACTGGAGTTGGTATCTGTTGATTGGGTTTGTGGCGTTGGCGCCGGCCGGTATTCGCCTGGCGACTTGGCCAGGCTTCAAGCAGTCCGCGTCGGAGCCGCAAATGGTACAAGCGGGCCAAACGCTGTTTGTGCATGAATGGAAAGCCCACGATCCGTTGGCGTCCGGCGGCGATGGTCTTGGCCCGGTCTGCAATGCCGCTTCCTGCGTTGCCTGCCATAATCAAGGCGGTCCCGGCGGCGGCGGCGACCTGACGCACAACGTCACCACGTACGTCTATCGATCGGATGCCGAGGCTGCCGCCCGCGGCAAGCCGCGCGAAGGGGTCGTTCATGCCTACGCTGTCAACTGCGCGCCAGAGACGTTGCATGATTTGCATCCGGAACTGCCGTCGTTGAGTCGGCCTTCGTTAGATCAGATCGTCAATTTGCCGGGCAATCTGCGGAGCAGCAGCAACCATTGCATTGTTGCTCCCCCCGCCGTCCGCCTGTCGCAGCGCAACACGCCGGCGCTGTTCGGCGCCCGTCTCATTGATGGCATTCCCGATCGGGTTATCATCGCCAACGAGCGAACCCAGCGCGTGCGCTGGGGATTAGCTCCCAAGAAGAGTGAGAGTCTGCCGGTTGGCCGAGCGCTGCGCCTCCCCGATGGCCGCGTTGGTCATTTCGGCTGGAAGGCCCAGAGTGCCCGCTTGGCGGACTTCGTACAAGCCGCCTGCGCTAATGAGTTGGGCCTGGGCAATCCCGGCCAAGCTCAGCCGCGGCCTCTCAGCAATCCCTCCTATCAGCCGGTCGGTTACGATCTGACCCTGGAGCAATGTGACCAGATCACGGCCTTCGTCGCGTCCCTGCCGCGCCCCATCGAAAAACTGCCGGAGGCCCCATCTCTCCGTAGTGATGCGGTCGCAGGTAAAGAGTTATTCCATCGCATCGGCTGCGCCGATTGCCATATGCCCAACGTGGGCAGCGTCGAAGGGCTATACAGCGATCTGTTGCTGCACGACATGGGGCAGCCGCTAGAAGGCGGCGGTTCTTATAACGATGTTCCCCAGCAACCGGATCCGAACAAACCGCCCTCCGATCCGAATGATCCGCCGCAACCCGGCGAATGGCGGACGCCGCCGCTGTGGGGCGTGGCCGATTCCGCGCCCTATCTGCATGATGGCCGTGCTCCGACTCTGGAAAAAGCCATCGAACTGCACGGTGGCCAAGGTACGCAGGCGGCCCGGAACTTTGCGTCCCTAAGCAAGGCCGAGCAGGACCAACTTCTCACTTTCCTGCGGACGCTGCGCGCCCCGTCAGCTTCTGATTGATGATGTCGGAGGGATGTAGGGAGGATGGATCCCAATCCATCCTCCCTCCTCCCTCATTGCTCGGCAATCAGAAAGGCGATCATGTCCATCAAGTTCATCTGTAGTTGCGGCAAGCATCTGCGTGCCCGCGATGAGATGGCGGCGCGGCGTTCGATGTGTCCCCGCTGTGGCGCCCCGGTCGGCGTGCCGTCGCTGCGGCCGACACATCCGGGTACGCCGGTAGCGCCTCTGACGCCGCAAGAACGGCTCCGCCTCAATCGCAACAAACCCAGGAGTGCGTCCGAGGCATTAACAACGGCGCTTTTCCCGACGCTGCCCCTTCCGGCTTGTTCTCCTTCCTCCAACGAGCCGTCGCCGACGCCCAAGGCGTATCGTCGCCGCCGCCAATTGGAACAGCACTGGTATGAATGCTTGGCCTATCCTTTTCTCAGTCGTAATGTGCTGGTGAGCTTTGCTTTGGTTCTGTCTGTGGGAATGGGGAGCATTGTCCTGGCCCTTCAAAGTTTCCTGCAAAGCCGCTTTCCTTGGATTGCCGGAGTGGTGGTTGTGGGACTGATCCTTGCTTACGCCTATTCGACTGTAGAATGCGCCCTGGCTTCCGCTCTCGCCGGAAAAGGGGCGGCTTCCTACTTGCCGACCTGGAGTGCCGCCGATCCCCTAAAAAGCGGAGTGCGTTGGCTGTTTTGCTTTGTCGCTGGGCCGATTGTACCGACCAGCCTCGCCATTTATTTGTGGATTTATGGCGGCGACCTGACGGCGTTGGACTGGGCGATTGTGGTGGAGTTGGGTGGGGTAGCGGCGGCCTATTGGTTTTTAGCGATCATCTGTGCCAACCAACGCAACCGCTTGCGCGACGCCAATCCGGTGCGCGTGGCCCAACTGGTGCAACGCCTAAAATATCGTGCGATCGTGCCGGTTCTGATTGCTCCTGCCCTGGCAATTGCTCACGTGCTGCTCGGTTTGTCGGCCCTGACCGCCTTGGCTCAACACGTGTTCGCCGGCTGGCTGCTGCTGGCGGGCTGTTTGTGTAGTGCTCTGTTCTGGTCGGCCTTCTTCTTTCGGTTGCTGGGTGTATGGTGCTACTGCACAAAACCCTAACGAGCCAAGAACGCAAGGGACGTTTGCTTGCCGTTGCTTACGCTCTCCGCTCGTATCAACATGAGGTAATTTCATGTACTGCCGACATAAGCTCTTCGCCGTGATTCTATCCATTTTGTCCTTCACTTCACTCGGGGCCGAACCGTTGCCAGAGACGAAACCGCTCACCCGCCAAGGCGACCTCGCCGCGCAGATGGTCGAAGGCATCGATAAATACCTGATGCGCGAGTTGGCCGCCTCGGTCGAAAAGCGCAAGCAGTATTGGAAGCCGGACTTCTCTTCGACGGAAGCATACACGAAATCGGTGCAGCCCAACCGTGAGCAGCTGAAGAAAATCCTCGGCGTCGTCGATGCGCGCGTCTCACCTGTTGTGATGGAATACATCGGGGAAGGCACGCCGTCGCCGCTCGTTGCCGAGACGGATGCATACAAGATCTATTCTGTGCGCTGGCCGGTGCTGCCGGGTGTGGACAGCGAGGGGTTGCTGCTGGAACCCAAGGGCAAGGTCGTGGCCCAGGTAGTGGCATTGCCGGATGCGGAGTGGACGCCGGAGATGCTGGTGGGCCTGGCGCCAGGAGTAGCGAAAGAATCGCAATACGCCCGCCGACTGGCCGAGAACGACTGCCGTGTTGTCGTCCCGATCCTGATCGATCGTCGGGACACGTGGTCGGGCAACCCCACGCTGGGCCGCATGACCAATCAGCCGCACCGCGAGTTCATCTATCGCATGGCCTACGAGATGGGCCGCCACGTCATCGGCTATGAAGTGCAGAAGGTGCTGGCGGCGGTGGACTGGCTCTGCCGGGAGAAGGACCATCCGCCGATTGGCGTGTTTGGTTACGGGGAGGGAGGTCTCCTGGCCCTCTATGCTGCTGCACTCGATTCGCGCATCCAGGCGACAGTGGTCAGCGGTTATGGTGGTCCGTGCATCGCTTCTTGGCAGGAGCCGATCTATCGCAACATTTTCGGCCTTGCCCGTGAGTTTGGCACAGCACAATTGGCCCTGCTCGTTATGCCCCGGCGTCTGGTCTGTGATTGCAGCAAGGGACCGGAAATCTCCGGGCCTCCTGCTCCTCGCGCCGGTCGCGGAGGCGCGGCTCCCGGCCGACTGGCGGCAGGAAGTCGCCAGGAAAACAAGCACGCTCTCTACAAGGAACTGGAAGAGGGCCGCGAAGATCTCCAGAAGGCAGCGCGAATGGCACGCCTGGAGAAACCCTTGCTCGTCAGCAGCGAAAGCGACTGGCCTGGCAAGGCGCCTACGCTTTCCCTTTTCCTGTCCGCCTTGCTCGGCAAAGAAACGGAAGTGAAGCTGTCTCCGGAGTCCTCTCTTCCTGACGTTCGCCTGGCCCTCGACCCTGCCGCGCGCCAACAACGTCTGTTCGATCAACTCGTGGGCTACACACAGAAGCTGATGCGCGATTCCGAGCGCTCTCGTCAGCACCATTTCTGGGCCAAGCTCGATACGTCGTCGCTGGAAAAGTATCAGAAATCCTGCGAACCATTCCGCAAGCAGCTTTGGGAGGAAGTCATCGGCAAGCTGCCTCCTCCAAGTTTGCCCATGCATCCGCAATCGCGGCAAATCTACGAGGAGCCGAAGTGGAAAGGGTATGAGGTGACGCTCGATCTCTATCCCGACGTGTTCGCCTACGGCATCCTGCTGTTGCCCAAAGACCTAAGCCCCGGCGAGAAACGACCCGTTGTCGTTTGCCAGCACGGACTGGAAGGCCGGCCCACCGACGTGTGCAATCCCAAGGAGCGGACCAAATACTACAACTCGTTCGGCGCCCAACTCGCCGACCGCGGCTACATCGTCTATGCACCACAGAATCCGTACATCGGCCATGACAAGTTTCGCGTCCTACAGCGCAAGGCCAATCCCCTTGGCCTGTCGCTGTTTTCTTTTATTGTCCGCCAGCATGAACGCACGCTCGATTGGCTGGCCACGTTGCCTAACGTCGATGCGGAGCGTATGGCGTTCTATGGTCTTTCCTATGGCGGCAAGACGGCCATGCGTGTGCCGGCGCTTCTGCCGCGCTACTGTCTGTCGATCTGCTCCGGCGATTTCAATGAATGGGTCCGCAAGAACGTGTCGCTTGATTATCCAAGCAGTTATATGTTCAGTGGAGAATACGAGATGCCGGAGTTCAATCTCGGCCACACCTTCAACTATGCCGAGATGGCTGCCCTGATCGCGCCGCGGCCGTTCATGGTCGAGCGTGGCCACGATGATGGCGTCGGCATCGACGAATGGGTCGCCTATGAGTACGCCAAGATACGGCGCTTGTACAGTCGTTTGAAGATACCCGAACGAACCGAGATCGAGTTCTTCGCCGGCGGCCACGAGATCCACGGCCAGGGCACGTTCCGCTTCTTGCAGAAGCATTTGAAATGGCCGAAGTGATACCCGGAAGTTTACCACCCCAACCCTCCCCCACCAGGGGGAGGGAGCCCTGTTCTCTCCCTCTCCTCCATGCCCAGTCGAGCTGTCGGCTGTAGGCGAGCACGGGCCGCGCTCGCTTGCGACCGACGGCTATACGGATCGCGCCGCTTGCAGGGTGTTGTAGAGTAGCATGGTGATCGTCATGGGGCCGACGCCGCCGGGCACAGGAGTGATGGCCGAGGCCACCTGGCGCACTGCCTCGAAATCCACATCGCCGACCAGGGTGCCGTCCGGCAAGCGGTTGATGCCCACGTCCACGACCACGGCCCCAGGCCGCACCATGTCGGCGCGGAGAAAACGCGCTTTGCCGAGGGCCGCTACCACGATGTCGGCAGAGCGTGTCCAGTCGGCGAGGTTTTTACTACGGCTATGGCAAACCGTCACGGTCGCATCGATGCCCTTCTGCATCAGGATCAAGGCCAGTGGCTTGCCGACGATATTACTACGGCCGATCACCACCACATGCGCTCCGGCTACTGGGATGTTGTTGCGGACCAACAGCTGCAAGACGCCGTGGGGAGTACAGGGAAGGAAACGCGGCCGGCCGGCCGCTAGCAGACCCAGGCTGTGCGGGCTGAAACCGTCCACGTCTTTGAAAGGCGATAGAGCATCGACAACGGCGGCTTCGTTGATGTGCGGCGGCAATGGCAGCTGCACTAGGATACCGTGAACCGCAGGATCGGCATTAAGACGGGCAATCAGAGCCAGCAGATCCAGCTCGGTGACAGCGGCGGGCAATTCGTGTAAGAAGCTGGCGATGCCTACCTTGTCGCAGGCACGGCGCTTGTTGCGGACATAGATCTGGCTGGCGGGATCTTCGCCAACTAGGACAGCCGCCAGGCCAGGGCGAAGACCGCGCGTACGCAGCAATTCCGCCGTCTGGGCGGCAATCTCTGCTTGCATCGTCTGAGCCAGCTGTTTGCCATCCAACAATACAGCAGTCATGAAATCCTCTGCGGATGCCGCCCGGCCACGTTAGCTGTTGGGTAGAAATTATCCGGGATTTTCTTGCCTTTCCGATGAAGATTTGATTATGTTAAGTTTAGAATAGGGTCAAGCTCTTCCCGCTCTCAATGGAGTGCGCGTTTTCTTGACCGCCGATGAGGCCGCGTCATGGTGTTCAATTCTCGACAAGATCATCAGCCTACGTTACTCGTGGTTGAAGACGAGGAATTGGTCCGCGATGCCATGACCCGGCTGTTTGTACGCGAAGGCTACCTGGTTTTAACGGCGGCTACCGGCCATGATGCGATGGGCGTGCTGCGGACGCCGGAAGAGACAGTCGATGTCGTGCTCCTGGACATCGGCCTGCCGGACGTCAGCGGTGCAGACCTTTGTGCGCGGATACGGCAGCTCTGCCCGAACCTCCCGATCGTCGTCTGTTCGGGCGCGGCCAGTGCCGAAGAAATTGAAGAGCTGCGCCGGTTGGGCATCACACACTTTTTCCCTAAGCCTATCGCTCTCTCCGACCTCGCCGCTGCTGTGCGTTCTGTTTGCAAGGTTCCTCTCTCGCCTCGTCCCGCCCCTTGATCGCAGCCCCTCTTGTTTTCTCTGAAACAGATCGCTATTCCTCCTTTTCGTTAGCGGCTTCGGTATCACGGTGGACCGAAGCGCGGATTCGAGAGTCCTTTCGCAAAGACGTAATGGGTTTTCCACGAGCAATCCGAATGGGAGCGGCGTTGTTTCTGGGAGGCAGCCTCGCTTGGTTTCTGCCGCAGTCATTGGCGCAGCTCCCCGCTTTCGAGGGCGAGGATTGCGGATGGATGACCGAGGATTTCAAGGCCATCCTCAACCCGCAATTCTTCAGCCTCGATCCTTCCGTGGAGACGCGGACCAGCCAGGCGCCGCGTCTCCGTCTGTTCCGCATTACTCCCGGCTTTCTCGCTGATCCGCTGGGCATGACAGAGGACGAGGGCGTATTGAGAATGCCCAATCTCCCGAAGACCGACCTGACGCCGAAGGCCCCAGAAAGCGGGCCGGAGTGGCTCCAAGTCGGCATGGGGGCGGACGTACCCTTTTTCGACTTGCGCCGGCCGGGCGATCCGGGCGGCTTTGGTTACTATCGGGTCAACACCCAGGTATCGTTGTTCGATTCGCCGACGACGGCGTGTGCTTTGGGCGTCCAGGCAGTGACGCCGACTGGCGCTCAGTTCGGCGGTTTGCCGGACGGGCCGACGGTAGTTATTCCGGCTTTCAGCGTTTTTCACGCCCTCAACGACCGCTTCGCCCTGCAAGGTTTTGTGTCCAAGAACATGCCCGTTTCCGACGCCGCCACGACTCCTCTCCAGCGTCACGTCCAATACGGCCTGGCGCTCCAGCGGCCGCTCCTCGCCGAAGGACCGGAGGGGCTACGCAACCTGTACTTTTCTGTAGGGGCGCTGGGGCAGTTGATTCCTCAGCACGACGCCCTGCGGTTGGCGCCCCATTGTGATGTGCTGCCTGGTCTGCAATGGCACGTCAACGATAACTGGTGGCTCTCCAGCGCCGTGCTAATGCCGTTTGGCCCCGTCCGTACCGCGCCAGGCCAATGGCAACTCACCTGTTCGCTTCAGTTCTAGCTAGCGCCCTTCGGAAAGCTGTAGCCTTTCTTGTTTAGCCGCACCCGAAGGGGAATGTGTTCCTGCTTCCCTTTCGGGTCGTGGCTAAAAAGAAGTCCAACACCATTCGGCCGCCTACCTCGATATGCAGTTCGCCTGTTGCTTCGGCGAGCGGTCGGAGACGCATCTCGAAGACGGGAGTTATCGTGTCTTCGTCGGGTATGCCGCGCATACACAGTAGTATGCCATGCGGCTGGGGAGTCTCGCCGGGCAAATAGACCCGATGCCAGGTTTGCAGGCGCAGACGAATGAGCCGGCCGGGCAATTCTTCCAGAGGCCGATCGGCGCACAGGAGAATGCGGCCATTGCGTGCGATGGCGCGGTAGGTACTCCCCCGCTTTCCCTTCGCTCCAGGAGGTGCAAGGGAGGGCTTGACGAGGAAGCGCCGCCGCAAATCGCAGCAGCGTGCGTGCAGGATATATGGCCAAGGGCCGGTCGAACACACCGAACCAGCGAGCAAGGAGCCGGCGAACGGCCAAGTTGTCGTCACGTCCTCATCCTCGCGGTGTAGGCAGGCCCAGGGCGAGTCGATGCGCCCGCATGGCCTCTTTCTGATGGGTGAGGATGCGCAGCGGCGCACGTGGGTAAGCACTGCACAGCAGCACGTAACCCGCTTCCGCATCCTGAGGAAAAAATCGGCGGGCTTCGGATTGATCGACGCGGCCTTCCAGGATACGGCCGGCACACGTACAACACCAGCCTTGCAGGCAGAAGTACGGCAACGCCAGCCCCGCTTCGGCGGCGGCGTCCAGCAAATACTGATCGTCGGCCGCCTCCGTCCGTACTTCCTCTCCACGCGGCGTCAGGAATATCACCGGATAAGTTGCCACTCGCCCTGTTCCTGCTGCTTCTCACCAACCCGCCAGCAAGGAGAGAGAAGTTTCTCGTCTGTCTGGCGGGCCGGCGAGAAGAGTTGGTTACGGATTATAAAACCCGCGATTCTTACTGTACGGGGCGTCGCCTGGATTACCGCGGCGGAAGTGGCCCGATGGAATGATCTTGCCATCGCGCTCTTTGCCCAACAATTCGATGAACCAGGCTTCGTGTTCGGTTTCTTCCTGCAAGATACGCGAAGCCATGTCGTAGGTGCGCGGATCTTTGCCGAAGGTCAGATCACAGACCTCGCTCCAGGTGCGAATGGCGCAGCGTTCGGCTTCGAGCAGCACTTGAAGGATGGCGGCGGCGGTCGGCGGGTTGGGCAGATAAGCGTCGGGACAACCGGCCCGATCGGCGAACTCGCGGATGTCATGGGGGATTGAGCCGCCCAACTCGTAAATCCGCGGCGTGATTAGCTCGAAATGGGCGCGGTCTTCCAGACGGGCATCCTCGCAGATTTCCTTGTAATCTTCGTGGCCCGCCAAGTGCATGCGCAGGATGGTGTAATAGTAATAGGTAGTGAACTCAGCCCCAGCGGCGTCGATCAGTTTCTCGATCAATTCCTTGACGTTGACGCCTCGCTTCTCCAATTCAACGACGCCGACACGCTCGCTGATGTCGCCCGGTTTGGTCTTGCCTGTAGCATGGGGTTTGGGTCGCGCAGCCATGTTGTACTCCTTGGTAAAGGAAGGAACCAAAAGTCGAACACCTTGTCTCGAAGGTCCGCCAGTATATCTAGCGAGTCGGCTCCTCTCCGCCTAGCTGCACTAGAAACGCCAGCTGTTCGAGTTGTACGGTCAGGTCTACGGAGACGACGCTGATGTGAGCCGGCAAGCGCAACACCTGCGGCGTAAAGTTGAGCACGCCACGAATGCCGGCAGCAACCAGCGCCTCAGCCACGCTCTGGGCCGCTTGCGAAGGCACGGTCAAGATGCCCAGTTCGGCTTTGGTGGCGGCCAGGACGGTCGGCATCGCTTCCAAGGCGTGAATTGTTAAACCTTCAAGGGTCTGGCCGATTTTCGCCGGATCCGCGTCGAAGAGGGCCACGAAATGGAAACCGCGCTCCACGAACCCCTGATAGCGCAACAGCGCGCGTGCCAGATTGCCGACGCCCACCAGGGCAGTGGGCCAATCACGGTCGATGCCCAAAACATGGCGGATGGCAGCGATCAGTTCCGGAGCGGCGTAGCCGATGCCGGGATGGCCGAGGTTGCCGAGATAGGCGAGATCCTTGCGGACTTGAGCATCGGTTACGCCCAATGCTTCGCCAAGCAGCCGGCTCGATACTTTGCTGACACCTTCGCGCTGAAGGGCCTCCAGCCGCCGCAAGTAGAGGCTCAAGCGCCCCACACTGGCGCGCGAGGGCTTGGCTGCACCGCTACTGTCGGGTTCGGGGATTTGGCCTTTTTTGCTCATTCTCCTGCCCAAGCGAGCGCCCCAGCGGCCATGTAATTATAGGGAAAATAGGTGAGTTCTACGAGGAACGGCGCAAAAGCACCATTGTCTTCCCGCGCCGCCGATCGGTACAATTTCGGCCTGGGGACAAGATGTCCTTATATGTCCTGGTGCAAGAGGAGGGAGCCTCTCATGGAAAAAAAATCGCGGCTTGGGCGCGGCTTGGACGCCTTGTTGAGTGAGGGCGGTGGAACAACGGCGGGGACGCAAACTCAGGTGCCGGTCGAGGCGATCGAGCGCAATCCCTACCAGCCGCGCAAGACTTTCGATAACGAGGAACTGGCGTCTCTCAGCGCCAGTATCCGCACCCATGGCGTGCTGCAACCGTTGGTCGTGCGTCAAGTCGGCCAGCGCTATCAGTTGGTGGCCGGCGAACGCCGGCTGCGGGCAGCGCGCGAGGCCGGACTTCAGAGTGTGCCAGTCACGATCGTCGATTTCAACGATCAGCAGATCCTCGAAGCCGCCCTGGTCGAAAACATTCAGCGCACCGACCTCAACCCCATCGAAAAAGCACAGGGCTTCAAGGACTACCTGACGCGGTATCATATGACCCACGAGCAATTGGCGGCGCGTCTGGGCCTGGGACGCGCAACTATCACCAATCTGGTGGCACTCTTGGAACTGCCCGCCGAACTGCAAGAGGCCGTGCGCGTCGGCCAATTGAGCACCGGCCACGCCAAGATCCTCAAGGGCATCAACGACCCAGCCCGCCAGCTCGCTCTGGCCAAGGAGATCATCGCCCGCGGCCTATCGGTGCATGCCACTGAGGCACTCCTGAAACAGCTGGCCCCCTCGGAGCCGCCACCTTCTGAGACCCGAGATCAGGGCAAGAGCAACGGCCACGCCGCTCCGGAAAAAACGACCCATGTGCAGAGCATCGAGAACGAACTACGGCAAAAACTCGGCACGCGCGTCGAGATCCGCGTCAAGGGCAAGGACAAGGGACAGATTGTATTGACCTTCGAGTCCAACGACGATTTTGAGCGCCTCCTGGAAATGCTACGGCGGTGAAGGCCGAACAGGGCAGCACTTGCTGTTGTCCAAACCAACGTGCTCGCTATGCTGACAAAGAGACGACGGCACGGGGCGTAGCGCAGTCTGGCCTAGCGCGTCTGCTTTGGGAGCAGAAAGTCGTCGGTTCGAATCCGACCGCCCCGATAAAACCAAAGGCCCGCTGACAAGCTATTGTCAGCGGGCCTTTTCCCTTTCGGAATCTTGGCTACGAGGCGAACACCTCTGCAAGGCGCGCGAAGAGCGGCTGCAAGGCGTCCTGGTAATGACGCCAACGGGCCACCGAACGACGATAAATCGGCTGGCGCACCTGTGTGAGGCTGGCCGTGCGCACCGGTCGTTGGTTGCGATAATATTCCAGACAAGTCGGTTCCCACTCCAGGCCGAGGAAAGCCACCGCGCGGCGGGCCACTCTCTCCAGATCCTCGACCATCTCCTCGTAATGTACGTCCAGTATAGGTACAGGTAAGACGGCCTTCCAATGTTCCATGACGCGACGATACTGAGCAAAGCGCGAGACCATCAGGTCGAAATCGTTCGACCACGGAATATCACGGAAATGGGTGATCCAACACGAGACGGCCACGTCCCGGATGTCGCGACAACAGTGCAAAAAGCGCGCGCGTGGGAATAGCAGCGTCATGAAACCGACATAAAGATAATTATCCGGCATCTTGTCGAGCACGCGCGCGGCAGTGTTATTGAGGGCCGATAAACAGTCCAGATGATGGCGTGCCAGCCGCCGCACCGTCTCGGCATCGATGGTCTGCAAAATGTCGAAGGCCCGTGCCTCCGCTCGACCGTCGCTGCCGCCGCCCAGCGTCTCGAAATCTTCGCGGGCCAGACGCAGTTCGCCAGCGCCGAAGACGCGCGAATGGCTGGCCAGCACTTGTTCTAACAAGGTAGTGCCCGAGCGCGGCAGGCCGACAATGAATACCGGGCGTTCGCTGTCCAGTCCCAAGCCACGGACGCGCTGAAAGAACGCCGGAGTAAACACATTACATAAGCGATCAACGAAGTGGGCATGGGCCGCGACGTTGTATCCTCGGCCGCTCCGCTGCCAGGCCAGGTGTTCGAGCTGGTTGGCCTGTGCCAAGTGCTGGGCCGCCTGGGCATAATCGCCGCGAGCGTCGCACACTTGGGCCAGGGAGAATAGCAGGGTAGCCCGGTCTCCATCGGTCAGATGGGGATTGCCCAGCAGGCGGCGCAGGGCGGCTTCTTCTTCTGCCGGCAGCTGAGCGCCTAGCTGAGTGGCCAATTGTGCCAAAGCGGGTGCGCACTGGGGGTCAGTGCGCAAGGCGGTTCGCAAGCAGGCCAAGGCTTCCTCCCGCTGGTTCAATTCAAGCAATATCTCAGCCAATCGGCAGTTGATCGCTGGATCGTTGGGGCGTTGTGCAAGCAGAGCGCGATATTCCGCATGAGCATCGGCGAGTCGGCCCTGCTCGAAGTGGAGGTGGGCCGAGAGGAAGCGGGCCTCGACCAAGTGGGGATCGAGCTGTCGTGCCGCTGCCAGATGAGGCCCCGCTGCCGTCAAGTCATGCTGTTCCAAAAGCAGCTTGGCCAAACTGACATGGAAGCGCGCGTTGTTCGGCTCGCGCTGCACCGCTTGCCTCAACCAGTGTTTGGCTTCATCCCGTTGCCCTTGTTCATGCAAGACTTCGCCGAGGTTGTTGCAGACCACGGTCAAGTTCGGATCCAGCCGCAGCGCTTCGCGGTAACAAGTCATGGCGTCCTGAAGCCGTCCCAGTCTTCGCAAGACGTTGCCCAGGTTGTTGTGGGCCGGGGCCAAATGCGGGGCGAGGCGAACAGCTTCTTGACAGTGCCGCAGTGCTTCGTGTGGCCGCTGGCATTCCAGCAACAATTGTCCAAGATTACCGTGAGCCAGCCCCAGTTGCGGGTTCAATTCGACGGCACGGCGGAAATGGGCCAACGCTTGCTCGATGTGGCCAAGTATTCGGTAAGCATTGCCGAGATTGTTGTAAGCCAGGGCGAAGTTGGGGCGATGGTGTACCGCTTGGCAGAACAGCTCGACCGCCTTGGCCAGTTGGCCTTGCTGCATGTACAACAGGCCGAAATTATAAGCTACTTCGGCATTGTCCGGTTGCAAACGCAGCGCCAACCGAAAACAGGCTTCGGCCCGTTCGAATTGCCCCTGAACACGATAGGCTTCGCCGAGACTGGCGTGAAAAGCAGAGCAGCCCGGCTGTAGGGCCACAGCGCGTTCCAACCATTGGCTGGCTTGGCCTGGCTGTCCCAATTGCAAAGACACCACTCCCAGCAGGTGCAGCACCTCCGCATGGGTGGGATCGGTGGAGATAATCTGGCGGTAGAGTTGCGCCGCCTGAGTAAGTTCGCCGCGCTGGTGGTGAGCCAAGGCCATCGATAGTAATGTCGGAGGACCAGCCGGCATAGATATCTTCCCGGAAAAGTCCAGCCGCGCGAGCGCCGCGCTTCAGAAGAAAGTGCAGATCACCCTCACGGACAACTCGTACAAGGCTCCCTCCTCAATACTTCCCGCTCGACCAATCTCCAAAGTGCGGGGTTGCATGGGCGAGCGGGGGGTGTGAACCCCCCGCTCGCCAAGATGTCCGATCTCCGCGCGCCGAGTATAACTTTGCTCTTTTCTGTTGTCAACCTGTTCGCCTAAAGCGTTTCTATTTTCGAATTCTGTTTAGATTTAGAAGAAGAACATCAACTGAATTTGCGGCCCGTAGAAGATCACGCTGCCGTCGTTGTTGGCACGGCCGTGCGGATAGGCATTCTCTGCGGCGAAAACGGACCTCAAATTGCCACTTTGCAGAGCGTTGGCCAATCCTTGCACCCCCAGTGCCTGCCGCGCTTGGTAGCCCTGCAAGTTAAAGTCCACCTGATCGACGGCGACGGCCAGGCCAGTCAGCCAGAAGGCCGTATATCCCAGCCGCAGCCGCAGCCGCTCCAGCAGATTGATGTCTGCAAAGGCCCCCAGTTGATAAACTTGGGCGAATGACCAAGCGTGGCGCATGGTGTTGAAAGCGGTCAAACCGTCGCTGCGCGTCAGATTGACATCGGTGGTCAGGTAGTTGGCGCCCCAGCCGGCCTTGCCCAGCAAGGACAAGGTCAGCCACTTGAAAATCGGCAAGTTCCATTCGAGGCCGATTTGCGGTACTTCAATGTTGTTGTGAGTAATCACCATGTAGCTGATGGCGTTGGTTCCGGGCGAAGGCATGCCCAGAGCGTTGGTGTCGCTGAGGATAGCGGTCCCTGCGCTGGTGATGTTGAGCATCTCATTCTCACGCATGTAACGGGCGCCGATAATGAATTCCAGGCCGCCATAACCGGCGCTCCAGCGCCGATAGTTGGCCTCAGCATTGAACAAACTTGAGCCGAAGTTCATGCCCACCGAGTCGGCGTAGCGAAACATGCCTGCGCCAATGAAGGCCAGGGGCGGATTGTAAAACATCGTATCCAGAGAGAACGGCATATTGACGGACTTGGAGACGTCGTTCTCCCAGATATAGAAGCTAGAGAACTCGATAGCCTGATTATGCCATAAGTAGCCGACGGTGCCGATGATGCCCAACGATAAAGGCGGTGTGACACTGTTGAAATTCAGGGCACCGACGATGCCGGGCGGCGGCGGCTCGAATGGGTTGGGAATGACCGGGGCCCCATTTTGCAGGCCCACAGCCCGGGCGTTGACCACAGCGATATCACCGGCACCGAGATGATTGCGCTGCAAGGCGATCGGGCCGATGTCTGCGTAGAAGCCGTTTTCCTTTACATATTCTTCGCACTGGAAAGCGCTGGTGTGATTGTAGGGTAGACTAAGGCAATCGGGCGGCCCCATGGGTGCCGCTTGGGGACTGACGGGGCCGGGGATCAAGTTAGGCTCCGGCGCAAGCGGCGGCGGATCTTTGGGAATCGGTTGCGGCATCCGTGCCGCGCCGACGGGGCTTGGATACGTTCCCTCTTGAGCTTGGGCCGGCACATTTAGGCACCCCCATGCTGCTATTAGCAGCGCCAAGCCCTTCCAGCCTCTGCACATGTTCGCGTCCCCCCCAGGACCGCCGAGACCCCGCGATCGGATGCCGGCGTTGATCGATGCAAACGCAGTCAGCCATCGCCTGATAGGCTCTGTCATCCGTTAAAACATCGGCCACTACAACCCTCCTTCTTGAATCTTTCCGTACAAACGATACAAACGGCGAATCGGAATAAATCGCCGAAATTGCTCAAATTGCCCCATCGTTTAGCCGCGAGCCCGGGGCGGGCGCGGGCC
>Ga0078972_1007826_pt1 | contig 23244 bp, 15 predicted proteins | sample YelNatPaOPGAMG01_FD_67568 | JGI IMG/M metagenome (GOLD analysis project Ga0078972, IMG submission 67568) | Hot spring thermophilic microbial communities from Obsidian Pool, Yellowstone National Park, USA - OP-RAMG-01 (SPADES assembly) (version 2) | ecosystem: Environmental > Aquatic > Thermal...
TTGCAGACTGGCGCGCTGTTGCAAGCGCGGTGGCAGAGTCTTGGCGCGCCACTGCGGCGCGCGTGAAAGTTCCTCACATGTCGTTTCAAACCCTGGGCCTGATCGAGCCCATCGTCCGTGCTGTTGCCGAACAAGGCTACACCGTACCCACTCCCATTCAACTTCAGGCCATTCCGGTTGTGCTCGCAGGGCATGATCTGCTGGCCGCGGCGCAGACCGGCACCGGCAAAACGGCCGGCTTCACCTTGCCCATGCTGCAGCGCCTGAGCGGCGGCGAACCCGCTCGCAACGCCAAGGGCAAGATCATTCCCCGCGCCCTCATCCTCACTCCCACCCGGGAGCTGGCTGCGCAGGTGCATGAAAACCTCGCCGCCTACGGCCGCCACCTCAAACTGCACAGCATGGCAATGTATGGCGGCGTGGGCATGCAGCCGCAGATCAACGCCCTGGCGCGCGGCATGGACATCGTCGTGGCCACACCCGGCCGCCTGCTCGACCACCAAAGCCAGCGCAATATCGACCTGTCTGCGGTGCAGATGCTGGTGCTCGACGAAGCCGACCGCATGCTCGACATGGGCTTCGTCCACGACATGCGCCGCATCGTCGCCCTGCTGCCCAAGCAGCGCCAGAACCTGCTGTTCTCGGCCACCTTCTCTGAAGAGATCAAGCGGCTGGCCGGTGACTTTTTGGTCAACCCGCAACAGGTTGCCGTCGCCCGCCAGAACGCCACGGCCGATCTGGTCGAACAGATCGTGTTCCCCGTCGACCGCGAGCGCAAGCGCGACATGCTGGTCCACCTCATCCGCGAACGCAACTGGCCGCAAACTCTCGTGTTCACCCGCACCAAGCACGGTGCCAACCGCCTGGCCGAACAGCTCGACAAGGACGGCATTGTCGCCACCGGCTTTCACGGCAACAAAACCCAGTCCGCCCGCCTGCGCGCCCTGGCCGACTTCAAGAGCGGCAAGCTGCAGGTGCTCGTCGCTACCGATATCGCCGCGCGCGGCATCGACATCGACCAGCTTCCGGTCGTGGTGAACTACGAACTACCCAACATCCCCGAAGACTATGTGCACCGCATCGGCCGCACCGGCCGTGCGGGCAGCAACGGGCAAGCCATTTCGCTGGTCTGCGTGGACGAACTCGGCTTCCTGCGCGACATCGAGAAGTTGGTGCGCAACCCCATTACGCAAGAAGTCATTCCGGGCTTCGAGCCCGACCCCAACGCCAAGGCGCAGCCCATCGTCATGGGTCGCACCGTGCTGCACGGCGGCGAACGTCGCGGCGGCAAGGGTGGAGGCGGCGCAGGCGGTGGCCAAGGTCAACGCCGCAGTGGTGCAAACGCAGGCAATCGCAGCGCAAGCCGCAACGGCCCCGGTCAGGGCCAAGGGCGCGCCCAGACACCCGCCAGCGCTAAACCGCAAGGCCAGCGCGCATCTGGGCGCAGCGCAAAGCCTTCAGCCAGCACCGCGAGCAAGGTTCCGCCTGAGCAACGCGCCGATGCCTGGCAAGGTACACCCTGGGTCGAACTCGACCTGCCGCCGCACATGCGCAACGGCCAGAGCCGCGGACGCCGGCCCGCTGGAGCCGGAGGCGGCGCTGGGCGCCCCTCCACAGCAAACGGCAACAGCTTCGGCGGCGGCCAACGCCGCTCGGGCGGAGGTCAGCGAGGGCGTTGAACCGGGGCGGCAGCGCCGCTCAGGCGCGCGCTCTGCGCGTCTCGTCCCGCAGCAAGGCACGATAACGCCAAAAAGCGCGGCCGCTCCAAAGCCGCCACAGGCTCTGAAGATGCCAGCGCAAATAGCGCCAGCGCACATGGCTGCTACGTTGAGCTGCGTGGCTCACCTGCACATCAGGGACGTAACGCAGCTTCCAGCCAGCGAGCCGCAAGCGGGCGCAGAGATCGAAGTCTTCTGCATACAAGAAATAGCGCTCGTCGAATCCGCCAATCTGCCGAAATGCCTCAGCGCGAATCAGCAGGAAGGCGCCGGGCAGCCACGCAGGCGCTCCCGCAGGCTTCCACCCAGGAAGCCGACGCCGCAAAACCTCCCAAGGCGTGAGCAAACCGCGGTTGGGGGCTGCCTCTCCCGTGTCCGGATCGAGCAACGCTGGAGCAAGCACCGCATCGTCAGCAGACGCCTGCGCGATCAGCCGCGAAAACACATCACTCGACAAACGAATGTCCGGATTGAGCACCGCGAACCAGGGTGCATCACAGTAATCGAATGCGGCATTGTGGTTGGCACCGAAGCCTCTGGGTTGCAGGTTATCAAGTTCCACACAGTGGTCCCTACAAACATTCGGGCAAGTGACCTGCCTACTTTCTGGCTGATTGTGTGTAATCACGAGACGGTCTATCCCATGAATGGCGAACCGCCCGAGATCGTCCACTAGCTGCCGTAACAACCGTCCCTGCCCATGCGAAACCACAGAGACGGTATATAGCAAACGCTCCGTGTGGAGTTCTACGGCCCGGTCATGCACAGCAGTCTGCAGCGCTTGTGGGCAGTTCATTTTCTTGGCTTGACAGGCTATGTTCTCGATCACTGAAAAACGGAAAATCAATATCTTCTAAGCCGCCGCAGCAAACCACCCATACCCTCTTCACGGTAGATTTGCGCACTGCGTGTTACCAGTCTTTTAGCTGTTACTGGACTACGCAGCGCCTGCCATAGCAAACCAGAGAAAGCCACTGAATCAGTGACCTCCATACCAGAGCGATATCCAGGCGATAAACGCATATTGAGGCGAGCCAGCGCCATATCGGCACGCTCGGGGTCGAACAACTCAGGATATTCTTTGGCGCCTTGTTGTTTCCACCATGCGAGAAAACCATTCGCTAACAGAGGATCAGGAAAAGCGCGCTGCAAATCGATCCGTTCCCGATACACAATTCTTTGCGCTGGAATAATTAGTTCACCATTATCATACGCTGCAAAAAACCACGGAATTCGACATAGCGGGTCTCGGCCAAGTTCGGCTATACGATTGGCGTACCAGCGCAGAAGCATCTCAACGCTTTTATTCCCCATGGCATTTTTTGCCGCCATGATGTGGTGATCGCCTTTATCAAAGCCGGTGAAATGATAAAAACCTAACGGGGCACCATCGACCCTAAATCCCTTATCGAAATCACCTTCCAAATGACGGGTCGTTAAATTCCACGTAGCGACATCATGCCGCGTCGATCGTACAATGCCGACATGGTCAAAAAACGCAGGCACAAGATCGATCCAGCGTTGGTCTGTAAACAAACCATTGCACAAGTCATCACGACAAAAATAGTAAAGGCGCTGCGCCCACCAATCAGCAAAACGCAAACCCTCGTCTCTTGGCGTAACAGCTATGAACCCAAGATTGTATACTCCATGCTTTAGGCTGCCAATTTCGTTATCTATTACTGCACTCAAGGCACTTTCCGGCTGGGTCTGATGCGGAACAAGAAGAATATCCGTACTAGTCAACGCCGAAATCAAATCATCCAGCGGTGAAAAAACAACCATATCAGGATCGAGATAAATAACAGCCTCACAATCATCGCGTGCCAGCAATTTCTTCAGTGCAAACGGTTTTATTGCGGTTGCAAGCTCGACAATACGATGAGTAAATGCCCATGGGCGATAGTTTGGTATCTCCAGAGAATCCAACGTGATCAAGTGATCGAATGGCTCTCCAGATAACGCAATATCGCCGCGCAATTCGTCTGCAAGCGCTAGATGCAATACCCAATCCGGATGATGACGGCGCACTGACTCGAACAATACCCTGGCCTTTGGTATGTAGTTTAGAGCCGCACTCGTGAAAAGATGAATTTTTTTTGTCATGTTGGCATCTTTCAGATTTGTTTGGCGTCCGCATCGTCGAAAAATTCTGTCTTTACTTCACACAGCATATTAAGCAAAGCCTCGCCCTCCATCAGAGGAATCACTCGCCCTTTCGAATAACCAGAGACAGCTTCAGCCTGTGCGCCCAGATCAAAACATACAACAGGCAGCCCCAATTCGATTATTTCATGGGTAACGAATGAAAATGTCTCTGGATAAATCGACGGCATCAGCATGAGATTGGCGCCTGAAGTCTCTATCAACTCCGGCAGCATCTCGCTCGTGTAACTTCCAGTCACACGGACAACACCACGAGGGACAAACTCGTCGATTTGTCCAAAGATCGTCATTCTCACTTCAGGCCGCTTAGCTGCCATTTCTTTTGCCAAGCTGGCAATGATCTTGGCCCCTTTGTGCCGCCCAATATGCCCAACCACGCCGATATGCAGTGGAGCGGCCAAATCAACCGCCAACTGGCGATGAGGAAAGTAATCCATTGCGTGCGGCCTCACCCTCATTTTACTCGCAGGAAAATTGGGGTAAACCCGCAAAAAAATCTCCTGACTGGACTTTGAAAAAAATAATATTTCGTCTGCCGAGTCGATCAATTTACCCCAATTTTTCCGCCACAGCACGATATCTCTGGCTGGATAAAAGTTGACAAAACCCTCACGATTGTTTGGCAGGCATTTGGCACAGCGCTGCACATCAGGGATGTCACAAAACTTTCCTGCGTCGTCCAGCAAAAAATGCGAGGGGCAGAGCAGGTAATAATCATGGAAGGCGAGCGTCACCCTCCCAGCGCTCGCCATCCGTAGAGCCGACAAGAATTCAGGCAGGCGCTGCGGTTCTGGAAACGAAACCGCATTATTGAAAAATACGTCCCCGATCCAACCCTCTCTTGCAAGCGGCATCAAGTCCACAAGGCGCTGCAGCGCAAGGCGGGGAAAATTCATTCCACCATAAACCTGCACCGCATAACTCACCGTGGGCAGATGGAAGGTCAACAGCAGCACAGCCCCGCCCTTTTCGACATGCGCGGCAATGAGTCTTTGCCGATAGAGCGGAGCCCCCCCACCCAGATCGTGATCGATGACCAGCAGCGCCCGAGTTTTTTGTACGCTCTCAAGCCCTAGACGAATCTGCTCGACCGGGTCATCCACTTCAACCGGCTTGGCGGCGAGATAGCGCCTTGCCTTCTCATAGAGCACGGCGAACTGCCCCCTGCGCATCAAACGCAGGGCACGTAAGCCAAGCTGCCAGCCCATTTGCACGGTCGGCTTCAGCTTTGAAGGCGCTTGGGGCGCATCCGGCACGCCGTCAATCAACGCAATATTCACGCACTGCATGTTTTCGGTCGTTGCCCGCAACCAAGCGCTATGCAACTCCGCACCCTGCCAGGCCACATTGGCCAGAAAACCGCTTGCTGCAGCATGTGGCAGGTGCTTGAGGGCATCGCCGACATCGGTGCGCAAGGCGCCGTATTCCACTGGGTATTCGACTAACCGATCATCCTGCAACCTGCAGACCAGGTGCAGGGCCCGCAGCGGCCCATCCTCGGCGCACACCCAGCCCCAGCAATGCAGTACGCCGGGACGCATTGCAAGGTGATCGATGTTGTGATGCAGAACGGGAAGCTTCTTTACGCTCATTGCTTTGTTCGCCGCAATAGCTGGTAGGCGCGGCCTGGGAGCGATTGTTGAAACGCTTCGATGATCTGCTGACGCTCCAGCGCCAACTTTTGGGTTTGTGAGAGCGCCGCGTCCAAGGTCTGCACTTCTTCCATGCGGTCCAAAGCCAGCTTCTGAGCCTTGGCAAGAGCTAATTCTGTCCGTTTTACTTCTTCCATGCGTTCCAAAGCCAGCTTCTGAGCCTTGGCAAGAGCTAATTCTGTCCGTTTTACTTCTTCCATGCGTTCCAAAGCCAGATTTTGAGCCTCTTTAAGAGCCGATTCAGTCGCACTCAAGCGATCGCGGATCTGGCGTAGTTCATCGAACAGTTGCTCGGTCGTATTCCGAGCAAACGCAACTGGCAAATGCTTGGGCGGTCTGCCTGGCGTGAATAGACTGACCATATGTCCACCGGCGCGTGCTGCCAGCGCCACGACCCGCTCGATGGCATGCGCCAAGGTGCCCTCGCGCTGGCCATGTTCAGGTTCGAACGCCTCGATATCAAGGCCAAGTTCCAGCAAGGGGCTGAGCGCTTGGGGACGAAACCAGAACATGGTGCCCGCGAAAAAATGCCAATCGTCCTCGCGCTGCTCGGGCATCAATCGCTGTGCAAGCTCACGCACGCGCTCATGGTGACTGTCGCGATAATTCTGCACGCTCACCCAATAGTCATTCAGACCCAAAAGTCCGATTGCGGAATTGGCAGCGAAAAGCGCACGCAATCTCTCTGTTTCCTCCCCGCCACAGAGCAGCCCCTGCCATAAATCCAAGCGCCAGCCAAGGCCATCACTGTCGGCGTAATCAGATCGCTTGGTATGCAGCTTGCATGCGCAAACATAGCCCTCTTGCAGCAGTACAGGCAAAACCCGCAAAAACGCCGCAACATCGCGGCCGCGGTTGGGCACCTCGAACACCCGAGCCTTCGGCGCCGAGCACTGTACCAACGCCTTGGCGCGCCCGGCCTCGGGGCCGCTGACGGTGACGAACAGATCGACATCAGGCCACACGCGCTCCCACAGCGCGAGAAACTGCGGCCACTGCTCGGGATAAAACAAATGCAAGACAACTGCCGTCTTCACAGCAGGGATGCCGCCGCGCGGCAGCACATCCAGCGCCGTGTGATGAGGCCCGGCGCGCAGTTGTCGCACGGCATCGCACGGCGCCAGCCAGTTTTCGGAAACGCCCCCCTGCGAGGGCGTCGATTGCGCGGCAAGCGGCAGCAACGCCTCATACAAACGTTGGTCGATGTCTTGCAAAGCCTTGCCGTCGTCTCTGGGCTCATCGCCAGCGTGCGCTTGCGCCAAGCCCAGCGTCGAATCGCTCAAGTGATGGCGCAGCGCGGGATCGATCTGCGACAGCGCATTGGCACTGACCCTGTTCGGCGGCAAGCCCAAAAACGTAGCCAGCCGCGTCAGCTCCTGCTGAGGATCGGCCAGCAGCCTGGCATAAGACACCACCAGCCGCTCCCGCCCCTCCGTTTGCACGCAAGCCCCGGCCATGTGATCCGCCCAGAGCCAACGCGCCATAGACAGCGGCAATTTATCGCGGCGGTGGATGGACGCAGCAACCTCCTGCGGGTCGCGCAGCGCCAACACATAACGGACCTGCAGCCCCGCTTGTTCGAATTGCGGAATCCAAAAATCGAGCAGGCGGCACATCCGCGGATCTTTCATTACCAAAGCGGGCGCGTCGCCGAAGGCCTCTTGCAGCAAAGCCTGTGCACGCTGCGCGAACTGCACCAAACTCTTCGAGTCGAGCACTGCCACAGAGGGCAATACGGGCGCATCCCAGGTCGTACCCAACGCAGTAAGCAAGGCCTCGTTGAATTCAACCAATCCGCGCAACTCCCAATATCCCCGCGCGTTTTCCGCCGTGGCGCCGAGCAGTTCCTCTTCGCGTCCAGCCCATACCCCCATGGCATGCAGGCAAGCGGTCAGCGCGCTGGTGCCGCTGCGATGCATGCCCAGAATGATGGCCAAGGTTCTGCCCGCCAGAGGGGTTTTGATTTCAGTTTGCGTCACCCCATCTCCTCACATCAATCGCTGCATGCACGCAAAGCCATGCCAATCGAACGCAATAAACATTCGCGCTCGCCAGCAGCCCACCTGGAGTACATGGGCAGACACACCATACGTTGCGCTAGATCGGCGCTCACAGGCAAGGGCTGGCCCCAAGAATACGCCGCCAATGTCGACGCAGTGTGCAGCGCGGGCCGGTAGTAGCGCCTGATCTGCACACCCTGCGCGGCTGCCGCGGCCTCCAAGCGATTGGCAAGCGCCGCGCTGGGCGCAAGTATCGGATAGGCCTGCCAAGGTGGATCTCCTTGCCTGATCGCCAGCGCCCAGTGTGGCGCCTCGGCTTGCAGCATCGCGGCAAACTCTGCTGCGGCAGCGCGACGAGCCAAGAGATGCGCATCGAACACCGCTTCCTGCGCCAAGCCGATTGCCGCCGTGAACTCGCTCACCTTGCCGTTGAAACCCCAGCCCTGGAGTTGGCCGTCTTGCAGGCCAAAATTCATCACCCGCCGCAAGACGTCGACGTCTTGCAGCGTGCAGGCAATCGCGCCGCCCTCCCCCACGGCGAACACCTTGGTGGCATGCAGCGAAAAGGTTTCCATCCTCCCCTGCCGGCCTGCGGGTGTGCCGTCTGCGAGCAGGCCGCCAAGCGCGGCGGCGCTGTCGAGCACCAGCGGCACGCCGTGGCGGTCGCACCAGGCCTGCTGCGCCGACCAGTCGCGGCACAGCCCGAAGGTCCGCACCCCAAGCACGGCGGCCAAAGGCTGAGCGCAGGCGGCAGCGGCGGCCTCGATCGATGGCACGTCCAGCTCCCAGGTCAGCGGGTTGACATCGGCCAGCACCGGTTGCAGTCCGGCCTGGAGCACTGCGCCCAACGTGGCCGGAAAGGTGAAACTCGGCAGAATCACTGCACCTTTTCGCCCTAACGCGAGCAGAGCCGCAGAAATGGCCGCCGTGCCGTTGGCGGCCAGCACCACGGAGCGACCTGCGCGAGATGCCAGCCTCTGCTCCAGTGCCAGCGCCAAGGGCCCATGGTTGCTGAAGCGATGCGCGGCGTAAGACGAGGCGAGCAAAGGCTCCCATTGCTGCGGTGCAGGCAATTCGGGCCTTTGGAAAGGAAATCGGTACACGGTGCTTGCAGTGGCAGGCAAAGGGAAGAAAGGGTCCAGTCAGCTCAACGACGTATCGGGGCGCAGCGCCAGCTTGGGTTCGAACCACTTCTGCCGCAAGCGCTGACGCCAGTGATCCAGCGGGCAAGCCCCTAGACCGCGCAGCCGGTCCTGCAGCAGCCGATCCGTGGCCGTCATACCGGGCCTGTGCAAGAGCTCGGCATAGATTTTTGCATGGTCAAAATCCCGTTCTTTGTTCACCCCGCGGTCTTTGCGCAAATAGTGCAGCAAGCGGATGCGCTTGAGCACATCGGGGTAAGCCTGTTCAAAAGTCGCATCGTTCGGAAAATTATCCCGCAGGTCGAGCGTGTTCCAGGGCAGCTCATGGCGCGCAATAGACAGACTCACCGCCATTTGGCAACGAAAAAAACTGCGATGAGGATCGCTGGCCGGTGGCAGCCAGCGGTTGAAAGCCTCCATGTCCTCGATCAGCCCCTGGCCAAGCTGCGCCATGACCGCACGATTCGCCCCGATGACGCCCAGATTGAAATACGCCGGCATGCGTTGGTCGCGCGCGTGCGGAAAAAAACCCGCACCACTGGGACGGCAAGACAGGGCCGGAGGTCGCAACCCAGATAGGGCAAAAAGATCTTGCCATTCCGCTTCACTGAGCGGGGAAAAATGCGCAGGCAGTCCCCACACCGCGCCGCTGTCGCCAAGGGTTTGCACCAACTCATCGAGTGGGTTGCACACCAGCACATCCGCATCGAGCATCAGCACCACATCGGCTGAAAACGGCCCCGCCCATCGCGCCAGCGCCGTGCCGTAATACCAGTGCCGGGCAAACAGCGCCTCGTCCACCCAGCGGAACGTCAAGCCCAGCGGCTTGGCCCACGGATGCAGACGGTTGAGATCGGGCAGCCCAGCAAGCTCCGGGCTCACCCAGGCCGTCACCGCGGCAGCGCGGCCCACCTCACCGCCATACTGGCGCAAGCTGGCCGCCAGCGCCCAGGCCTGCCGCAAAAACATCGGCGTGGGGCTGATGGGGATGTGAACTTCCAGTGTCGGAAAACCTGTCACTCAGCATCCCCCGAGGAAGAGGGCAGAAAAAACTCTTGCGGCAGGTTGAGTTCCGGGTAGGGCGGCGCACGAAACAACCGCGCGGGTTGCCCCTCGCGTTCGAGCAGGCGCTTTTCACCCGCTGCGATATGTGCGCTCGGGCGCGGCTTGATACGGCGCGCCGGATTGCCGCCATAAACGCCCCAGGGCGGCAGACTCTTGCTCACCACACTGCCAGCCGCCACGGTGCTTCCCTCGCCGATGGCCACGTCGGGAAACACCACGCTATTGGCGCCCAGACCACCATGCGCGCCTAGCCACACCCGCCCACGGTGCACATGGCGCAAATCCGCAGGGATCGTCGGGTTGGTCAATCCGCCCCCGAGAAAGTCATCGCTGCCGGTCAGCACGCGCACCCCGCTGGACAGGCCGAAAAAATCGCTCACATAGCACCAGCCTCCGCCAATGAGCGCGGTATGGCAGCCGATATGCACATGGTTGCCGATGACCAACTCCTCATGGCCACCGAGGAACACAAAATCGTCGATCATCACATGGCTGCCGATATGGATGCGCTCCGGGCGCACGATGCGCACCGTCGGACGGATGATCACATTCTCCCCGCACGACGCCAGGCCGAGGCGGTGCGGGTCCATCAGGTCGGGCAAGGGCATGGTCGGCTCCAGAAGACAACGCTGCAAAACGCAGACCCGGCCAGTCTGCGAACGAGTGGCGTCGGTTTTGGAATGGCGCGACGACGCGGTCATTCCAAAAGCGGCAAAAAACCGGCGATCACGCCGGAAAAAAAACCGGGGCCGAAGCCCCGGACGATGAACCTAAAACCGTGTTATCGAAACAAGGTCAGACCCTGCTCAGTTGGCCGGCGGGGTGAACGACACCACATTGGCCGAGGCCAGCGTGGCGTCGTAGTTCAGCACCAGACCCGTCGGCGCGCTGGCCGTGTACAGGTTCATGCCAGCGACCTGCAGCGGGCTCAGCACGTTGATGTTGCTGTTGGTGTTGACCGTGAGGCTCGCCGTCGTCGGCGCCACCACCTTGCCCGTCATCAGGTACATGCCTGCGCCACCGGTGGCCTGATACGGCAGGGCGTTCGACAGCGATCCACCCAGCGTGATGGTCTTGGTGGTATCCACCGTCGACACCTTGCCGCTCTGCACCGTCGAGGCATAGACCAGTCCCGGCCAGTAGAAGTCGCTGCTGCTGTTGCCTTGCAGCGTCAGATTGCCGCCCTGGGCGCGGATGAACAGGTTGCTCGGCACGAACTTGTCGTTGATCACCGTGGAGCCAGTGCTGCCGAACAGCGGTGTCACCGAACCCAGTTTAGCCGCCAGCGTGGTGTCGCCAACCCCCATCAGGTTGACGTTTTGGTTCGCCGCACCCAGGTTGGCCGCAGTGACGGTCAGATTCACACCGTTCGTAGCGTTGCTGCCGCCGACCATCACCGCGTTGAAGAACGCGTTGCTGGGCTGCGGATTGGCCGGGTCGTTGACGATGCCGCCGGTAATCACACCGCCGCCGGTGGAGTTGCCATAGCTGAAGGAGGCTGTCGGGGTGTTGATCGCCGCGCCAGCGCCTTGGTAGTAGCTATTGCCGGTGAACTGGAAGCCGTTCGTGGCGCTGATGTTGCCATACTGCAGCATATTGCCAGCGTTGCCCGCCTTGGAGGCGACATCCACAGTGACCGTGTCCGCCGTCACGCCGCCGCTGGGCTGGATGACCACGCCGAGGTTGTACGCACCGGTCCAGACCTTGTTGGTGGTCAGGTTGACGGTACCGGCCGTACCTGCGTTGACGTTGCCGTACACCATGATTTGGTTGTCGGCGTTGAACGTTGCAGACGTGGTTGCGGTGATGTCCTTGTTGACCAACACAGAACCACCTGCGGCGGTGAAGCCAGCCGTGCTGGCGGAAACGTTGCCGCCCAGCGTGATATTGCCGTTGCCCGCGTTGACTACAACTGCGCCTGCGGTTCCCACATTCACCGCGCCGAGCGCGACTGCGCCGGTGGCGGCGGAAACCGTAAAGCTGGTCGCGTTGACGTTGCCGGTGTAGTTGATGCCACCCTTGACGGCGGTCAAGCTCGCAACGCTCGAGCTATTCAAGTTGGCCGAGCCGGTAAGGTCGCCGGTTTGCGCAACGAGGGTTACGCCGCCGATCGTGGCGCTTGTGTTGCTGTTGGCCACGGTGCCGCCGAGGTTGATGCTGCCTGCGGTGACTTGGATGCCAGCGCCGCTGTCATACAGCGTGCCGGTGTTGGTGAAGGAAGTCAGGGCAGCAGACGTTGACGCCACAGACGTCTGAATGCCAGCCACGCCGGTCAGCGTGCCGCTGTTATTCACCGAAGCGGTGCTGCTGTTGGCGGCGAGCGTGCCGACGGTGGCTTTGCCGGCGTTGACGAAGGCGCCGCCGAAGGTCAGGCCGCTGTTTGCATCCAGATTGGCGTTATTGGTGATACCGCCAAAAGTAACATTCGTAGCGCCAACGGACGCATTCGCGTTGTTGGTGAAGGCTGCGACGTTGGTGGCGCTGCCCAGCGTGAGGTTGGCGTTGTTGGTCAGGGTGCCGCCGATGGTGGCATTGCTCAGATCAACCGAGCCGAGCACGTTGACCGCCCCGGCCGCGCCGAGATTTGCGACAGCCAGCGAACCGGTGTTGCCGCCCAGGTTGGCGACTGCACTAGCGGAGACGATGGCGTTACCAAGAGTCGCCGACGAACCGGCGGTCACGCTGGAACCAGCGGCAACGCTGAGGGTTGCTACAGTGGAGGCCGAGTTAAGCGCACCGACGTTCACTTGCCCGGCGCCGGCCACGAGCAGGTAGCCCGCATTGACCGTCGCGCCATTGCTCAAAGTCACCTCACCGCTGGCGGTGGGGGTGGTGGAGCCGGAGGAGTTCAGCGACGCAGGCACCACACCGACGGTGACGGTACCGGCAGTAGCAAAGTTCACTGCATCAGCCTGATAACCGACCAAGGCAACGTTGGGCGCAGTAATAGTTCCGGAGCCACCCACGACCACCCCGTTGGGGTTGGCGATGAACAAGCTGGCGACGGAGCCGTTAGCCGTCAAGGAGCCATAAATGTTGGAAGCCTGGCCGGTCAGGTCGGAGACCAGCACATTGGCGCCCGTTGCCGACGCATTGAGCTGCAGCGCGGCCGAAGCGCCAATATTGAAGCCCGCAGCAGTGGCGGCAGTGGCGGTGCTGGCGAGACTCGGCACTACGGCGGCGCTCACGGTTGCGGAGCTTGCACCGCCAAACTGCAATACGGCGTTACCCGACAGGCCGGTGATGGCGCCGACACTGGTGGCAATGTTGTAGGTGACATTGGAGTTGTTGGTCAGAAAAGTTCCAGGCAGCGCGTTGGCTGCAGGGGCTGCTGCGTAGGCCACACCACCCAACGCCATCATCAAAGAAGCGGCAACGGGGGTGAGTTTCAACATGGTTTTGTGGTTCATCTAAAACTCCTATTGTGATGAGGAATGATGCTTGCGCCCGGTTCAGATGCCGGCAGCGCCGGTGTCCCCTCGCCCGGCATGTTGCCGGCTGTTTGGGCATTCGAACGTTAGGACAGTGGCTACTTTAACGGAACTCTCTGTCAATTGACTAGTACCTCTCCTTTGTGATTTGTGAAGTTGTTGATACGCAACAATCGCAGCAAGTTTTGTGCCTGCGGGTGGATGTGGGTGGATAGCGATGGGCAGCTTGGTCAGCCCAGGGCGATATCAGCAGGGTCTTGGCCTTGGGCATGGCGTTGCCAGGCTTGGGTGTAGGCCTGCTCCAGCCGGCGCACCTGGGCTGCGGTATCGAAGAGCTCGGCCTGCGGCGTGGCAGCGCGCAGGTGGGCCTTGAGGGCGGCCAGCCGCTCGGGACTGTGCGCCAATTCGATGGCCAGCGCCTCATAGGCGGGTAGATCGGGGGCGGCGAGTTCGGGCAGGCCGAGGTGGCCGAGCAGGCTTTGGCCGACGCGGGTGATGTAGCTGCGGCCCTGGGTGGTGAGCAGGGGCACGCCGGCCCACAGGGCGTCGGACGCGGTGGCGCCGGCGTTGTAGGCGGGGGTGTCGAGAAACAGGTCCATGAGGCGCTGGCGGGCGAGGTTGGAAGGTTGGTCCATGTAGCCTGCAAACAACAGTCGGTCGGGCGCCACGCCGTGATGCTGGGCCTGGTTGCGCAGGCGCTCGACAACCGGAGCGTCGGTGGCGAGCAGGGCGAGGCGGCCTTGGGGCACGGCTTTGAGGATGCGCATCCAGGCGGCGAAGATCTCGGGTTCGATTTTGTAGTTGTTGTTGAAGCAGTAATACAAAAACCAGTCTTTGCCGATGTTGAAGCTCTCGCGGGTGTACTGCGGGCCCTCAGGCAGGCTGCGGTGCGAGTTGACCTGATAGACGGGCAGGTAGATGACGGCTTCGCTGCGCTGCTCGGGCTGGTCGGGCGGGAGCAGCACGGGGTCTGCAATGAGGTAATCGACGTAGGGCGCGCCAGTGGAGCCGGGAAAACCGAGGTAGTGCATTTGCACCGGCGCGGGGCGGCGGGCGAGGACGGCCATGCGGCTATCGGCGGTGTGGCCCATGAGGTCGATGAGTACCTGAATGCCGTCTGCCGCGATGCGCTGGGCGAGTTCCGGGCTGGTCATGCCGCGGGCTTCGATGAAGTGCTCGACGGCGCCTTGAATGGCCTTGCGCTGCAGGGAGCCGTCGTCCACGCCGGTGGAATAGAAAAACACCTCGAAGCGACTGCGGTCGTGGTGCTGGAACATGCCCTGGAGCAAGTGGCCGACGGGGTGGTTGCGGGCATCGGCGCTGATGTAGGCCACGCGCAGGCGGCCTTCGCGATTTGCTGCGGTGCCGTGCAGGGGCGCGCCCACGTCTTGCGCGAGCTTGGCGCTTTCGCTTTTGGCCACGGCGAGCTGCTCTTGCGGCGTGAAGGGCAGGTAGAGAGCGGTGAAGGCGCGGAAGTCGGCATTTTTGCCGGTGGCCAGCCGCTCGCGCACGCCGGCCAGGGCGTTGTTGATGGTGGTATCGAGAAAGTCGTCCCACAAGCAGAGCTGGCGGGCGATTTCGATATAGCCGTCTTGCGCGGCGGACATGGCCGGATCGAGGGTGAGCGATTTTTTGTAGTGCTCGATGGCCTTGAGGCGGTTGGCATGGCCGTTGAGCACGCCGACATTGCATTGCACGACGGCGCTGTTGGGAGCCGCGGCGAGCAGGGTTTCAAAGGCCTTGAGCGCATCGTCGCGATGGCCCAGCGCCATGTAGGCCACCGCGAGCTGGTTGAGGATGTTGAGGTCGGCAGTGGCGAGGAGGTGGGCGAGCTGAAACCAGGGCAAGGCGCCGGGCGCGTCGCCCTGGGCCCACAACGCCCGGCCCAGACCATAGGCGGCCATGGCGTGGGTGGGCTTGAATTGCAGGGCGCGGCGAAAACGGGCTTCGGCCTCGCGCGCCTTGCCTTGGTTCAGCATGGCGTCGCCGACGTTGTAGTGGGCCTCGGGGTTTTGCGGCGCGAGCTCCAACGCCTTTTCAAGCGCGGCCAGCCCCTCTTCGGAGCGGCCTTGCAGCAACAGCACACGCCCCAGGGTGTTGTGGTAGGCGGTCTGGTTGGGCAGCACTTGCAGGGCACGGCGTGCCAGGCGCTCGGCCTCGGCCTGGTCGCCTTTCTGGCTGTGCACCACGGCGAGCATGTGCAGGGCGTCGGGCTGGTCTTGCACCAGGTCGAGGGCTTTGCGGTAGTAGGGCTCGGCTTCGAGCACCTTGCCTTGCTGGTGCAGGGCGATGCCCTGGTTGACCAAGGCGTTGGCATGCGCATGGAAAGAGGGGTCTGCGGCCTGGGGAATGAGTGAGGGGCTATCGGACATGAGGAGCGGAGCGAGGGGCTGAGTTGGGCGGCGTTGGCAACGTATCACGGACGCACCACGCGGGCTTGGCTCAAATTGTTGTACTGAACCGAGATTGTCCACGAGACTGGGTACAGCGCCTTGCACGGCGCGGGCGACTGACGCGTCCGGGCGTTTGATTCGTCGCCGTGAGTTTACAGATCGGCGGGCGACCAGCGGGCGGCGGCACAGGGGCAGAAAAGTATTCGCCCGGCCCCTTGTCTTAAGATGCGGCGCTTGGTTTTTGTCCTGTAGTTCTCAAAGCGCGCGCTCCATGTCGGTTGTCCTCGATACCTTTGTTCCACCTCACAACCCACCGCAGATCGTGACCTTGCGCCTCGCCGAAAATGCGGGCGGCGAGATCGCGGTGGAAAGTCACGGTTTTCGCTACACCGTCAGCGGAAACACCCTGCTGTCACAGACGGTGATACGCACGGCCTTGCTGCAGGCGCAGTCGCCAGAGGCGGCAATCAATGCACTGAATGCGGCTTACCGCAAGCGCGGCTATTTGCTGGTGGCGCTGCGCGCCAAGGTCGAAGATAAAAATGTGTCGATCGCCGTAATTGAGGGGCAGATTTCCAGCCTGAAGGCACAGCCGGGTATCCGACCGTTTTACAACGGCGTGGAATTCGATCCCGCCGTGACGGAAAACGCGTTGATTCAACGCAACATTCTGGCCGAGATGTATGCGAGCCGCAGCGGCCTGGGCTTTCGCCCCAGCGTGGGGCCCGCGCCACAGCCCGGCGGCAGCGAACTCACCATCGGCTCGCCCGAACAGCCGGGTTTCAAGCGTTTTGGCGCAAGCGTGGTCTTCGGCAACTATGGCAGCCGTTATGTGGGCGGCGATGTGGCCTCGATCAACTTGCAGGCGCAGCCGGGAGACGGTTGGCTGCTGACTGGCAACTACAGCCACGGCCTGCCCAATCTGACCACGGCCAGCGCTGGGAGCCGGTATGACGCCGGCGCCTTGAGCGTCTCCAAGGTGACGCCCTGGGGAATTTATGGCATCAATCTCAACCGCAGCAGTTATCGCCTGGGGGTGGCCGGGGCGCCGTATTACCCGCAGGGGATTACAGAAACCTCCGCGCTCACCGGCAGCCAACTTGTCTGGGCCAGCCCCACAGCACGATGGTCATTGACCCAGGCGGTGACGCACGTGGCCTACAAAAGCACGGTGCTGAGCGGCGCGTACACGCTGGCGGACCAGAATTACAACTACGTCACACTTGGCACGCAGGGCTCGCGCAATGTGCAATTGGCGGGATTGGCCGGGGCGGTCAGCCTGACGTTGAATTACAACCTCGGGGTCAGCGCACCGCGCGGCACGATGGTGTATGACCTGCCCTCCGCACCGCAAACACGATTCCACAACTGGACCGTCAACGCCTCTTGGCAGCAGGCATTGCCACGCGGCTGGAGCGCCAATGTCAGCGCTACCGGGCAATGGGGGCTCGACACCATGCCCGCCAACCAACAATGGGTTGTGGGCGGCTACGGCAGCCTGTCGGCGTTTTCGGCCAGCCTGGCAGGCGATGGGGGTTATTTGGTGCGCAGTGTGTTGCAGACACCGAGTTGGAGCCTGGGTGGCTGGTCGGCCAACGCGCAAGGTTTCTGGGAGCAGGGCGCCGTCACGACGCATTACACCCCGGTGGGCAGCCCTGCGTGGCGGATGCTGGCTGACGTGGGCGTCGGGCTGAGTTTGACCTCACCCTGGAAAACCACATTGTCTTTGCTGGCGGCTCGCCCCGTAGCGCAGAAAAACGTTCCTGCCGCAACGTTCGATAGCCAAAAGGCGGTGTATTTCATTGTTCAGCAGCCCTTCTAACTCATGCAAGCCATCATGCCCGATCGCCTTTTTCCTTCACGTCGCATCACCAACACTTCATGCCGGGGTTTCCGCGCCGACGCCTTGGCGCACCTAGCGCGCACGACAGCTTTTGGCGCCAGCGGGCTATGGCCATGCAATGTGCGCACACTGGCCGCCGTGCAAAGCCGCCGCGCCGCGTTTGCGCTGGCCCTTGTCGTAACCTTGCTGGCCGCGGCATCGCAGGCCTCGGCGCAAGACGTATTGCGCGTCAATGGGCACGGCATCACGTTGCAGGAGCTGGAAGCGGTCAACCCGAAGGCGGCCAGCAATCTGCAAGTTCGCGAGCAGGTGGCCAATCAATTGGCACAGCAGCAATTGCTGGCCGACTCACTCCAGCACACCCCAACCGGGCTGGACGCCCGCATCCAGGCGGTGCAGCAAAACGCCCAGCGCCAAATCCTCGCCCAACAGGCAGCCGACGACTATCTTGCGGCGCATCCTGTCAGCGAAGCGGCGCTGAAACAGGCTTATGACGCCCAACTCGCCAACTGGCCCGAGAAACAATATTGGACTCGGTGGATCGTGGTCAAAACACCCGAACAAGCGCGGAGCGTGCTCGACGCGTTACGCAGCGGCAAAGCAAGCTTTACAACCCTCGCCATCACTCAAAGCATCGGCCAGAATGCCGAACTCGGCGGCGCGCTTGGCTGGCAAACCGACCGCACGCTGCCGGCTGCGGTGCTGGCTGTCGTGCGCAAGCTCAAGCCCAACGAAGTGGCCGGGCCGATTGCACTCGACACGGGTTTTGCCATCGTGCAATGGATTGCAGAACGGACCAACCCGAAACCGACGTTTGACGCCCTCAAGCCACAGCTTGAATTGCAATTGCGCAATGTTGCTCTACAAAATCACATCCAGACGCTCGCAAAAAGCGCAAAGATAGAAAATCTCATGCAAGATCAAGAAAAAACATCGGCAACCTCACAGCCGCCGCACACCGAGGAAATCCGGCCATGATCGCCCCCGATCCAGCACACCTCACTCGCAGCCTCGACCCACGCAAAGCGTGCCGCCACCGACCGGCATCGGCACTCGCCGTCCTTGCCATCGCCCTCACCCTCAGCGGTTGTGCGGCGACGCAAGACGTGCAAGTGCAGCGTGAAACGCAACAGACATTTGCCCCGAGCGCCATCGTCGAAGTGCTCTCCCAAGCCCCTTCACAGCCCTTTGTACGGATTGCGGTTCTCGATGCACAAGCGCCTGCGGGCACGCCCCTTGCACAAGTCCTCGCGCAACTTCAGGCCAAGGCTGGCGCACTAGGCGCAAACGCCATTGTGGTGCAAAACCTGAGCACTCAAGAAGGCGGTTCGCTGCAGTACAACCCTTCGGGCGGAAGTTTTTCCACCCCCCCCACAGTACTTATACCCCATCTTCGGTGCATTGCCATTCGCATCGAGCATTGAGAATCTAATTTCCCCTTCGTCAATCCTGCCTATGGCATCACTCCCATTCTCTGCGGTTAAAACACGAGTTGTGGTAGCCACACGCGAAACACAGGAGGGTTTTTTCAATCGAACTGCAACGGGGAAATCTCTAGCGCGAATGGCAATTAAGCCAATCGAGATACGCATTTTTCCTGAAAACCGTCGTGGACTGCCAGATGTTTATAACCAGGCCTTACGCGAATCCGCTGATGACCCAGCCATTCTTGTATTTCTACACGACGACGTTCATTTACTTGATTATTTCGCATTCGAAAGAATATCTGACGGGCTTAAAAGTTTCGATCTGCTTGGGGTGGCAGGGAACAAAAGAAGACTGCCAAGGCAACCATCATGGGCTTTTATCGACACCAATTGCACCTGGGATGCCACAGAACATTTAAGCGGCATCGTTGCCCATGGCAAACACTTCCCCCCCGATAATATCAGCATATATGGGCCATCAAGACAGGCAGTAAAGCTGCTCGATGGAGTTATTCTAGCCGCAAATAGCAACACTTTACTGCAGAACCATATCTTTTTCGATGAGCGGTTCAAATTTCACTTCTACGATCTCGATATCTGCCGCCAAGCTGAAATTAATAACCTCAGTTGCGGGACATGGGATATTGCATTAATGCACGAAAGCGGCGGCAGCTTCCAGTCTCCTGATTGGGCACTCGGACTGAATGAGTATTATAAAAAATGGGAATAAAAAATGCAGCAGACGCCTCCGCACGATCAACACAACCCGGATCTATTGCGCATCATACCCACGGACTGCAAAAAAATCATTGAGGTAGGTTGCAGCTCTGGCGCTTTAGCCCGCGAATATAAGAAAATAAACCCCGAATGTGATTATTATGGCGTTGAAATAGACCCTAGCTATTGCGAAATGGCTAGGGCTTATTGCGATCGATGTGCATGTTTGGATATCGAACTCGCCACCCAAGATTTCTGGGAAACCCAGTCAGATCGAGACTGCTGGATTTTTGGGGATACTTTAGAGCATTTAAAAAACCCGGAGGCAGTACTCCAAAAAATTGCCACCCTAATGGCAACACAAAAGTATGGACCAGGGTATATTGCTGCATGCATTCCAAATATGCAACATTGGTCTATACAGGCTCGGCTGAATATTGGAGATTTACGGTACCAGAGCAGCGGATTATTGGATAGAACACATCTACGATGGTTTACTCGTCAAACGATGATTGAATTATTTTCAAATTCAGGCTTTGATATTATTTCAGGAATTCCCAGGATTTTTAATGAACCGCTACGCGAAAAATATCTTCCACAGATCGGCTCCTTTGCGAAAATAAGTGGGTATGAACCAGATCAGGCAATAAATGACTCCATTCCCTTGCAGTGGGTTTTCTTAGCCAAGTTAAGAGCCTGAAAGGAAATAACCATGAAACATTAAAGATGACCCCACCTGAAAACAGCGTTTTAGTATTAAAAAATTTCATTCCCACAGTTTGTCATGGAGTCACAAATGAAGAGCACACCTTCTGTTAGCAATTTACAGCTTACGCCGATAGCTGCCGCCCTCATCTTCGCTCTATATGCTGGAGCCGCAAATGCAGCACCGGTTGCTGGGGCCCTGCCAAGCGGGTTTTCTACTAACAACGCCGGAGTCACTTATAATTCTAACGGAAATAATTCGGCTACCATCGTAGTACCTACCAGCGCCAATACTGTGCTGCAATGGGGCGGCACCAATTTGCCGAACGCAGTTGCAGCCCCCGCAGGCATAACCTCTACCGCAGGTTTCAACATCGGTGCAGGTTCTACACTGCTGATTGCAAACCAAACCACCAGTGGCTACGGCAGCAACGTACTGGTGTCTGACCTGACAGGTCAGGCCTCCCAAATTTATGGAACACTCAATACAGCCAATTCTATTGATCTCACCATAGCCAATCCCAATGGCATCATTATCGGTGGAACTGGCAATGTCTCGGTTCCTGGGGGTTATGGCACGACTCTAACACTATTAGGCTATGCTTCAAATACCTTTACAAACAACGCACCCACATACAACTCAGCATCGCCAACGCGGTATGGCGATTTGATTGTCGAGCAAGGCTCTTCCGTCAATGCAAATACAGTTGTTTTAACCGGGGCCTCCAATATAAATGTAAACGGCAATATCACCTCTAACTATGTCACTCTGGCTAATGGCTTTGGCACAACATCTGGCGCTATCAATATTGGCGGAACCTTAAACGCATTAAATCAAATCACGGCAAATGCATTGAATGGATCGATCAACGTCACAGGTACAATTAACGCAATCCCGACTAGTCAGTACGGTTTGTCCACAGTCTATTTGCAGGCTGATAATCAGATATTAGTCTCTGGCGCAATCAATGCATCCATTATCAATCTAACCACAAATAACCAATGGAGTGCGCCGTACAACCTTGGTGTGGTGCTCTTCTCCACTGGCTCGCTTGCGGCAAGCAACCAAATTAATGTTAATGTTGCAGCAAGCGCAGGCAACACCGGGAACATGCTACAGTACGGCAGCATCGCGATCACAACTCCAGATTCTTACCAGAACGGTTTTAACTATTCCGGCAACAGCTATTATCAAGGCAGCGGCGCAAAAATTAATACTTCGAGCGCTGGCTTCATTTACGGAAACTCTACCACCGGATTGGGAGTACTCACTGGCGGAATTGTACAGAATTCTGCAAATCCCCAACCAAGTTCAGCCTTTTATAATGCTGTCGCTATAGGCGGAAGCAACGCGCCAAATGGAGTTTCGATTCAATTACAGCCAGTCAACATGGGCACACAAATTCAAAATGCCAACATCCTCGGCATAGGAAATGTGTCGTTCAACTACACTCCTTATGGCTATTTTCAAACAATATATGGGTCTAACTCCACCACTAGCTATTCATCGAATTTCGCAAATATCTCTAATAGCTTCATACCAAGTAATCTCTATCTTCGTTCACAAGGAGGTAGTATCAATCTAGGATCGGTTTACTACGGAGGTTTTTATTGGCCAGGTCTAATTTATATGTCGACCGTCAAAGCCGGGACGCTCGCGACTGTAGACACAAGCCAAGTTATCTCAACATATAGTGGAACTGATCCCCTTTCTAACGCCTTGCCGTATGCGACCACCAGTGGCGGCGGGATGTATTTGCTCACAGGACAAGTACGCTCTGGAAGCATTACCGTCAATGCGAATGCCGGATTACATCTCACAACCCTAAGCTCGCTGATGTCTCAGTCATTATTTACTGTCGGCAACGTTAGCCCAACATCGGTTACTTACAATGGCGTGTTGCCAAGCACCAATATAGTGACTTTCACCCCGCCAGGGATCTGAAGAAACTTTAGATTTCGGATGGCGAGAGTCACACATCGACGTGACGACCCTTGCCATTCCCCTCGTCTAATTTTTAAGTAATTAAATTTCATTTTTAATCTGGACACCTATTTATGCAAAAAACATTTTCGGATAACTAAGGTGTAGGTTTTTATTTTTCAAGTTTAATCACGTCGAACATCCCTCCTTAATACATGCCTCATCGTCTATTGGCAAATCAGTTAGAGGCAGAGTCTCTCTCCATCCTGCGCGAAGCGGTGGCCGAGGCGCGCAAGCCGGTGATGCTCTACTCCATCGGCAAGGATTCGTCGGTGATGCTGCATCTGGCGCGCAAGGCGTTTGCGCCGGGGCCGTTGCCGTTTACGCTGCTGCACATCGACACCACCTGGAAGTTCCGCGACATGATCGCGCACCGCGACCGCATGGCGCGCGAGTATGGCTGCGAGTTGCTTGTGCACACCAACCAAGAGGCGTTGGCCGAAGGCATCAACCCCTTCGACCACGGCAGCGCCTATACCGACATCATGAAAACCCAGGCGCTCAAACAGGCGCTGGATGCACATGGGTTTGATGTGATTTTCGGCGGGGCGCGGCGTGACGAGGAAAAAAGCCGCGCCAAGGAGCGCATTTTTTCGGTGCGCGAAGCCGGGCATCGCTGGGAGCCGAAAGCGCAGCGGCCGGAGTTCTGGGCCAACTTCAACACCCGGCTGGCGCCAGGGCAGACGCTGCGGGTGTTTCCGCTGTCCAACTGGACAGAAGCTGACATCTGGCAGTACATCGCGCAGGAGAATATTCCCATCGTGCCGCTGTATTTCGCCGCCGAGCGGCCAGTGGTGCAGCGCGGCGACGCAGCCAACCCGCAATGGATCATGGTCGATGACGAGCGCTTTCGCTTGGCGCCCGGCGAGACGCCGCAACTGCGCAAGGTGCGGTTTCGCACGCTGGGGTGCTACCCGCTGTCGGCCGCCATCGAGAGTGAGGCCGATACGCTGGACAAGGTGATCGCCGAGACTTTGGCTGCGCAGACCTCCGAACGCGCC
>Ga0078972_1007827_pt1 | contig 23244 bp, 16 predicted proteins | sample YelNatPaOPGAMG01_FD_67568 | JGI IMG/M metagenome (GOLD analysis project Ga0078972, IMG submission 67568) | Hot spring thermophilic microbial communities from Obsidian Pool, Yellowstone National Park, USA - OP-RAMG-01 (SPADES assembly) (version 2) | ecosystem: Environmental > Aquatic > Thermal...
GGGCGCAACTGGGGTCGGGTGCGGTGCCGGATTTTGTGGGTTAGAAGGCGCACCGGATGGGGATCCTTAACGGGACACCGGCGGCCACCGGTGGGCGAGGGATCGATGTGTGGGATCGGGGCGGGGATCGGTTTAGGACATGCCCGAGGTTTTGGCGGACTCGGGTGATGAAGTGGCCAAGCGGTTTTTTGGGGTGCCGGCCTTTGATTACTATGCATTGGCGGATGGGCTGCGGGTGTTGCTGGGGCGGACTGGCTGGTGGCGCCGACGCCGCGCTGCCACGCCTTCCAGCCCGCAACTGTGGCTCTTCGGCTTCGCCTAAGAACCCGAGAAAGCCCTCGCGGTCTTGCGGCGATTTCGCCCCGGCCTGACATGCGCTACCCAGGCTTTGCCGGCGGAGTCGGGCCGGGTCTGAAAGCTAAAAGCGCGCAGCTCGGGTCATCGGGCACCGGGCTAGACGGGTTGGAGTTACCGGCGCGCAGCCAGTAACTCGACCAAGCTGGTCAATACCTCGTCGCGGTCTTGACCGTCCAAGGCGAGAGCCAACTGGGCAATCAGCAGGCCGTATTTGGCGCCGATGTCGTAGCGGCGGCCTTGCAGTTCGGCTGCAAGGTAACGTTCGCGTGTGGCTAATTGGGCCAGGGCAGGCGTCAGTTGGACCGGCGCGCCCGAGGGCGTTTGGGCCAACCGTTGGCCTAGCAAGTCCATGACCGTGGGCGTGAGCACGTGCATGCCAAAGAAACACAGGTAATAGCCAGCACGCAGCCCGGGCACGATCAACCGTTGCTCGGCCTCAGTGGGCGTGGGTTTTTCGATGACCTCGCCAATCTCATACAGGCCTTTGCGTCCGGGCAGTAACCGACCGCCCACGGTGCCGTAGTAGGCCAGCTTGCTTTCGTGGGTAGCTTGCACTGCCGACACCGCACAGTTTTCGGTGGCGGCCACTTGCACCAACTGCTGCGCGCAGCGTTGCGAGGTGCCACTGACGTAAAGGTGGTCACCTACCAACAGCAGGAACGGCGCTTGGCCGACAAACTGCCGGGCGCAATAGACTGCGTGCCCGTAGCCCAGAGGGGTGGGTTGTTCGACAAACTCCAGGCGTGAGGCGTGTGGACCGGCTGCGGTCCGGTAAGCAGCTTGATCGCCCGGCCACACCACCACGCAAATGTCCTCGATGCCAGCCAGCAAGACTTCTTCCACCAAGATGGCCAGAGCCGTTTTGGGCACGCCGTCCCGGTCAACCAAGGTCTGCAATGGGAGCGTCCGTTGGTTGGCGCCCGCAGCGGTAATGATGGCTTTCTTGATTTCCACGGTTCGAATCGTCCGGGCCGCAAACTCACCCATCCAGCCGCCGACGTCAATGCCGCACCTGCAGGCTGGCCCGGTGCGCGGCTGGCTTTCACTTCACCGCGCTGGCCCGCAGAGTCGGCGGGCACCGCGCAACCGCAGGGCACGGCCGGGGTTTGGGGTCGTGGGGCGGCAATCTCGGGGGCGGTGACCGTGCCGACTGGCTGTCAGCCTATTAGATGTCGCAGCGCGGCTCAGCACCGCGTTTGAGTGGCTAGCCAAGGCTTGCTCTTGGGAAAAGACGCCGGTTAAATCGGGCTCGTGCCATGACTGAGACCGACGTCGCCCTAGTGCATTTGGCTCACGAGTTGGATCGCCAAGACCGCCGCTTGACCATCTTGGGCGCGGGCGACGTGTCGGCCCAATGGGTTGCCGCTCGGTTCGCTGTCCAAGGTACCTGCAGTAGTCTGGCGACAATCCAACCGCGCCGGGCGCGGCTGCCCGAGCGCGGGCCATGGGCGACGTGGTTCGGCCTGAAAAGCCCGCTTGATTGCGGGCAAACCGGCTCTGTTGGCCCTGCCACTTCAGCGGCGCACTTGCTTGGCGCGGCTGCGCTGGGCGGGCCGCACTTTCTGCGGCCTGCGCAGATCGAGCCGATTGCCAGCCAGGCTGGCAAAGCCCCTGAGCAAGCCCAGTTGTCCGCCGGTTAATGACCTGGCTTTTGCTCTTCAACGCTGAACTGTGGAACCCTAAGGCGACTGGACTATGACCAAACATTACTTGGCAATTGACTTGGGCGCCGAAAGCGGGCGCGTGATTCTGGGTACGCTGGCAGACGATAAATTGACCTTGCAGGAAATACACCGGTTCCCCAATGGCCCGGTGCGCCACGGCAACTCGTTGCACTGGGACATCCCGAAGCTGTTCGCTCAAGTCAAACTGGGCCTGAGCAAAGCGGGTCGGTTGCATCTGCCTATTGCCAGCATCAGTACCGATTCCTGGGGCGTGGATTACATCCTTTACGACGCTGCGGGTCGGCCGATGCGCCCGGTTTACCATTATCGTGATCCCCGCACCGCCCAGGGGGTCGAGCGGGCTCATGCCAAGCTGGGCTGGCCAACGATCTTTGCCGAGACCGGCATCCAGTTCATGCCGCTAAACACCATTTACCAGCTTGCTGCCGAGGACCCTGAGCGGCTGCGCCGCGCCGCGCGGCTGCTGCTGATTGGCGATGCGTTCAATCATTTCCTGTGCGGCCAAGCCGTGGCTGAAGAATCCCTGGCCAGCACCACCCAGCTTTACAATCCGCGCACCCGAGACTGGTCGCCCAAGCTGCTCAAAGCCCTCCGGCTGCCGCGCCGATTGTTTCCGGACATTGTGCCTTCAGGCACGCGCCTAGGGCCCCTGAAACCGCATCTGGCCCGGCAAACGCGGTTACCGCGAACCGAGGTAATTGCCTCCTGCTCGCACGATACCGGCGCTGCGGTGGCCGCCGTGCCGGCGCAAGGCCAGCATTGGGCCTACCTAAGTTCCGGCACTTGGTCGCTGATGGGTGTGGAAGCGCGTAAGCCGGTGCTGACTGCCCAGTGTCGGAAGCTCAATTTCACCAACGAAATCGGTTACGGCGGCTCGGTGCGCCTGCTCAAGAACATTATCGGCCTGTGGTTGGTGCAGGAGTGCCGACGCCACTGGGCTCAAGCCGGCCAACATTATGATTACACCACCTTGACTCAACTGGCTGCTGAAGCGCCCCCGTTCCGATCACTCATCAATCCGGCTGACCCACGGTTTGTGCCGCCGGACGATATGCCGGGCCGCATTGCGGCCTTTTGCCGCGAAACGGGTCAGCCCGAACCCACCACGCCCGGCCAGTTTGTCCGATGTGCGCTGGAGAGCTTGGCGCTGTTGTATCGCCGCACTTTGGAAACGCTGGAGACACTGACCCGGAGCCGGATCGACCGACTGCACATTGTAGGCGGGGGCAGTCAAAACACGCTGTTGAACCAGTTTGCTGCTAACGCCATCCAGCGGCCGGTCGTCACCGGGCCGGTCGAGGCCACCGCTGCGGGCAACATCGTCGTTCAAGCCCTCGCCTTGGGGCATTTACCCTCGCTGGATGCGGCGCGACAACTCATCGCCCGCAGCATGCCGCCGGCCACCGTCCAACCGCAGGAGACTGCCGTGTGGGACGAACAGTACCGGCGGTTCCTAGACTTGTTTAAATGACCCAGCGCGCAGGGCTACTGCCCCGAGGGCTGAGTGGGACGTCGGGCCTTGGGGCGAGCGGCGTGTCGATGGGCTCGGTGCGGCTGAATGTCGCCCGGCGGCCCCGCGAATGGTTGCCGTGCGGTCACCACGGCCTGGTGTGGCAGGGGCTCAACGGATAGCCCCGCGGAGCGGCATCGGACCCAGGCGGATTCACCCAGGGCATGTCCGGACAATCCCGGTATAGACGGCTGCGGCCTGGTAGCTTACAACAAGGGGCGGCATGAACAGTCGTGAACGTGTTTTGGCCCACCTGGAAGGCAAACCGGTGGATCACCTACCGTTGATGCCGATCACGATGATGTTCGCCTGTGATTTGATCGGCGCGCGTTACCGGGACTATTGCACCGATTACCGAGTGCTGGCTGAAGGCCAACTGCGCACGGCTGAACTGTTCGGGTTCGACTACGTCAACACCATGTCTGACCCAGCCCGCGAGGCAGCCGATTGCGGCGCCGCTGTGCAATACTTCGATAACCAGCCGGTGGCCTTGGTAGAGGGTAACGCGCTGCTGGCGGACAAAACCAAGCTAGCTCGATTGCGGATTCCAGACCCGTTGGGCGGCGGTCGCATGACCAACGGCGTGCAGGCTTGTGCCCTGCTCCGGCAGCGAGTTGGCCAGGACAAAATCGTCGAGGGCTGGATCGAAGGGCCCATGGCCGAGGCGGCTGACCTGCGGGGGATCAACACCGTGATGCTGGATTTTTATGATGACCCGGGCTTTGTGCGGGACCTGTTCGAGTTTGTGGTGCAGATGGAGCTGCGGTTTGCCAAGGCACAGGTGGAGGCTGGCGTCGATCTGATTGGCATAGGCGACGCGGCCGCGTCCTTGGTCGGGCCGAAGTTTTATCGCGAGTTTGTCTGGCCGTATGAGAAGAAGTTGGTGGACGGCCTGCACGCCTTGGGCACCCGGGCCCGGCTGCACATCTGCGGCAACACACGTTTTTGCTTGGCTGAGATGGGCCAACTGGGATGCGAGATAGTGGATTTGGACTTCTTGGTGCCCATGGCCGATGGGCGCACCGCCATGGGCCCGAATCAAGTTCTGCTGGGCAACATCGATCCGGTGCGAGTGCTGCGCAATGGCACCCCGCAAACCGTGACCGAGGCCATCGCCCAATGCCACCGAGACGCCGGCCCGCGCTACATCGTGGGTGCAGGTTGTGAAATCCCGCGCGATACGCCGCATGCCAACGTGCTGGCGCTGCGCGATTACGCCTGGAGCCATGGCTAAAGCCCTAAAAGCGCGACTGCCTGTGCTATGGCATCCGAGCTGACACCTGACCTGTTCGATTGCGCTGCTGCCAAGCCGGCTGCAGCTCCGGTAGCTGGGGCCGGCTCGCCGGTCGGCGAGGTGGCTCCAGAGCAGTTGGCGGCCCAAGTGCTGGCCAGCCTGGCGGATGGGGTGCTGGTGTGCGACCGGCAGTTGCGTTACGCGGTGTGGAACCCGGTGCTGGAACGGTGGTCAGGTCAACCGGCGGCTGAAGTGCTGGGGCGACCTGCGCTGGAACTGCATCCGTGGCTGCAGGAGCACGGGTTGGACCGGTTACTGAGGCAAGCGCTGGAAGGAAAGCCCGCGTCGACTCTCGAATTCCCCTATACCAGTCCACGCACCGGCTGGTCCGGGTGGCTATCGGCCACCGTGGCTCCGGTACGCAACGGCTGCGGGGCAGTTGTGGCGGTAGCCGCCGTGCTGCGAGACGTGACCGAGCGGGCGCGGCAGGAACGGCTCTTGACGCAGAAGCTTCTGCGATATCAGGCCCTGGCCGAGAATATCAACGACGTCATTTGGACCACCGACTTGGACCTGCGGTTTACTGATGTGACGCCCTCGTCGGTTCGGCTGTCGGGTCGGACCAGTGAGGAATTGATCGGCAAGCGACTCGACCAGATTCTGACGCCAGCATCGGCGGAGTTCATTCGCGAGTTAACAGCTCGGGAGTTGTCTCCCGAAGCGTTGGCGCGCAAGGACGCCCACTGGTCGATGCTGCTTGAGGTGGAGCTGGTGCGTAAAGACGGCACGCCGCTGTGGGTCGAGGTGCAAGTGGGCCTGCTGTTCGATGCGGAAGGTCGGCCGTGCGGCTTGCTGGGGGTGACCCGTAATATCGACGAACGACACCGAGCGCGGGTCGAGTTGGAACGCTCATTGTCCTTGTTGACCGCCACGTTGGAGTCCACTGCAGACGGCATCTTAGTGGTGGACCTGCAAGGTTGCATGGTCACGTGCAACCAACGGTTTCTGGACCTGTGGCGACTGTCGTCAGACACTGGCCAGCCCGAGGTTGGAGACCGAGTCTGGGCTTTGCTGCTGGGGCAGCTCAGAGACCCTGCCGCCCTCAAGGAGATGCTCGCGAGGCTGCATGCCAATCCCGAGCCCGAAACGCATGACTTGCTGCAGTTGGCCGACGGTCGAGTTTTGGAAGCCCACAGCCGCCCGCAGCGGTTGGGCGGACGGGTGGTGGGCCGGGTTTGGAGTTTTGGTGACATCACGCAACGCGCCCAGGCCGAAGAGGCGCTGCGGGTGCAGACGGCGGCCTTGGCCGCAGCAGCCAACAGCATCGTCATTACAGATGCCACCGGCCGCATCGTATGGGTGAACCCTGCGTTCACACGACTAACCGGGTATGACATCCCCGAGGTGCTGGGGCAAAACCCGCGTCTGCTGAAATCCGGGCGGCAGGATGCGGCGTTTTATCAGCAGATGTGGGCCACCATCGCCTCGGGGAGGGTTTGGCAGGGCGAGCTGATCAATCGGCGCAAAGATGGTAGCCTCTATACCGAGGAGATGACCATCACGCCGGTGCGCGCAGCCGACGGCAGCATCAGCCATTACGTGGCCATCAAACAGGACGTTAGTGCCCGAAAACAAATGGAACAGGAACTGCGCCAGTCACGGGAGCGGTTCCTGGCCATCTTCCAGTCCAGCCCGACGCCGGTGGCCATCACCACCTGGGCTGAAGGCCGGTATTTGGATGTGAATGAAGCGTTCCTGCGGATGATGGGCTACCGGCGCGAGGAGGTCATCGGCCGCACGGTGAGCGAGTTGGCTGTGTGGGAGAACCCGGAGGACCGGAGCCGGCTGTTGGCCCTGCTGGAGCGGCAGGGTGCAGTCCAGAACTTCGAGGCCCGGTTCCGCGATCGGTCCGGTCGGTTGCACGATTGTTTGGCTTCGGTGAAGCGAGTGCAGTTGGGGCAGGAACCGGTGCTGATCTTCATCTCGCACGACATCACGGAACGCAAGGCGTTGGAGGCTCAACTGCGTCAGGCGCAAAAGATGGAGAGCCTGGGCACCTTGGCCGGCGGCGTAGCGCATGATTTCAACAACATCCTAACCTTAATCCACGGGCACGTGGGCCTGTTGCAGGCGCATCCTCAGTTGCCGCCCGATTGTCGCGACTCAGTTCAGGAGCTTGCCCGAGCTGCAGAGCAAGCGGGGCACCTGACCCGGCAGCTTCTGACCTTCAGCCGCAAACAACCCCTGCAACTGCGGCGGATCGACCTGAACGAGACGGTGGGGCATCTGACCAAAATGCTGCGCCGGATCATTGGCGAGGATGTGACCTTGGAGCTGCGGTTTTGTCCGCAGCCCTTGCCGGTGGTAGCAGATGCGGGCATGATGGAACAGTTGCTGATGAACCTGGCGGTCAATGCCCGCGACGCCATGCCGCAAGGTGGCCGGCTTACCATCGTGACTGAAAGCGTGCAGGTTGACCCCAGCCGGCTGCCGGAGGGCGTCCCGTCTAACGGGGATCAGTTCGCTCGGTTGATCGTCCGGGATACTGGCTGCGGTATTCCGCCTGAGAACTTGCCACGCATCTTTGATCCGTTCTTTACCACCAAAGAGGTCGGCAAAGGCACCGGTTTGGGCCTGGCCACAGTCCATGGCATCGTCCAACAACACCGCGGCTGGATCGAGGTGCAAAGCCAAGTCAACGCCGGGACTGCCTTCTACATCTACCTGCCCTTGGACCAGCGCGCGTTGGAGCCTGACGAGCGTGGCCTGCCTCCTCCGCGGGTTCGGGGCGGGACCGAAACGATTCTGTTGGTCGAAGACGAAGAGGCGGTGCGGCAGTTGACTCGGCACATTCTGCAGCAATACGGCTATCGGGTGATCGAGGCCGACTCGGGCCGGAGCGCGTTAGAACTATGGCCCACCTGTGCGGACCGGGTGGACCTGCTGCTGACCGACCTGATCATGCCCGGAGGTCTGACCGGCTGGCAATTGGCTCAGCGGTTAATGGCCGCCAAGCCCGGACTGAAAGTCGTCTTGGCCACGGGCTACACTCACCACCTGGCAGCCCAAGACTTGAGCGATCAACCGGATGTGGTGCTCTTGCCCAAGCCTTACCTGCCGCACGTGTTGGCCCAAGCGGTGCGGGACTGCTTGGACAAACGCAATCCAGCACCTAGCGGAAGCGCTGGTTGACCCCGACGTTGCTCGGGCGCTTGGGCCGCCAGCCCTTGCGCGGAGCTGTCTGCGCCGGCCGTTACGCCTGCTCCGGCACAATGAACGGGGCGCGGTAGGGCCGAGTCAGCAGCTTGTTAGCTTCGTTGTTACCAACAAACCGCTCGGTCTTGGGGTCCATCTGCAAGAATACGCCCAAAGTGGCTTTGTCCAGCTTCAGGTCCACCCGGTTACGAGCCAGATGCTCCTCGAACCGGCCCAAGGTTTCCAGAGCGGCCGAATTGGTCTTGAGCGCTTCGCGGATGGCCTCAGGCTCGGCCCTTTGGCCCAGGCGATACGAGATGTTGGCAGTGTGGCATAAGGCACTGGACAAGTGCCCTTCCAAGATATCGGCGGTGAGGTCTTGCCAGCGCCGGCTCCGAACCGCCTCGATGAAGTTGGCGAAGTGCCGCTCGCCTTTGTGGCTTTCGTCACGGAAGGTGCGGATGAGTTTGCCCTGGTTGTCGTAGGCGCTCAGGCCGGCCAGATAACCGCCTTCACATTCGATGACGTGCCCGACGCTCTGGCCCCGGTACTGGTCCATGGTCTCTTTGACGGGGTTGCCTGCGTCGTCCTTCTCGTCAGGCGCCACCGGACGCGACGGTAAGCCGCGCACCTCAAAAATCAGCAGCGCATCTCCGTAATCGTGGATGGCGATCTGCGTGTTGGGCGTCTCGCCGTCATCAATGTAACCGAACCGGCCGCCAATACTGATGACCCGGGGCGACAGGGTATCCTTGCCCAACGCCCAGCGGCAGATGTCCATCTGATGCACGCCCTGGTTGCCAATGTCGCCGTTGCCAGTGTTCCAGACCCAATGCCAGTCGTAATGCAGCCGTTTGCGCATCAAGGGCAGTTTCAGCGCCGGCCCGCACCACAAGTCGTAATCGATGTAGTCGGGGATGGGCTGTGGGCCGTCCACTTTGCCGATGCTAGGCCGGCGCTTGTAGCACAGGCCACGGGCGACCTTGATCTTGCCCAAGTTGCCTGCCCGCACCCACTCCAAGGCTTCGCGCAGGGCGAGGCTGGACCGGCTTTGCGTGCCGCTTTGCACAATCCGGTTGTATTTCCGGGCGGCCTCGACAGCCTTCCGGCCTTCCCACACGTTGTGCGAGACCGGTTTTTCGATGTAGATATCTTTGCCGGCTTGGCAGGCCCAGACCACGTTCAGCGCGTGCCAGTGGTTGGGTGTGGCGCTGGAGATCGCATCGACCTCCTTGTCCTCCAGCAGCCTCCGGTAATCCACGTAGGTTTTGACCGTGAGGCCCCGGTTGGCCAACCGTTTGGCCCCAGCTTCCAAAATGCGCCGATCACAATCGCACAGCGCCACCAGCCGCACCCCGGGCATGTCCAGAAACTCGTTGATGTGTGCGCCACCTCGGCCGCCAACGCCCACCACAGCCACCCCAATGGCTTCATTGGCTCCCGCTACTTGGGCCCAGGCCCGGGCTGGTAAGCTCAAGCCCGCCGTGATCACCCCTGCACTTTGTAGGAAACGACGTCGCGTTACACTTTTCATAGGCTGCTGCTCAGGTTGCCACTGATCTAGACCAAAACCAAGGACGGCTTCGGGCATCTTGACATTCAAGCCCAAAACACCGGCGGCTCAACACCAATGGTCGGACGCATTCGCCTCAGCAACCCGAACGACCGCGCCGATGGCGGACCTCCATCCGGAAAAACTGGACGGTCCCGGGCAGCCCGAGCGGTTTTGCTGCGTGGCAGGGTCGAGATAGCTGACCAAAGTCAGCTCACCCTCTGCGCCTGGGCACGTCCGACACCTGGCTGGTCACCGAACTGGAACGCTTCTGCACCATGCCTGCCCCTTTTGGCCAGGCCATTGCCCACCTTGGCTCGCCCGTCCATGAAGGACCCCCTGCAATGGAGCCTCAGGGCACTTGCGAGTCCGGCGCGCGTTGGTGGCGCAAGGGTAGCGAGCCACCCGCCGGCCGCTGTTGGGTTCGTTTTCAGCGGTGCCACGAAGCCTTTCCCTTGCTTGCGCCCCAGACTTGGAGCGCCCCAGAAGCTTTGTTGACAGCGGGCGAAAGCCTGGCTTAGGCTTTGGACTTGGTGCACGGCGGGTCTGCGGCTGAAAAAAACGTGAGCGTGCCAGTGGTATGGATTTTGACGCTCATCGTTCGGCAGGTTGAGTCCGCCGGGGCCGACGCATTGTTCAGGTTTTGCTGTAGCTTTAGGTTAGCTTCCATGGCCAACGTAATCCTGGTCGGTGCCCAATGGGGCGATGAAGGCAAAGGCAAGATCATCGACCTGCTAGCCGAACAGGCCGACATCGTGGTGCGGACGCAGGGCGGCAACAACGCTGGCCACACCGTTTTCGTGGGCCAGCAAAAATACATTCTGCATTTAGTGCCTTCGGGCATTCTGCGTCGGGACAAGATTTGTGTGATTGGCAACGGGGTGGTGGTGGACCCGGTGAGTTTGGTGGAAGAAATTGACGGGCTACGTCGGCTAGGGGTGCGGGTGGATGGGAACCTGCTGATCAGCGACGCAGCGCACGTGGTCTTGCCGTATCACCGCCAATTGGACGAACAGCGCGAGATCCTCAAAGGCCGGCACAAAATCGGCACCACCAAACGCGGGATTGGACCAGCTTACGCCGATAAAGCGGCCCGGACCGGGCTGCGGATGGTGGACTTGATCGATCCGGAGCGGCTGGCTGAGCGGCTTCGCCAGCGGCTGCGCGAGACCAATGCGTTGCTCAAGGCCATGGGGGCCAAGCCGCTGTCGTTAGCCAAAGTGCTGGCGACTTACGGCGAGGCAGGCCAACAGCTCAAGCCCATGGTAACTAACACCGTCACCTTCTTGCACCAAGCGCTGCGCCAGGGCAAAAGCCTGTTGTTCGAAGGGGCTCAAGGGACCTTCTTGGACATTGACCACGGCACCTACCCTTACGTGACCTCGTCCAACACCACCGCCGGCGGTGCGTGCACCGGCTCGGGCGTGCCACCGCATCGGATCGACCGAGTGGTAGGCGTCATGAAGGCTTACACCACCCGAGTCGGTGAAGGCCCGTTGCCCACCGAAGATGCGCAATTGGCCGAGCTGCTGCACGGTTTGGGGCGCGAGTTCGGCGCCACCACCGGTCGGCCTCGGCGCTGCGGTTGGTTCGACGCGGTGGCCACGCGCCAAGCCGCCTTGGTCAATGGCATTGACGAGCTGGCGGTCACCAATGTGGACGGGTTGGACACGGTGGAGACACTGCGGGTGTGCGTGGCGTATCGGGTAGGCCGACAACGGTTCGATTACGTGCCGACCGACACCGAGCTGCTGAGCCGGTGCGAGCCGGTGTATGTCGAGTTCCCGGGCTGGCGCTGCCCCATCAACGGCGCCCGACGCTGGACCGAGCTGCCGCGGGCGTGCCGAGAGTATTTGCGTGCCATAGCGGAAATGACGGGAGCCCCTCTGCGAATCGTGTCTGTGGGCCCTGACCGGTCGCAAACCATCTTCCTGTGATCAGCGCGGTTCGAGACGGCGACTGTGCATCACAGCCGCGAGCGTCTCTGACCTGAGCGGCTGCGCCGGTTGTAGGCATTCGGTCTGCCCGGGGCCGGCATCTTTGGCCGATGGTGGATCGAACCTGTGGTAGGCAGATCGCAGCTAGCTCGGTGCCGGCCAGACTGCGGCTTTGCCCCGGCGGTAGGCCGGTGGGAGTCCCTTAAGCCAGACCCGTGCTTTTCCGATACAGTTGACGAGGGACATGCGTACAAGGGGGGTCCACTTGATCAACACGTTACGAGCTCTGGCGCAGGGGCTGCTCAGGCACGGGGCTGGCCTGAGCCTGCTGGTGTGCAGTTGGCTGTGGGGGCCAGCAGCACTGGGCGCAGTGTTCACCGTCACCAACACAGCCGATAGCGGCCCGGGCACATTGCGGAGTGCTATCACCAACGCCAACGCACTCCCGGGGCTAGACACTATCGAATTTGCCATTCCAGGGCCCGGGCCGCATACGATCCAGCTAACTACGGCGTTGCCTAGCATTGTCGATCCCGTGGTCATCAACGGCTACTCGCAAGCCGGGGCGAGCTCGAATAGCTTGGCGGTGGGCAACAATGCGGTGCTGCAAATCCGCTTGTCGGGCGGCGGCACAGTCAACACCGGCCTACGCATCCAAGCGGCTGGATCCGCAGTATATGGACTTGCCATTTTGGATTTTACGGGTGCTGGCATCTACCTGCTGTCGGGCACCAATATTGTCATTCAAGGCAATTTCATCGGCTTGGACGTGGATGGTGCGACGGTGCGCGGCAACGGGGTGGGCATCCGGTCCACCGCCAGGAGTGCGGTCATTGGCGGGCCACTGCCTTGGCAACGCAACGTCATTTCCGGCAACAGGCAGGGCGGTGTCTCAATCCAAAACTCTGCCAACAACTTCATCCAAGGCAACTACATCGGTACCGACGCTTCAGGCAGCTTGGCGCGCGGCAACGGCTTCGTGGGCGTGGAACTGATTGGACCCAACTCGTTCGGGACCGTAATCGGGGGCAGCCAGCCGGGTGAAGGGAATGTGATCGCCGCGACCACCGGCACCGGTCTGACTAACCATGGCGTTTATATTTCAGGTGCGCCCAACATTCAGGTTGAAGGCAACTACATCGGTACCGATGCCACAGGCACCAATGCCCTGGGCAACCTAGGGGGCGGTATTTCCGTAGCGGGCACGAACGCGGTGAACATCCGAATCGGTGGCACCGAGCCCGGCGCAGGCAACGTGATTGCATTCAACGCGAGCAACGGGGTGCAGGTAGTCTCTGGCTCCTGCGCTATCTTGGGTAACCGTATCCTGGCCAACGCTGCCCAGGGCATCGATCTGGGCGGTGACGGTTTCACCGCCAACGACCCGGGCGACACAGACACTGGCCCCAACGGCAGGCAAAATTGGCCGGAGCTCATCGCTGCCAGCAGTGGATCTCAGAACACCACTGTCTTCGGCCAGCTCAACAGTCAGGCCAACACGCTCTACCGGCTTGAGTTTTTTGCGGCGCCCAGTTGCGGCGACGCACTGGTTTTGATTGGTGCTTACGAAGGTACGAGTGATGCCACCGGTTTGCTTGAATTCTACGCCACGTTCGACATCGGTGGGCTGGCTGGCTGGTTCATCACGGCCACAGCCACTGATCCGCAGGGCAACACGTCCGAGCTATCGCTCTGCGCCCCGGTAAGCACCGAACCGGCCATTCTGGTTCAGCCTCAGCCCCAGGTGGTCAATGAAGGTGACCCAGTAACTTTGTGGGTCGTCACCGCAGGTAGTCCGCCTATCCATTACCAATGGTTCCACAACGACGTGCCGCTGCCTAATGGGACCAATGCGACCCTGAGCATAGCCGCAGCTCTGCCCCTGCATGCTGGCACCTACACGGTGCTGCTCACCAACATCGACGGCGCCGTCCTCAGCCAGCCTGCCTTGCTGACCGTGGTGGTGCCGACCGTGCCTGTGGTGGTGGACCAGCCCGAAAGTCTCAGCGTCGTGCCGGGTACGACGACCAATCTGACGGTGAGCTTCTCAGCCGCGGGCCCGGTCCGCATCCAGTGGCGGCTCAACGGAGTGGATATCCCAGGCGCGACCAACGCAACGCTGACCTTGACCAACATCCAACCCACGCAGGGGGGCAGCTACTCGGCGGTGATCTGGACACCTGCGGGCGCGGTCAACACCGCTGAAGCGGTGCTCAGCGTGCAGGTCCCCACCTTGGCCTTCAAAGACGACTTCACTGCGCTAACCCAGCTAACCGCCGAAACTGGCACAGGCCGATCCAGCAACACTCTGGCCTCAGCCCAACCGGGCGAGCCGATGCACGCGGGCAAGCCGGGCGGCAAGTCGATTTGGATTATCTGGCGGGCGTCCAAGACCGGCATTGCCACCTTCAGCACGGCTGGCAGCAGCTTCGATACGTTGCTGGCGGTCTATACCGGCACTGGGCTGAGCGACCTAGTCGAAGTAGCTAGCGACGATGATGGCGGCGGGTTCCTGACCAGCCAAGTCCAGTTCAACGCTGTTGCAGGGCGACAGTATCTGATTGCGGTGGACGGTTTTGGCGGAGCCAGCGGTGAAGTGGTGTTGAACTGGAACTTGGAGGTGACAGCCCAAGTGTTACCAGTGATCGTGAGCCAGCCCAACGGCCAGACGGTCGTTCCGGGCGGCACGGCAATCTTCACAGTCGGTGCAACCGGCACAGACCTGAGCTACCAGTGGTTCTTCAATGGCCAAGCGCTGGCCGGGGCAACCAACAGTGAGTTGGTGCTGGAAGGTGTGACTGAAGCGCAGGTGGGCAAATATTGTGTGCGAGTCAGCAATCCCTATCGATCCGTCAATAGCCAGCACGCCCGCCTGGAGCTAGCTTGGACTGAATCTGGCAGCTCCCGGGCCAGAACGTCGGGCAAGTTCCTGGAGGCTGTGCTGTGGCCGCATCGAATGGAGCTGGGGGCGCCCGTCGAGCAATTCCGTGGTGTCCGGCGGTTGTCCGGCAGCGGCACCGTCTCGCGGGGCTACACCGGCACGCAGGTCTTCAGCACCTACGGCGAGACCAAAGAGCCGGGTGAACCCAACCATTGTGGCATTCCGGGAGGCGCCTCTAGTTGGTTTGTGCTCACCACGACCACCAATGGCCTGCTGCGCATTGATACTGAGGGGAGCGACTTTGACACTGTGCTGGCGGTTTATACCGGGCCGGGCACTGACTTTGCCACCTTGGTGCCGGTGGCTTGCGACAACAACAGTGGCGCTGATGGCCGCGCCAGCAAGGTGATCTTTGCCGCCGCAGCCAACACCAACTACTTCATTGCCGTCGATGGGGTCAATGGCGCCACCGGGCGGGTGAAACTGAATTACGTGCTGGGTGAACCGCCGGTCATTCTCACCAACCCGGCCAGTGCGCGCGTGGCCGAAGGGGGTGCAGCCACGTTACAAGTGGCTGCTCGCGCTATCCCAGGCGCTTGTTACCAGTGGTTCCGCCAGGGCGTGCCGCTCCCGCGCGCCACGAATGCCTGCTTGGCGCTGGCCAATTTCCAACCCGATCAAGCCGGCCATTACCACGTGTGCGTCAGCAATGCTCTGGGCCAAGCCACCAGCCAGCCTGCTCTGGTCCAAGTCGCTGGCCCGTTGCGCTTTAGTCACCAGTACCGGCGCGCTCCGGACGGGTTCCAACTGACCATCGAAGGCGCAGCCCAAACCCGGTATGTGATCGAATGCTCGACCAACCTGCAGGTGTGGGTGCCCTTGGCGACTAACCTCACGCTAACGGGTCTGTGGGAGTTTGTGGACGCTGGCGCCACCAATTTCGACCGTCGCTTTTACCGGGTGCGTGTCGCCCCCTGACCTAGTGGAAGGCCCAGTCCGGGCGGTGCGCGCTCAGCCTAATCGAGTTGAACTGGCCTGCAGCCAACGGACGCACTGAGTCCTCGTGGGCATCGCTACCTTCCGCTTGCGCTAAAAAACAACCTGCCGGCGCAGCGCAGCGGGCTGGGCCGGAAGCGTTGCTCGACATAAGTTGCGGCCTACCCGGCGGTCGTCCGGAACGGGTAGCCGGGGCTCAGCCGCAAACAGCCATCTAGCATGCGGTGCTCCGGAAGCCAGTCTTGGCGGCGGCGGTCGGATGCGGGGTGTGAGGCGTGGCACTGGACTGAGGGCTTATTTGCGGCCAATCAGCACGCCCAATAGCAAACCCAACCCAAAGGCCAGACCCACCGAGCTGTAAGGATTTTCTTGGATGAGCTTCTCGGCAGCACGCGCGGCGCAGGCAGCCTCGCGTTCCAAGCTGGCGCAGGTGGCCTTGAATCGTTCCAAGGCCGCCTGCAACTGAAGCCGTGAGTGCTCTGACAGACTGTGCCCAGCCACCCGAATCAACTCTTCAACGTCGTGCAACAGGATGTTCAGGTCCCGAATCAGCTTTTCTTTGCTGCCTTCGGCGGCGGCCATGTTTTGAAAGTAAGTTTCCATAGTCTGCGCGCGGTCAGGGTCGTTTGCCAGGTGAGCCGGCGTCAAACAGCTTAACTTGGCTCATGTGCACCCGGCCTTGTCCCTCAACCGGCTTTGGTCTAGCCCATCCGGCCCGGCGCGTCAACGCGCGGTTCAGGCGCACCGCAGCTCACTGACTGAGGAACTCGGCCAAGGGAGCCAGCGGCCTGAAATGGTCGCAAATGATCTTGAGCGTCATCAGCAAGGGCACCGCGAGCAGCGCCCCCGGCACACCCCATAGCCAAGTCCAGAAGATCAGCGAAATAAAGATCACCACCGGGTTCAGTGCCAGACGCCGGCCCAGGATCATCGGGGTGATAAAGTTCGATTCCAGCGCATGCACCCCCAGGTAAATCAGTGGGGGCAGTAGGCCCTGGCCGACCGACTCGAAGCTGGTTAGCCCTACCAACGTCAAGATCACCACCATGGTAAACGGGCCGAAGTAGGGTATAAAATTCAGCAACCCAGCCATGACCCCCCACAGCAGCGGGTTGGGCAAGTCCACCAACCACAGCACCGTAGCCACCACACCCGCCACGCCCAAGTTGACCAGGGTGATGGTGAACAGGAACCGGGACACATTGTGTTGCAGCTCGTGAATGATCGCTTGGGCCTCAGCCTGGTCCCGCGAGGTGGGCAGCACCCGAGCCAGCTTCCGAATAAACAAGTCGCCCGACGCCAGGAAAAAATACAGCAACACAATCGTCTCCAGTGTGCCTCCCAGGAAGCCGGTGGTATAGGACAGCGCTGATTCAGCCAGGCTGGTCCGAATATGCACTTGCGGGCCCTTATCCACCGTGGGCACACCGGGTTCAACCGGGGCGCTGGTGCGTGTCCAGTGCAGCAATCGATCCAGCTTGCCGGCTAGTTGGCTGAGGGTAGTGCTCGCCTTGGCTGCCCAGTCTCGAGCCGGATCACTCAACTGGGCTAAGCCATGGCCGATGGCCCAGAGCAACCCCGCCAGCACCAACGCAGCCCCCACCGGTTCCACCACATGCACCCGAGCCAGGGCGCGCACCACCGGTTTGAGCAGAAAATGCAGCATCAACGCCAAAACCACCGGCAGGAAGAACGGTCGGGCAAAATACAGAAACGCAATGCAGCCCAGCAAAAACAGCCCCACCACCGCCACGGTCGGCACGGCTCGGGGGCCGCGCAACAGTGCCCCTACGCTCGTTGACTCTGACCGGCCAGCCGGCGGCAAGCTCGGCTCAGGGCTAGGGCGTGGTGCATCGGGCTGCGGCGATTCGGCCTGGTCTGGCGCCAGCTCAGGCGCAGCCGGCGGGGCCGGAGCGCTGGCCTCGGCCGGCGGGGCCACAGAACGGACCTGTTGGGCTTGATCAAGCATGCGCTCCAGACCGGCGGTCAAGGCCGGTTGCCTGGCGACAATTTAGTCCTTTTTGCGCCGGGCGAACGTGTGGGTCGCGTAGCCGTAAAATGCCTCGGCTGCCTCCATCAAGGTCTCCGACAGGGTCGGGTGGGGGTGAATGCTTTCGGCTAAGTCACGTGCCGTGGCGCCCATCTCCACCGCCAACACCCCTTCGCTGATCAGCTCAGCGGCGCCATGGCCCACTATGCCCACCCCCAAGATCCGTTCGCTATCTGGCTCGATGATTAACTTCGTCAACCCTTCGGTATGGTCAAACGTCATCGCCCGACCTGAAGCGGTCCACGGGAACCGGGCAACCTCCACCGGGATGCCTTTGGCGCGCGCCTCCGTCTCGGTCAACCCTGCCCAAGCCAATTCCGGGCTGGTGAAAACGACTGCAGGAATCGTGATGCCGCGGAAGGCACTCTCTTCACCGTGGATGACTTCGACGGCAACGCGGGCCTCGCGAGCAGCTTTGTGGGCCAGCAACGCACCCCCCACGATGTCGCCAATGGCATAAATGTGAGGGTCGGCCGTCTGCTGACGGTCGTTGACCACGATGAAGCCCCGCTCGTCGCGTTCGACCCGGGTATTTTCCAAGCCCAGATCCTCGTCGTTGGGCACCCGGCCTACCGCCACCAGCACCCGATCGTAAAGCTCCTCGACGGTCCGACCGTCTTGATCGAGGGTCACCTTGATTTGGCGTCCGGCAGTGGCCATTTGGGCCACGGTGGTGCGGGTGCGCACATCTTTGAAGTGCTTGCGCGCATACTGCTCGATGGGCCGCAACAGGTCCGGGTCGGCTCCTGATAACAGCCGGTCCAGCGCCTCCACCACCACCACCCGGCTGCCCAGAGTCGAATACACGGTGCCCAGCTCCATCCCAATGTAGCCCCCGCCCACGATCAACAGATCGGCTGGGACCTCTTCGACCTCCAACGCCTCGGTAGCCGTCATGATCCGCGGGTTGCCCAGGTCGAAGGCCTTGGGCATCGCTGCCTTGGACCCGACGGCTATGATGGCCTTGTCGTAGTGGACCAGTTGTTGGCCTTGAGGCGTCTCGACACGCAACGTTTGCGAATCTTCGAAATAACCCCGCCCGGTCAGCACCCGCACGCCGCGTTTCTGCGCCAGAAATGCCAAGCCTGCGCCGAGCTTCTGCAGGATCGAGTCTTTCCACGCCCGCAGCTTGGCCAGGCCCAATCGAGGCGGATCGAAGATGACGCCGCGCTCGGCCGAGTCTCGAGCCTCCTCGATCAGCTTGGCCACGTGCAAGAGTGCCTTGGACGGAATGCAGCCCCGGTTCAAGCACACTCCACCCAGCCGCGGCTCTTGTTCCACCAGCAGTACCTGCCGGCCCAGATCCGCTGCGTAAAAGGCGGCGGTATAACCGCCCGGCCCGGCGCCTACCACAACCAGTTCAGTCTTGATCGGTTCCATAGCTCGACTCAATCGCCAAACTCACTCAGTCCACAACCAGCCCGTGGGCCCTGGCCAATCCCTCGGTTCGGTCGTCGCAGTTGGGTTTTGGCTCACAACTTGACTTGTTGTTCGTCGAAGTTCTGCAAGGCCTGCACCAAGTCAACGATGAACCGCGCCGCCGCGCCACCGTCGATCACCCGATGGTCATAGGACAGCGCCAAAGGCAACATCAGCCGGGGCTGGATCTGACCATCCCGAACCACCGGCTTCAGCGCGCCGCGACCCAGGCCCAAGATCGCCACCTCGGGCCGGTTGATGATGGGGGTGAAGTGGGCTCCGCCGATGCCACCTTGGTTGGAGACGGTGAAGGTGCCGCCTCGCAACTCTTCCAGCGTCACCTTGCGGGTGCGAGCTTTCTCGGCCAACTCGACAATGTCGCGGGCCAACTCCAGCAAGCTCTTTTTGTCGGCATCGCGAATGACCGGCACGATCAGGCCATGCTCGGTGTCCACCGCCAGCCCGATATGGTAATAGTGCTTGAGCACGATCTCCTGCGTGGTCTCGTCCAAGCTGCTGGCAAAGACGGGGTGCTGCTTCAGCAGATCGGCGACCACCCTCACCACAAACACCGTGAGGGTCAATCGCGCCCCCCGCGCCTCGTATTCCGGTGCATACCGCTTGCGCAGCTCGTTTAGCCCAGTGATGTCCGCCTCGTCGAACTGGGTCACATGCGGAATGGCGGTCCAGTTCTCCCACATGCGCCGACTGATGGTTTGGCGCAACGGCGACATGGGTTGGCGGCTGATGGGCCCCCATTTGGCAAAATCGATCGGCTCAACCGGCGCAGCGGGAGCCAATCCCGCTCGGGCCTCAGGTTTCGGCGCAAAGGCAATGCGTTGGAGCCGCTGGATGTAAGCGCGCAAGTCGGCCATCACAATCCGACCGCCGCGTTCGCTGCCGCGCACCTTGGTCAGGTCAATCCCCAGCTCACGGGCGATCTTGCGGATGGACGGCGAGGCCGCCGGCGTAAGGCCTGGCTTAACAGTCGCCTCGATTTCGGCGGCTTCCTGTTCAGCGATTGCCTCCACCACATACGTCTCAGCCGCCGCATGCGGTTCGGGTACCGACGCGCTGGGCGTAGGCGCCGGTGCAGCCGCCGCAGCCCGTGGGGTAGGGGCAGCCGACCCAGCAGCTTGCGCATCGGCCAGCGTGAACAACGTCTGGCCCACGCTGACTTTGTCGCCGACCCGCACCCAGACGCGCTCCACCGTGCCGCTGGCTGGAGATGGAATGGATGCCACAGCCTTTTCGTTCTCCAGCTCCATCACCGGCTGGCCCTTCTCGACGCGGTCGCCTTCTTTGACCAGCAAGCTCACCACTACGCCCGAATCAGCCCCTTCACCTAACTTGGGAAGCTTAATTTCCATAACAGCTTGTCGTTTGCCTCTCAGTGCCATGTGCTCCGACAGGCTCACTGCCCGCCGCCTCGCCACGCGTGTGCGCCGCCTGCACCGAGCTAAATCTAGACGGCTTTGGCCCAATGCCAAGCTGGAACAGCACCAGTGAACCCCTTGCAGCCGCACGTCATGGCTCTGCAGACCACAGCTCCTTGCCTCAGGGCGGCGCTTGCCCTGGGCTGATGCACCGCAGCCCCGTTGGGGCTGCCACAGCGAGGGGAGCACCGGCCGTTGATCGGTCAGTTTGCGCTGCCCGCTGAAGTCACCCCCAGCTCCCAGCCTCCAGCTCTCAGCTTCGAGCTCGTAGCTTCGATGACAGGCCTTTCAGGCTAAAGCTGGCCGGCGGTCTGGGTAAGGGAGCTAGTCTGGGCCGAGTGGGCTGGACGTGGCAGGGGTTGAGACGTATGAACCAAGTCGGTATGAGCACAACGACTGCGAGCTGGGCCCGGCACGGCCTGTTGGGCTGGATCGGTGCGGTGGCGAGTTTCACCGCTGGGCGGCTGGGTCGGCGGTAGCTGGGCCAGCCGTTGGTTGGGATGCTGCGCCTCAGCAGCAAACAGTGGGCCGATTTTGGCGGTTGCATTGGTATGAGCGGGGCCTGACCAACTGCAATCCCGGCTACGACCGGCGGTTCCGCATCAATGCGCCTGAGGCGGTGTTGCACCCGCAGTTCGGCCACCGAGTCGAGGCGCGCGAGAATGGGCTGATGCTGATCCGGGCCGAAGAAGACCTGTTTCAACTGGTCGGCGCCGAGTTGTACTGCGAGTTTTGGGGCGGGCATCCGGGCACCGCCAATCCGCGCGTCACCGTCAATGGCCGCAGCACCTACCGGCTGCCGCCAGTGGGCACCGAGCAGCATCATTGCACCTATTCGTATCCCAGCATCCCATTGAAGCTCACCGATCTGGTCAATGGCTGGAACGCGTTCCACGTTGGACATCGAGCCCGCACGCAGCCAGGCAGCGCACTTGCATGTGCGAGCTTGGACCGGCGGACCAGGCCGAGTGCAGGACTGTTTTACCCTCAATGGCCGAGCATTCCCGGTTGCTGAAGGCAACGCCCACGAGCCGGTTTACGGTTGGTTCCCAGTCGAGCCGACCCTGCTGCGGCGTGGGCCGAACTTGATCCGTTTGCTGTCGGATACCGAGCATCACGGCATTGAAATCCTGCTGCCCGGGCCGGCGCTGATGGTGCGGTTTGAAGCCTTGGATTGACCTGCCCGATGCCCAGGGCCACCGCTTGAAACGGGGACTGTGGTCAGGTAGCCTGGTTGCTCCGGTTGGCAGCAGGAATGCCTGGCTGGGTTGAGCTGCGGTGCCGCAGCCAGGCAGCCGGCCGGCCGCCACTATGCAGCGGGGCAAACCGAGCCGGTGTTGAACGATGCGTATTCTTTTCCTAGGTGGCACAGGCAACATTTCAGCCGAATGCGCCGCGCTGTTGGCCGAGCGTGGCCACGAAATCTACGTGCTAACACGCGGCCGCAGCCCGGTGCCAGCGCACTACCACGCCTTACACGCCGACCGGCGCGACCCGGTGGCGTTGCGAGCAGCCGTGGATGCCGCGCGCCCGGATGTGGTCATCAATTTCCTGGGTTACGAGTTGGCCGACGTGCAGCTTGATTATCAACTGCTACGGGGCGCAGTGGCCCAATACATTTTCATCAGCTCGGCTACCGTGTATGCGAAACCACCGCCGCGGTTGCCCATCACCGAACAAACGCCTGTGGGCAACCCGTTGTGGGACTACGCACAGAAAAAGCTGCAATGCGAGCAGTGGCTTGCACAGCGATGGGCCGAGGAACGGTTCCCAGTTACGATTATCCGACCTTCGCACACCTACTCGCACCGTTGGATTCCCAACCCCATCTCCAGCTCCAGCTACACGTTTGCCGCGCGATTGGAGCAGGGCAAACCGGTTTTTATACCCGACGACGGGCAAACCCCGTGGACCTTGACCGCCGCATCGGATTTTGCGCTCGGGCTGGCTGGGTTGATAGGCCGAGCTGATGTGTTGGGTGAAACGTTCCACATCACCAGCGACGAGGTGCTGACTTGGAACCAGATTTATGCTGAGATCGCGGCGGCCCTGGGGGTCGAGCGGCCCGTGATTGTGAAAGTGCCGACCGATTTCATCTGCCGCGTGGCCCCGCGTCTGACCGGCACACTCAAGGGGGACAAGGCGCACCCGGGCATCTTCGACAACAGCAAAATCAAGCGGTTTGTGCCCGAGTTCCAGTGTCGCAAACCCTTCCGCGACGGCATCCGCGAGGCCGTGGCCTGGCTGCGTACGCATCTGGACCAACGCCACTATAACCCGGAGGTGGACACGATGTGCGACGCCGTCATTGCCGCTTGGGAGCAGGCAAACCCGAGGCCTCGCAAAAGCTAGGACTTTGTTGGCTGGTGCGGCACAAATTGTGCGCTTGCCTCGGATTGCGGTGCAGCTTTGTTGCCTGAGACCCGCCGTCCAAGTCTTTCAGCGAACCACCAAACCACTGAGGCGCCCAAACTCATGCCACGCGGCGCTGACCCACCGCCGAATCATGGAGCCGGCCGTGTCCTCGTCGGCTCGGGCGCGTTTTACTGAGCCTCGCATAAAGAATGGGTATTTACTCTGACCCATGTCACCGTTGGGCTTGTGAGACCCAAAGGCACAGCCCAACAACTGGAGGCGCGCCGCAGCAGAGCAGTGGCGCTTTTGAAATAGGGGCACTCGTATCAAACCGTGGCCCGCATGGTTCAGTGTTCCATAAGCTCGCTGGTGCGCTGAATGCAAGCGGTCCGCCGCAAAGGCAAGGCCGGTTTGAAAGCCCTTCCACGCCGGGGCGACCGTGCCAAATGAAACCGCACCAGAAGCACCAGTTGATCAAGCTGTTGAAGCGGGGCGCGCGTGCGGCCGGTTACTCCGCCGAGATGTGGACGAGCCGGCGGGTGGCCGAACAGATCCATCGGCATTGGGGCATCGCCTATCATCCCGGGCATGTCTGGAAGATACTGATCGGCTTGGGTTGGAGTTGCAGAAGCCCGAA
>Ga0078972_1007830_pt1 | contig 23241 bp, 16 predicted proteins | sample YelNatPaOPGAMG01_FD_67568 | JGI IMG/M metagenome (GOLD analysis project Ga0078972, IMG submission 67568) | Hot spring thermophilic microbial communities from Obsidian Pool, Yellowstone National Park, USA - OP-RAMG-01 (SPADES assembly) (version 2) | ecosystem: Environmental > Aquatic > Thermal...
GTTGATATAGGGGAGAGGTCAATCTCTGATATTAAATCTCTTGTCCAGAAGGCAAAGACCATTGTCTGGAATGGTCCAATGGGTGTATTTGAGATTGATGATTTTGCAAAAGGGACTGAGGCGATAGCAAAGGCAATTGCTGAGGCAACTGATAATGGTGCGATATCCATTGTGGGTGGTGGTGATACAGTTGCTGCACTTGAGAAATTCGGTTTGAAATCAAAAATGAGCCATGTCTCAACTGGTGGTGGTGCCTCTTTGGAATTCCTTGAAGGCAAAGAACTCCCTGGTGTAAAGGTTTTGAAGGAAAAATAAAGAGTTCTTCCTAAATGGAAAGAGTCCACTTCCACTTACGAAGTGGGGGTGATGTTTTAAAAAGATAGGCAAAAACTTATGATATTCCAAGGGGTTTTTATCTCCACTTACGAAGTGGGGTAAAAACTTTTGGGAAACAAAAAATTTTCATTTTCGGCGTAAAAGCTTTTAAGGAACTCCGGGGTGGTAGAAATGCAAAGGCTTTTCGCCTTTTTCTTCTTGTTGGCGGAAAAACTCCAACGACCTCTTTTCTCCTGGCTTCGCCAGTCTTCTTGATCCTATTTCTTATTGAAGATCTTCATGATAACATTATAGTTGGCTTTTTAAAATTTTTGATTAAGATATGAAGACATTGGAAGGTATAGGAATTTGAAAAATTACTTCGGTCGCTTCGCTCCCTTGCCTAACCTTCGGTTAGAGCATTATACTTAATAATGAAATTTCTTATTATAGAAAAGAAACGGACAACCATAAAGGTTGTCCCTACGAAAACATTGGAATGACACCACTTGTGGTGTCATGACCGCACAAGTGCGGTCAATCCAAATTGTAGGGACAGGGCTGGTCCCTGTCCGTAGGGGTTTCTTAATAATGAAACTTTAAATTATGAAAAGAGAACAAACACAAGATATGTCAGGAGTAAGTGGAATGTTATGGAGAGCGCGCAAACTTTTGGGAATCCTCACCTTATCCGCCAAGAAGTATGGCGGACTCTCCCTTAAAAAGAAAGAGGGAAGGGTGAGGGTTGAAAGGAGTTTCAGGGGCAAAGCCCCTGAAGCACGTTCTTATAGTTTTTTAAATCTCGTCAGCGATGTTTTTAAAATCTCAAAGATCAGTTCATCATAACTCAAACCGATTGCCCTTGCCTCAAGGGGTAAGTTTGATTCGGTCAAAAGCCCGGGGATTGTATTTACCTCAAGCACATAGGGATTATGCTCAAGGTCAAAGACAAAGTCAACGCGTGAAAATCCAAAGGCCCCAATCGCCTGGTGCGCAGCAAGGGCAAAATTTTGGGTCTTTTTATACTGTTCTTCGGGCAGGCGTGCGGGAATTATATATTCAGTCATTCCTTTCGTATATTTAGATTTATAATCATAAAATTTTTGCTTTTTGGGCACAATTTCCAGAATGGGCAAGGGAACTTCGTTCAGAATCCCACAGGTTCCCATTATTCCAGGGATATACTTTTCAAAAAATATATCCGGATACTTACGTCTGACACTTTTTATTTTTTTAACCAAATCGTCTTTGGTCTCCACAATGAAAACACCGACACTTGAGCCTTCAGCGCGGGGCTTAATAACCACCGGCAAGCCAAGTTTTTCAATGATTTTGTCAATATCTATCTCCTTCTCATAGTAATAATCCGGGGTGGGAATGCCTTTACCCTGAAAGATAATTTTTGAAATGATTTTATCCATTCCGATTGCGGAACCGATAATTCCGGAACCGGTATAGGGAATGTCCAGAAATTCTAATATTGCTTGGATTGTTCCGTCTTCACCTGGTTTACCGTGCAGGGCAATGAATGCGACATCTATAGTGCGTAATTTTTTTATAAAATTTCTGTCCACATCAATACCGCGCACCAAAAATCCCTGCCTTTTTAATGATTCAAGAACACACCGACCCGAATTTAAGGAAATTTCCCTCTCGCTTGACCATCCTCCGTATAAAACACCGATGCGCTTTTTTAATAAAAATTCCCTTTCCCTGTCCATATCCAAATATATTCAAAAAAATGCCCAAGTCAAGACCCGGGGCATACGGATTTTGTAAAAGTTTATTTTTCCCTAAAAATAACAGTTAATTTCTTCACGGACCGGGGTATTAAAAAGCAAAGAGGTCGTATTTTTAGGAAAAAACTTATCTTTTACAAAAACTCCATCCCCTGTTGTCTACCTGTTAAGATTGTAGTGAGCAGTTTATTTTGTCTTTATTATCTCAGATAGACCGCCTTTCTGATGATTCTTGACTCTTTTGTCTCAAGGACAAGAAAATAGATTCCGCTGGGAATTGACCTGCCATTTTCGTCAAAATCAGGGAAATAGAAATTTGTCCTGCCGGTTTGAACCCTGCCTTCATAGATTTTCGCCACCCTTCTTCCATCAATGGAATATAACATAATTGAAATATTATCAGGTTTGGGTGAGCAAAAATTAAGATGGGTTCCGTTTTTAATTGGATTGGAGAATGTCAGGGCAATTCCACCTCTGGTAAACCCTGAAGACTGTTCTTCAACATCAATCAATGTTGATGAGGAGAAGAGATACTGGGTAATGACGATTGAATCGTTTGAGGCGATTGTTCTATTCACCCACATATAGCAGACACAGTCATCCAAATAACCGGGCAGGCTATCTGCAATTCCATCGCCCATATAGGGAACCTCAAATGCATTGCTGTATCCTCCATAATTTCCAGCCCAGCGCACATAGAACAGAGAATCGGGACAGGTCGGTGGTGGATTATAGAAGGTTGGCACGGTGACACTCAAGAAGTGTCTTCTCGTGGAAATTGAATCTTCAGACTCCTCACCATACCAAAGAGAGCCAAGTCCAGACCACTGGATTTCGCGTGGTTCCCAGGGATTGGGCGTGAGCGAATAGTATCTACGAAAATAGGGCGAATCATAATTGCCAACATGGGTATCCCATTCAAAACGGAAACTGAATTGCCGACTCTGATTTGCAAGATTCTTAAGAATTATAGAAATTCCAAGACCTGATGAGTCACCCCATTTCTGAGTTGTGAATTTCTGTTTAAATTCAAAGTTGTCCTGGCCATTGTTTACCCTCCAGACCTGCAATAATGTCCTTGAATCGGTAAACTTCGCACCCGTGTAAAACCGCACCAGTGAGACTGTATCAAAAGGTGAAGGTGTTGATGCACCGCTACTCCTTGTCACATAATCAGTATTTGTGCGATAGGAACGAACTGTAGTATAAGAAGACCAGGGGCTGTGGGCACCACCACCAAAGAGTAAGGTTATATCTGCACCATAAGGATGTTCAGGTTCGGTGGCGGCAGTATATGTTCCCGCGTCTGATGTTGCATCATTTGAGATATACCAGGCAATCGTATTGGTTCCTAATTTTATCGGGTCCTGCCCAATATATCCACCAACTGTATCAATCCGCACATCATCAAAATACCAGCCAGGATTGACAACCGATGAGTTACTTACAAATCTGAATTTTGCCCTGAAGTTCGTTGAAATATATGGTGTAATATCCATAGAGTCCACTCTCCAGCCATTTGACGAACCAGAGAATGTCCTTAATGTATCCCAGTTTGAACCACCATCGCTTGAAATCTCAATTATACAGAAGTCGTAGCCGGATTCGGTGCTAAACCAGTGGGCAAGTTGGAGTGATGCGGTATTAAAGCCGGTCAAGTCACAGACCGGGGTAAGGAGTTCCCAATTTGCATTATTTTCATAATCACCAAAAAGGTCTGTTGCCCAGCATTTTGTGCCACTATATGCACCATTGGGACCGGATGTCGGTGTGCCACAGTGCCATTCACTTATGTCGGAATAAGGAGGGTCGGGAGTAAATCCACCATTGTTTGCCTCAAAGTCATAGAAGTTCAATGTCGTCTTTGAACCGATTGATACCCGAACCGAATCAATATACCAGCCAGAATAGGTAACAGTGCCATCACTCTTGAATCGGAATCGGAATCTGAACTGATTGGTATTTGTATAAGAAGAGATATCCACCGTTGTCCTTAACCAGTTACCACTTGTGCCCCGAAAACTCTGGGAAACCTTTGTCCAGGGGCCATTCTGACCACTGGTAGAGACTTCAACCCAGCCCGAATCATAACCGGCCTCGGTTTCATACCATTGATAGAAATTTATCTCTCCATAGGAGGCATTCTGAAGATTCAGATTGGTGCCATTTCTTATTGCCGCATCCGCATTATTATTGTATGAACCGGAAAGATTTGTTGCCCAGCATCTTGTTCCCTCATAGGCAGAACCCGGACCTGATGTTGGTTGACCCCATTGCCAGGGTGCGGATTGTCCGGGGTTGATAACGACCTCGGTAAGGTCTCCATTATTACCTTCAAAATTGCTCGCATAAACATTGCTTGTTATGCTGACATTAACAATCCGCACATCATCAATATACCATCCTGGATAGGTAACACTGCCATCGCTCATAAATCTGAATCTGATGAGAAGATTATTCATTCCCGCAAAAGAGAATAAAGAGACATTTGCCTTAATCCAACCACCGCTTGAGCCGCGGTAGGATTGAGAAATCTTTGTCCAGGTGTTTCCATTATCAGTTGAGACCTCAACCCAGCCCGAATCATAACTCGTTTCAGTTGAATACCAGTGATAGAATTCAAGTTGGGGATTTGTTGCGCCCGAGAGATTCTGGGTAGGCATTGTCAGTTTATAATCACAATTGTTTTCATAATTGCCAGCAAGATTCGTTGCCCAACAGTTTACTCCTGAATAGGCTGAACCCGGTCCTGATGTTGGTTGACCCCATTGCCAGGTGATGGAGTAGTATGGAATTCTGATAAATGCAGAGTCGGTTTCAAAGTTCCAGAAGTATGGAGTGGCAAAAGAATGGGAAGGGGGCTCTTCAGTAAGCGTTCTTCCCCAATAACTCCTCTTTTCAACCTCCACTCTCTTATCCTTAATCGGTCCGGCACCCCATAAAAGACTGGTTAGTATTAAAAGTTTTAGTATCATAATTCCTCCTTTCCTTTTGGTTTAGAGGCTGTGTCCTAATTCTTATTTGTCATTGCGAGGACCCGAAGGGTGCGTGGCAATCTCATTATTTTTCAACACTTCTGGGCTTACTTCACTCATTTCATTCCCTCACAATGACATTTCGACACAGCCTAATTTTATCATCTCAACATTCGGTTGAATTTATCAAACACCACAAAAATACCGCATTTATGTAGGGACAGGGCTTGTCCCTGTCCAGAAATTTGGACAACCACAAGGGTTGTCCCTACATAATTTTTAGCAAAAAGCATCGCATAAAACATTTCTCAGCTATGCACAATGCTTGCCGGTATACGACAAATACGCACTTTCCGAGTTCCTTATTTCCCCTTTACAAAAGGGGGATTGGTGATGAAATTTTCCTCTTATTACTTTCAGAAATCTTAATCTCCCAAGTTCCGAAAACTTTATTTTATTGAGTTTTTCCTCTCAAATTTTTTATCTTTGAATTCCTTTGGCTCTAACCGTGTTGACTTTTTCACTAAAATTGTCTTTCTGGTTGCGGATTTCTTCTGCGGGGTATCTGCCTTTGAAATTGCAACCTCTTTTGCCGTTTCAGAAGTCAATCTGATTGGTTCTTTTTCCTCAAGGAGCCTCTTCTCACGATACTTTGCCGGGATTTCCGGATCGTATGGATTGGGATAGAGGTGCGGGTCAGTATAACCACTCTCAGTCAATTCAAGTCTTTGATTTTCAAGTCCTTTCCTCTTTGCAACTATCCGATAGTCAAAACTTGCATTGCTCCTTCCATTATTTAGTTCAATGACATCAAAACCGGTCCTTCCCTTCTTGACATAGACGCCATTACACTCATCATTGAGGGTGATGAATACCTTCATTGGATGTGTATCATTTATAGTCACAGTCTCAAGAAATAGCGGGTCAAGTTCAATATGGGCACGACCGTTGTTCAACTGGGCACTGCCAAAGTCCTCAAACCAGACCTCGGGAGATTCCATTGTATATAAAACCATTGGCCCTTTTGATGTTTTAACAACAGCGTTTTTTGTCCCTGAACAGCCCATATCGCCAGATGCATAAACACCCCACTGAGTTACATTCCCTGAATATGGCTCATAACCATAAACGCCTGCACCGGTTTGAGTTGATGTGACATTGACACTTCCATAGACACCCCTATACCCGCCATAGAAATAGCCCCCATAACCATACCACTGGGTAACATAACCATAACCATAAACCGCATAGGCATCGGTAGACGCAGGGGTAAATGTCCCATAAACACCAACCCCAGCACCACTGGTATGCTGACCAAAAACGCCCGCACCAGATGTATTATTACTTACCCCCTGAACACCACTGTATGTGCCGCCCAGCATACCCCATCTGCTTCCAGTTGCATCATTGTAGCCGACCACACCCATTCCGCTTGTGGTGCCGGGTATTCCAAAGACACCATAAACACCATTTCCTACTACACCGGAGCCAGAAACATAGGTATAACCGGAAATATTATTTCCCACGCCAATCACGCCAAGTCCATTTGTAGCATTGCTTCGGCCATAAACACCGGATTGACCTGCGGTTGCAGAATCGGTTGTGCCATAGACACCATAACCCCTTCCGGCATTACCGACAACACCCGCACCACGACTTGGTAGGTATCTGGTGCCTAAATTATTTCCAATACCCCATACTCCAATACCGATGTCTTTATTAGTTCCCCAGGCAACTGCTCCTGTTGTATCACCATTAAATAAACCACCTGCGCCTTCACCAGGATACCAAATACCGCCCAGTCCATTTCCAATGCCATTTACCCCGATCCCCTTTGTATTTAAATGATAACCATTTACACCATAACCATTTATGTCCGGTGTCTCTCCATAGACACCATCGGACCAGGAGCCAAGTGCACCGTAGGCTGTGGTAGTATAGTTGTATCCTCCAGTTGCATCGCTTGTGCTGGTGTTTGTTCCGCCATAGACACCAACCCCTGAGGTATTGTAGCCAAAGACCCCGGCATAATTTGCACCTCCTGAATAGCCATACACTGCATTTGCATTAGGATTGTAACCGTATACGGCAAAGCCATCTGCATCACTGACAAAATAACCACCGATATACCCGCCTTCTCCTTTCACACCGATTCCCCAGTAGTTGCTTGGCCAGCATCTTCCATAGACTCCAATTCCATCGGCATTTGATGTGGAGGTGATGCGGGAGATAAGCCCTGTATCACCAGCAGTTGAATTTTCTATCTTGCCTTTGCTCCCGATTCCACCAATCCAGAACTTTGCATCGGTCTGGGGAGCAGTATATTGATTCTGAATGAATTCACCACTTGAACCGGCATCATTTGCCCAATAGACATCTGCCCCGGTTGATTTCAAAACCTGACCCGCTGAGCCAAATCCTGTGCCATCATGAATTCCACCGGTAATTCTTACACTGCCCGCAACATCAAGTTTGTAGGAAGGAGTTGTAGTTCCAATGCCAACATTTAGACTCGTGCTGTAAGGATAAAAAGAGGTTCCGGATTCAATCCATCCTCTTTGTCCTTCAAGCCAGGCACGACCATCGTTGTATTTTACTCCCTGACTCGGGCTTTTCTCGCTCCCCTCTTCAAGTGCCGAAGGAGCAAACAACAGGGTTGCAAAGATGCAACCGATGATTAAGAATTTGATATAACGGTTCATAGATACCCCCTTTCTCTATGTTAAATCCCGGGCACCAACTCCAAACAAATTCTAAAGACATCTTCCTGTTTTTTCTTTAGCCCGAATTATTCATACTATTTTTTGTAAATTTCGTTCAAATGCAATCCTAAAGCGGATTTGCGCCGTTTTTCAAGCGCAAAATTTTTTGACCCCCCTGTTTTTTTTCTTTAAACCCCTCACCTTAATCCTCGTCCGACGCTAAAGTCTGGCTTTGGACGAAGGCGTCTCCCCGTTAAAACAGGGTGAGGGGGAATTTATTCTGTTTTAATCCGTTTGAATCTTATTCCCCTTTTTTCTGTTTTTCCCGTTACACGATTCACGTTACACATCTTCCGTCTTTATTTTGAAATTGGTGTTCGGTGAAGAAGAGGGTAAACGTTTCACGATATTCCCCTTCTTTCCCCCTGTTTACCCTTTATTGTTGCCTTCAATTGCCACATTTTTTGCGTTTCACGGTTCGCGATTCTACCCTTGTTTACCCTTTTTGAGCCCTTTCTCCTTATGTGATTTTCAGGCTATTTTATCAATAACAATTTTCCGGTTGCAATCTGCTTTCCACTTATCAGTTTGACAAAATAGACACCACCGGGAATCTCTCTTCCGTTTTCATCCACACCTGCCCAGGAGAGGTTGTAATTACCTCTATTCTGAAAGGAGTCAATGAGTTTCTTCACAAGCCGGCCCGAAATGTCATAGATACCGAGATGGACTGTTGATGGTTCTGGGATGGTGTAGAATATTTTTGTATATTCCCTTGTCGGATTTGGACCACTAATCTTCAAGCCAAAGACCAATCTATCAATAGTCATTTCTTTCTCATTCTCTTCTTCCTCAATTCCGATAAATCCGGTGTTTACAAGGAGATAGACATAACCATTAGCATCCGGTCCGGTTTTCACAAATCCACTGATACAGCAATTTGCCGGTGCAGTAAATGACTGAACTCCGACTCCTGACCATTTTGCCCTCACAATATTCTGACTGAATCCACCATCGCTGATTGCGGTGAGATAGATATAACCATCCCCGGGGCTTGAGGCATTCAGTGCGGTAAAATATCCTGCTGGAGGTTTGGCTGTCTGCAGGGCTACCTCTTTCAACTTGGTTGCCAGTATATCTCCAAATCCAGCCGCTGACCAGGCCCTCATATAAACCCATTCACCACTTTGATAAACTGTTAATGAATCTATCTCATATCCAGGATTGTATTCATCAACCTGAATTCCACGCAAATTCGCCTTGAATACTTCATTCTGAGCGCTTAGAAGGACAAGGGAGACGACTAAAATTGTTGAAACATTCTTCATCCTTCCCCCTTTATACTACCCAACGGCAATCTGAGACTGCAGAAATTTCAATTCTTATCTTTTTAATCCCAGTTGTGTAGTATGAGAAACTCTATGTTTGTGCCTTGGTTTTCCGGCAGGGAATCTCTTATCCTCCCAGCCCTTTCTATAGGCAATTACCTGATAATCAAAGGTCGCATTGCTTGTGCCGTTATCGGTTTCTATTACATCAAATCCTTTTTCCCTTTTAATTACATAAACTCCGTTGCACATATCGGTGGGTGTGACCACAACTCTATAAGGGTGGGTTCGGTCAATTGTAGTAATCTCAAGAAAAGTGGGGTCAAGGGCAACATAGGCTCTTCCATTATTTAACCGGCCGGTTCCATAATCAACAAACAATACTTCCGGACTCTCCGGGCAGAAGAGAACCTTTTCTCCTTGTGAGGTCGGCATTACAGTTGACTTAACACCATTGGAATAGATTCCATAACCAAAGTTATCGGCAATATACGCATATATTCCAGAAGTGGAATTGTATCCATAAACTCCACAGGCATCAGTGTTTCCACTGGAATAGCCAGTGAGTGCCCAGCCATCGGGGTCGTTGGTATTTCCTATCACCGCTGCCCAACTGCCGACCGCAATTACGCCGGTCCCGGACCACCAGTAACCGGTTGCCTGTTGAATATTATCGCCCCAGAACCATCCGCCAATTGCTTCATCAGAATTTGCGAATCCACAGACTGCAAGTCCGATATATGTTGAAGGTGGCTGATTGACCATTCCAATTATACCCTTGGCCGATGTTGCGGTATTATTATGACTTCCCAGTCCATATACACCGGATGCAATAGGGGTGGAACCGTTATAGTCCCCATAGGAAATACCTGCGACATGCAGTGTATAAGATGGAGTTGAGGTACCGATGCCGACATTGTAAGTTGGTAGTGGTGCAACCGATGTCCAAAGGTATGTGCCATTTTCCTGCCAGCCCCGCTGGCCCTCTACCCAGACACGCCCCCCTTCATTTTCTGCTGATACTTTATCTGAAGAAGGAGCGAACAACAGGGTTGCAAAGACGCAACCGATGATTAAGAATTTAATATAACGGTTCATAGATACCCCCTTTCCATTATAGATTATATTCAAAATTATTTTTTTGTCAAGCGTTGAATGGAAAATAAATAAAGGGACTTTGGTATCAATTATAACAAAATACATCATGGGGATGCCCCCTGGAACCCCCATCCCTCACCCTAACCCTCTCCCTTGGAAAGGGAGAGGATAAAGGTGAGGGTTACCATAGGTTGTGCACTATCTTTGGCATTACGAATGTCCCTGATGTATCTTGTCCTTTTCTATAATGAAATTTTCCTTATCTGCTGTATAGGAATTTTTTGAAATTCCTATACAGGAACATACTTCAGGGGAATTCTTCCCCTGAAACCTCTACGGACAGGGACAAGCCCTGTCCCTACATACCTCTCCCTTTTTAAGGGAGAGTCCGCCATACTTCTTGGTGGATAAGGTGAGGGGTCCCTTTTTAATTTATTGAAAGTATAGGAATTTTTCAAATTCCTAAAAATATAAACATAAAAGGCCATATGGAAAACAATTCACCTCCTCGGGCAGGACTCGAACCTGCAACCCTCCGGTTAACAGCCGGATGCTCCACCATTGAGCTACCGAGGAATGGGCAATTATATCCAAAAAAATAGCGTAGTCAAGGATTCGTTTTGAGGTCTGAAATTAAAACATTAGGCAAATTGTGCAATCTGGTTTCAAATGCGTCGGTCTACCTATGCCTGATTCATCTCCTGAATAATCTCGGCAAATTTCTTTGCCTCATCCTTTCCAATCCACTCAAGCCTCGCCCGATTTTTTGGTAAACCTAAAAAAGTCAGGGTCTCTTTTAATATCTTTTCCCTTATTCTTGCCTTAAAATTCCCCTTTGCATAGTGGCAGGCATCAGGATAGCAACCACCGACCAAAACACCCCTGGCGCCGGAATTTAAAGCCAGAATTATGTGATTGGGTTCCACTGCCCCACTGCAGGGCACTCTCAATATCTTCACATTCTCGGGGTATTGAATTTTTGTAAGTGCTGCGGTTTCTGTGGCATTATAAGCAGACCATCTGCAGAGTAGGGCAATTATATCACCGGGTCTGGTTGTCGTGCGGATCCATTCAGAAATTTCTCCGGCGGTAAACTTCTCAAGTCTGCTTGCAGCGGCTGGGCAGGCACTGGCGCAAACACCACAACCCATACACAAATCCTCTCTAATTTTTATTTTTTCATTTTCAATCACGATTGCATTATAAGGACAGGCACTAACACAGGTTTTACAAACACTGCAGTAATCTTCATTCACATAGGCAATAGGATGGTTGGTTTCAAAAGACGGCTGTTTTAAAAGATTTATTATTGAAAAAGCGGTCTTCCTTGCATCAATGATGGTTTCGGTAACACCAGCCGGAAAATTTGCTGAACCAGCAACGAATATCCCCCTGGGAAGTTCCCGGTTGCCCAATTCTCCACTCTCAAAAAGAACCGGAAAGTTATCTTCAATCTTTATTCCGAGTTTTTTGAAGGTTTCTTTATCAGGAACAAAACCACCGCTCAATACAACCGTATCCGCATCAATCTCAAGAAGTTCATTGGTATAGAGGTCTTCCACCCTGATCACCATATTTCCATTGCGCTTAATAACTTCAGAAGGTTTTCCTTTTATAAATGATACACCCAATTCCCGTAGTGTTGTGTAGAAATATTCAAAATTTCCATAACTCCGCATATCCATTGCACAGATAAATACCCGAGTTTGGGGATGGCGGTCAAGAACAAGTTTCGCCTCCTTCAAGGCGAGAAAGCAGCAGACCTTTGAACAATAGGGGAGGTAATTATTGTCGCGTGAACCAGCACAACAGATAAAAACAACCTTTTGGGGAACCAAAGAATCATCCGCAATTCTTCTTTCAAATTCAAGGGTATTCATAATACCCTGAAATCTTCCATAGTTATACTCTTCTACTTTTCCAAGGTCATAAAAATTTAACCCGGTCGCCACGGCAATTGCACCGGTGTTTATTTCTGTAGTTTTTTCTGAACTATTGAGGTCTATCTTCTTTGGGCAGACCTTTACACACTCGCCACATTTTGTGCAGAAATTGAAGTCAATCGCATAAATATTGGGATATGTGTTGCGGGAATAGATTGCCTTGCGGATTTTTCCATCTTCTTGTATGCTTACCGGACAGACTGAAACACAAATACCACAGTTATTACATTCAATAACACCGCGAGGTTTCATCCTTACCTGAATTCTGTAATCACCGATCGTTCCATTTACCCCGACAACTTCGCTCCCGGTAAGAATCTCAATATTTTTATTTTTTAAGACGCTGGAGATTAAGGGCAGAAGAGTATGACTCCAGGGAGTTCCTTCAGGATAAAGACGGTCAAGTTTTGCCACAGTTCCACCAAGGAAAGGTTCTTTTTCAATGAGATATACCTTTATACCCGCATTACTCACTGATAATGCGAGGTCAAGTCCGGCAATACCGGCCCCGATTATAGCAACCGATTGGTTTTTGATCGGGAATGACTTTCTTTTTAGAGACGGAGAAACTTTTGCCTTCTGAATCGCACCCGCAAGCAATTCTTTTGCCTTATTTAGTGAATGATTCATCAAAAATATATGGTCTTTGAGATTTACAAATTCTGCATCCGCCTCTGGGAAAAGCCCTTCCATCAGTGAAGGAGAGCACCCCCCGATTACAACCTTTTCACCGGTTGCGATTTTTACATTATCGTGGCATAAATCATTAAACCATTCAATCTTTATATCAGGACCAAAATCCAAATTCGGAATATTTATAAGACCATTACAATGACAGAGTATCAATCTCATTTCACACCCCTCTATAATTTAGAAAGAATATTATCTACCCTTATCCGATTAAATTTCAAACCGACTGAATCCGTCGTAAGACCAAGCCCTAAACCCAGGAGTTGTGGATAATACAAAACTGGAATGTTATAGGTTGTATTAAATTTTGTCTCAACCTTTCTTTGGTTGTCTTCATACATCACAGTGCAGAAAGGACAGATAGAAATCATTGCATCGGCATTGTTATTTTTGGCAATCATAAGTTTTTGATTCGCCATCTTTATGGCGAGTTCCTCATCAACCCCCAGAACCGAACCCCCACAGCAGAGTTTCTTTTCCTGATAATCAACAACCTCCGCCCCGGTTACACCCACAAGTTCATCAAGGGTATGGGGATTTTCTACATTGTCAAATGCATGGAGATAGGAAGGCCTGAGATAATGACAGCCATAGTGAGAAATGATTCTTAAACTTTTTAGTGGTCTCTTTATTGCCCTTTTGAGATTTTCTATGCCAATATCTTCGTAGAGCATACGCACGAAATGACGGACTCTGATTTCATTCGGATATGTAAAGCCGAGTTCAGTAAATTTTCTACGAAATTCACCTTCTTTTAATTTAATCTGGGCATCGGATAACATTGCAGTACAGGAATTACATAAGGTAATAACATCAAGACCCAACTTACTTGCCAGTCCTACATTCCTTGCTGCCATCAACAATGCGGTCTCTGTGTCCAGTGCCTTTATGGGAAAACCACAGCAGGAGCCGTCTTTCAAATCAACAAATTCTATACCGAGTTCCTTTGCAACATTGCGGGTTGCAAGTTCATAATGTTGTGCCCTTACCGGCACCGTGCAACCAAGAAAAAGTGCATACCTCTTCATTTCTCAATCCTTTCCATAATCTTTGTTGACTCTAAAATTCTTGAAACATCAGGAATCGTCTTGGCAAGTTCAGGAAGTCCCACCCTTTGTCTCTTTCTTAAATCAAATTCTTCAAGTTCATAAAGGCGGCCATAATTATTGAGCAGATTCAACTGTGCCCTTAGTCCATCAGGACAATACCCCTTTTTAACCGCATAATTTTTTATGGCATTTATTACCTCAGCAACAAGTATTCCCTGAGGACATCTTTCTGTGCAGGCATGGCAATGGGCACAGAGCCACAAGAAAGGAGAAGAAAGAACTTCGTTCTTCATCCCCAAGAGGGTAAGCCTTATTATCTTTCTCGGGTTATAGCGCTCATCAAGATACCTGACCGGACAACTTGCTGAACAATCACTGCAACCAAAGCATTTAAGCAGGCCTTCACCGCCTTCCTGCTTTATAATTTCCCATTTAAAATTATCATCGGCATTTTTTAAATCAATCATCTTGCCTCCATTAGAAAGAAAATTATATATAATTTATTGAAAAAATCAAGAGGAAATGCAAAAATAAGATGAACTTGATATTCTAAAAATTTTTTGTATAATTTAGGGATGGAGAAGTTAAAAATCATTGCTGATGAGAGGATACCATTTTTGGAAGAACTGTTTTCTGAAATTGGAAAGGTTAAGACCATTTCGGCATCCGAAATAAGTCAAGAAAATATAAGAAATTATGATGTCTTAATGGTCCGAACCGTAACCAGGGTTGACTCCGTGCTTTTAAAGAATACAAAGATAAAGATTGTCTGCTCAATGACCAGTGGTATTGACCATATTGATGAAAGATTTCTAAAAAACCAAAACATAAAACTCGTATATGCACCCGGCGCCAATGCCCGCTCAGTTGCAGAATATGTAATTGCCAGTCTTTTAATTATTGCAAAAAGAAAAAAAATTTCTCTACAAGAAAAGACAATCGGGGTAATTGGTGTCGGCAATGTTGGAACAAAGGTTGTCCAGATGTGCACTGCGCTTGGTATGAAGGTTCTGTTAAGAGACCCGCCAAAATACAATAGAACAAAAAATAAAAAATATCTGTCATTAAAAAAACCCTCCGATGCGGAGATAATCACCCTGCACGTGCCTTTGACATTCAACGGAAAATATAAAACATATCATATGGTAGATGATGATTTCTTCGCCTGTCTCAAAAAGGGGACAATTTTTATAAATACATCCCGTGGTTCAGTAGTTGATGAATATGCACTAAAAAAATATCATAAAAAACTTGACGGTCTGGTCCTTGATGTCTGGGAGAATGAACCGAACATTGATACTGAACTTATTAAGATAGTTGATATTGGAACACCCCATATTGCTGGTTATTCACTTGATGGAAAATTAAATGCCACATTTATGGTTTGTAAAAAATTATGCAAAATCCTAAATAAAGATTTTAAAATCAAGAAGGAGAAAATTCTTCCACCTTTAAATAAAGAATTGAAAATTTATCCTGAAAATGAAAATCTGCTGGAAATTCTAAATTCAGTTGTTCTGAAGATTTATAATCCAGTCTATGACCATCAAAGATTGATAAAAATGCTAAATTTAAAGCCCGAAAAGAGGGGGAGATACTTTGAATATTTGCGGCAAAATTATCCAGTCCGCAGAGAATTTTCCAATTTTTGTCCAGTCCTAAATGATTGTCCAGAGCGAATAAGGGAGGTCTTAAAAGGTCTGGGATTTAGAATGAAAAATTGAGATTATCTTGTGAATCTTATTGTATTCAATAGCAAGTCCTTATGTTCGTTCAAACGACGAACCGCATAATCTCCAATCAACTGAAGCGCGGATATTGTTGGGTATGCCTCCTTCTCCTTTACTTTTTTTAATAAAAAAAGACTCAGGAGTCTAAATAGTGAGGTGCCAATGAATAAGATGTGGAAATTGACAAATGTCTGACCCATAAGTTGAAATTTCAGGTCTTTCAAGACCTGTGCAATGAAACCACCAAGCAGAGAAGAGAAAAAGCCGCAAATGCCGGTAATTGTTGAAAAAACAGCAAAATAGGATTCCTTTAAATCTTTCTCTTCAGTTAGACTTAAGAGTATATTAAAAAGACTCAAATTTATACCGCACCAGAATAGACCACTGAAGAAGGCATCAATCCATATGGGCAGAATAAAATCGGGCCGGGCAAAAAGCCAGATGATGGGCAGGAATATGATACCCACGAAATTTATCGTTAAAACCGGTTTTGACCTTACCCGGTCAATCAATTTACCCCAAAAAATCTGAAAGATTAAACTGGCGACCCCGGCAATGATACCGTAGACCGCAATTGTTGAATATGCCATTTTTAAATTTTTTATCATATGGACAACCCAGAATGGAGCAGCAATGCCTGCAAATAGATACCAGAATGAGACAAATTTAATAAGGGCAAGAAAATTACTGTCTTTAAGCGGTCTTGCAAAAACATCTTTGAAATGGATTACCTTCTTTTTAAACCCGGGCTCGGGCTGAAATGATAGGGTAATAAAAGAAAGGGTTGAAAAAAATACGGCAGCAGAGAATATTATTGTGAATGCCTTGCTGGGTGAATAGAAATCAAGAATTCTACCACCCAAATAATTCACAACCATTCCTACGCCACTAATAATGGTATTTCTTATTCCGAAGTATCTTCCCCTTTCTTCACTGGGAATTAAATCACTCATCCAGGAAAGCCAGAGGTTGCCGGAGAAATTTAATAGCAAATTGAAGAAAAAAATTATTACAAAAAAGACCGCAATACTTATCCGAATGTTAAAAGCGATGGCGATGACAAAAAATATAAAAAGCCCTCTGCTCAATCCGGCAGTAATAACACACAGTTTTTTCCTTTCACCAATGATATTGGAAATATATGCGGCGAAGAAGCCAACCCCGGCGAGAATAGGAGGGATTGCAGTAAGAATGCCCATCTGAAAGGGATTAACATTCAGGAATAGGGCAAATGAAGTAAGGAACATTCCACCAGTGAGGGTAATATGGAACTGGGCAAAGATTCCCTCTATTATTGAAATCTTCTTGCCCGCAGATATTTTATCCATTTTTAATCTTAGCAAAAATCATTTTACAATTCCCTCATCTTATCGCAATTGAAAAATAATTCTCTAAACGCTAAGTTCATAAACCGTAATCTCTTCCTCTTTACCTTTTACCCTTGCCTTACCCAGTTCTCTAAAATTTAGTTCAATTGTCGGATGGGAAACTACCAATTTATATGTTGCCTCACCAACCACTATATTAACCCCGAATTCCTTGGTGAGACCCTCAAGCCTTGACGCCAAATTCACCGCATCACCAATCACTGTATACTCCATCCTCATTGGTGAACCAAAATTTCCACTTATCACCTCACCGGAGTTTATCCCAACACCGAGTTGGAAACCGAGATGACTTGACTTCTGAACCATCTCCTGGGCACAAAGGCAGGCGTTCAATGCGGAATTTTTCAATTTTACTGGATAGCCAAAGACCGCCATTACACAATCACCGATAAACTTATCAATTCTCCCCTGATATTTGAATATAGTTATCACCATCTCAGTCAAAAATCTGTTCAGTTCCCTGGTCACATCCTCCGGTTTTGACTTCTCAGTATATTGAGTAAAATTTCTAATATCGGCAAAAATAATTGTGCAGAAAACCTTCTCGCCCCCAAGTTTGGGCGGCTCTTTAATAACCTTCTCAACGAGCTCCTTAGAATAATAACGTGCAAAAACAGATTTTATGTGCCTCTTTTCTCTCTCTTCAAACTGGTAGCGATAAACAAGAGAAATGACAATTGTCAGAATAAAGCCGTAATAGCCTTTAATTACCCCCATCTCAATATGAAAATAGAACAGAAGCAAGGATAGTAAAAAATAGCCAAAGAATATCAATATATAAAAAATGATATAAAATCTGGCACTTTTAGTGAGTGTAAAAAAAGATAGTAAAATCGTAATTATGAAAACCATCAACATAGAACCGACCCAGGGAAATTCTGTAATTTTTAAATTGTTTACCAAACAGTTCACAAAATTTGCCTGGATTTCAATACCCGGAAAATGCCTGCTGAATGGGATTGCATGGTAGTCAAATAAACCGCTCGCGGTTCCACCAATAAGGACTATTTTATCATTGAAATACTCTTTCGGTACTTTCTGAAAATATACCTCACTGAAGGAAATTTTGCGAAACGCATCTTTTGAATAGTAAGCGAGGAACCTGCCTTTTTTTAAGGCATTATTGTAAAAATTAGCAATCTGAATTGCAAATGTCTCTTTTCCTTCTATTAAAGGATAACAATTTCTTACAACGCCATCCGCATCGGCAACAATCTCACCAAGTCCGGTTCGGGCAATATCTCTGAATATAGACTCCTTGCCAAGAGATGATACCATCACCACCCGTCCCTGTTTTTTTATTGCGGATGCAAGTATTGAATCAAAATTTGGTTTTGTGTAATATCTTCGGGCAACTATTGGAAGGGTATCAGGTTCACCAAAAAATATATCAATTCCCACAACCTTTGCCTTGATAAGGTAGTCTATCACCTCAGCAAAATACGCCCTGGGCCAATTTTGATAACGACCAAGTTTTTCAAGACTCTTCTCGTCAATATCAACAATTACAATCTCTTCATTTTTTTTAGAAGGAAGTAATATCAGGTATTTAAAATCGTAAACTTTTTTCTCAAATGGGAGCCAAAATAGGAAATTACACAAAGTTGATGAAAAAAAGGAGATGAGAATAACTAAAATAAATTTATCTTTCACTTATATGCCTTTGAATACACCTTGATAAAAGTTTTCACAAGTTTCGGGTCAAATTGGGTTCCCTTATTGATATCCATCTCGTGCAATGCAGTAATTGGTTCCCTTCGGGAACGATAAGGACGTTCTGAAGTGATGGCATCAAATGAATCCGCAATTGCAATTATTCGGGCAAAGAGCGGAATCTTTTTGCCTTTAAGCCCGGCCGGATAACCTTTACCATCATATCTCTCGTGATGGTGCAATATATTGGGAGCAAGTTTCTTAAGTTCCTCAATCGGTTGAATTATTTCGGCTCCCAATTCAGGATGCCTTTTCATATATTCAAACTCCTCGTCTGTCAATTTCCCCGGTTTAGAGAGAATGCTATCGGGGATTCCAATCTTGCCAACATCGTGAAGAATTGCGGAAATCTCCAAATTTTTCAATTCCTCCTTGGTCAATTTCAATTCATTTCCAATCAAAAGTGAATACTCAACAACTCTTGCGGAATGACCTTTGGTATATGGGTCTTTGGCATCAATCGCCTCAACAATTGCCCGGATTGAAGAAAGAAACAGTTCATCAAGTTGTTTATAAAGCGAGGCATTCTCAATGGCAACCGCAATCTGATTGCCGAGGGCTATAAATAATTCCTTGTCCTCTTCATTAAATTTGCGATTTCCTCTTTTATTTAATACCTCGGCGACGCCGATAATCCTTCCCTTGACAAACAATGGGACAGCGAGAATTGAACGGGTAACAAATTTCGTCTTTTTATCAACTCCGCCAAACCATCTCGGGTCTCTTCTCACATCAGGAACCAATAACGGCTTCTTATTTTCCGCAACCCAGCCAACAATTCCCTTACCCAGAGGAATTTTTATCTCCTTCAACTCTTTTTCCTTTACCCCCCGGGCGGTCATAAAGTATAGAACTTTATTCTTCTCATCAATTCTAAAAACACTTGATGCCTCAGCATCCATTACTTCCTCAGCCTTTTGTAGTATCAAATTTAAAAGTGAATCAATATCAAGGGTTGAAGAAAATGCGATTGAGGCATCAATCAAAGTTTCAAGATGCTTGATTCTCTTATGGAGTTTAGATTTCCCTGATTTCATATCTTCTATCCCCGGCACCAAACTTCTGGGCAAAGTATAACTGCTCCTGGGGGTCTATTTCCGGCCGAAGTTGGTCAATCTCATTATGAATCATATCGTAGCAGGCCTGGTCAATTGCTACCGGGTCAAACCCGGCAAGGATACCGATGTCCGGACTTATTGGTGGTGAATTGGTATAAAGACAGTCGCAGTCCGGGGTTATGTTTATTAAAAAATTTAAATAAAAAATCTTTCTGTTCTTTATAAAAGATGTAGCATATTGGGCAATGCCCTTTTGAACCTCACTACTACCTGCACTCCAGGAAAATCTAATCGCTTTGTTTGGACATATTGACATACATCCTGCGCAACCCCGGCATCTATTTAAATCAATTTGAACATAATTTTTTTCTTTTACAATGGCATTAAATGCACAATAATTTATGCAGCGCAGACAGAAGGAACACTTGTTTTTGTCAACAAAGACCCTGGAATTTGAATGAATATCAAGTTTCCCACCCTTTGAGGCACACCCCATTCCCAAATTCTTTATTGCCCCGCCAAAGCCGGTCAGTAAATGACCCTTAAAATGGCTGACACAAAAAATTGTTTCAATATCTTTGAAGACCCGGGCAATCTTTGAATTTCCTAAATCTATATATTCATCGCCATAGATACCATCCCCAATTATTATTGGGGCAAAATCAAATCCATGTTCTTTGGCAAGTTCAATATGGGTATCACCCCTGAATCTTCTTCCTGAATAAAGGGTAGTGGTATCAGTCAAAAATGGACGACCGCCGGATTTTTTTATAAATTCAACAATCAGTCGCACATATAGTGGGCTTACGAAATTTATATTACCATCTTCACCAAAATGTGTCTTTACGGCAACCGGTGAATTCTTTTCTATTATCTTAGGACAATCACTCTTTTCAATAAGTTTTTCCATCATATCCAGAAAACTCTCCTTATACCTTTTTCTCAAATCAAGGAAATAGACTACTGCCATATAAAATAATAATCAATTCATATAAAAATGCAAGTGGTTTGTATAGCGTTATTGACAATTTTAATTTTCTATATAAAATGGAAGTATGCCCACAGTCGCTCTTATTGTTGCAATAGTTTTACTTGCACTAACAATCTATGTTTTAATTATCATTGCCCAGAGACTTGATGAGAAAAAACAACGGAGGTTAACTGGAATAATCGCCTTTCTGCTATGTGCGATCTTTTTTGTCTCCCAGGTTTCCTTTTTATTATATCCTAATGAAAGATATAAAAATTTAGGAGGTCTCTTTGGTTATTATTCATCATTATGGTTGTTCTATCTCATCGGGTTCTACTTCTTTATCCTTCCTGCACTACTTTGGTATTTGGGATTTCTTTATTCATTTAAACAAGAAAAAAAAGATGGTTACCATCTTCTCTATTTTATCCCGATAGGTATTATTGCCGACACGATAATCGCCCTATTCTTTGAAAATCTAAATTTTGCCAACTGTTGGGCAAGCGGCATCGTGGGCAAGGTGATCAAGGAATTTTTAATAAGGTATTTTGGCATCTGGGGAACTTATATCATTATTCTCTTCGGCATTTTAATAATCCTTTTTATGTCGCTGAAAAGACTGATAATTCCAGCCCCTAAAAAAGTTGAGATAGAAACAAAGAAAGAAAAAGTTAAAAAAGAAAGAATTAAAAAAGAAGAAAAAATAGAAAAGACACCTCCTGAAGAAACGGCTGAGCCCGAGAAAAAAAGAAAGGAAATTCCCGAGATTGACCTGAGAAAGGAATTCTTGAACATCCTTGCTGAACCCGCCAAAAAACAAGAGGTAAATGAAGAGGTATTAAAGAAAGAGGCTGAAATTATTGTTCAAAGACTTGCCGAATTTGATGTTCAGGGAAAGATTGTCGGTTATCAGTCAGGACCTGTGATTTCCAGATTTGAATTTGAACCCGCTCCCGGGATTAAAGTAAATCGGATTGCAAATCTTGACAATGACCTTGCCCTCGCATTAAAGGCAACACGCATAAGAATTGTTGCACCAATTCCCGGAAAATCAGCCGTGGGAATAGAAGTTCCCAATAAAGAGCGAAGTCTGGTTTATTTGAAAAATTGTCTAATTGACCCCAATTTTGATAACAATCCATCGCCTCTGGCGATTGTGCTTGGTGAAGATATCACCGGCAATCCAGTCAGTGATGATATATCCACTATGCCCCATATGCTCATTGCCGGGACAACTGGTTCCGGAAAGAGCGTGTGTATAAATACAATAATTGTCAGTCTGCTCTATCACACGACATACGAATATGTCCGATTCTTAATGATTGACCCAAAACGTCTTGAGCTGCCAATGTATAATCCGGTGCCCCATCTATTGAGAAAGGCAATTACCGAACCCAAAGATGCAGTGGATGAACTTGAGGCACTTGTTTCAATAATGGAAGCGCGCTATCGGGATTTTGCCCGGGAAAGTGTTCGGGATATTGATGGTTATAATGAGAAGATGCGTAAGAAAAATGGCAGGATAAAACCCTATATAATTGTTGTGGTTGATGAACTGGCTGATTTAATGCTCACCGCACCGAGTGAGATAGAAGAAAATATCACCAGGCTTGCCCAGATGTCCAGGGCGGTTGGAATTCATCTTGTTCTGGCAACCCAGCGACCATCAGTGGATGTAATCACCGGGTTGATAAAGGCAAATTTCCCCTGTCGTATTGCATTTCAGGTTGCTTCAAAGACCGATTCAAGGACAATCCTTGATATGAATGGTGCAGAATCTCTATTAGGCCGGGGTGATATGCTATTTCTTCCGCCGGGTAAGGGGACACCAATAAGATTACATGGCGCCTATATTTCTACAGATGAAGTCTGTGGTATAAGCAATTTGATAGCCCGGCAATACCTTTTTGAATTATTAAAAGATATTGAGAGTGATTTAAATGAAGTTGTAAATACAATTCTTGATGAAGAACTGTGGACGGTGTTTGTTGACCAGGATGACCCGGCATTTAATGAGAAGAAGAAGGCATTGATGAATATCATTCCCGAGCAAAAAATTGATGAAATCATTGAAAATGGATACTATCCAAGACTTGATGAAATCACTACTGAAGAATTACCCGTTGAAACACCGGGTGAAGGAGAGGTTGACCCGATGTTTCCTGAAGCGGCAAGGCTTGTATTCAGACATCAGGTAGCGAGTGTTTCGCTGCTGCAGAGAAGACTTAACCTTGGCTATGCCCGGGCCGGAAGAATAATTGACCAACTTGAAGCTGCTGGCATTATTGAACCATTTCAGGGAAGCAAATCAAGGAAGGTTCTCATCCAGAACCAGGATGAACTGGAAGAAATTATTATGAAATATCAATAAATCCAAAATCAAATTGACTTTTTTGAAAAATCATATAAAATATGTTCCTGTATAGGAATTTCAAAAAATTCCTATACAGCAGATAAGGAAAATTTCATTATAGAAAAGGACAAGATACATCAGGGACATTCGTAATGCCAAAGATAGTGCACAACCTATGGCAACCCTCACC
>Ga0078972_1007831_pt1 | contig 23240 bp, 9 predicted proteins | sample YelNatPaOPGAMG01_FD_67568 | JGI IMG/M metagenome (GOLD analysis project Ga0078972, IMG submission 67568) | Hot spring thermophilic microbial communities from Obsidian Pool, Yellowstone National Park, USA - OP-RAMG-01 (SPADES assembly) (version 2) | ecosystem: Environmental > Aquatic > Thermal...
AAGGAATTTCCACAAATGCAGTACCCCATGCAGGGTCAGCAGGATAGAGTTTCCAGTAAGGAGGAACTACGTCTGGAACGCTTCCATCCGAAGCTTGTGCATCTCTTATGTCTGCGATCCACTTTTCATAAAAAGACGGCATCCAGAAGTTTAGGATTGCCTCTTCTGCTGAAAGTTGAGCATCGCCCATCCATCCCATTCTTTCGCTTCTTTGTGGACAATCAGTAGGAACACTCATTAAGTTATTTAGTTGAGTCCAAACTACATTCTTATGTATTTGATTAAGTAGTTGATTGGAACAAGAAAACCCTCCAACAGCTTCTACGTCACTATGGACGGCCTTTCCTTCTAAAGTATCTATGCTTGGAACACCTGGATAACCAGTTAATTCCACGTAACGAAAGCCATGATAAGTAAATCTAGGCTCATATTCTTCTAGACCTTCCCCTTTTAGTATGTAAACATCAGTAGCTTTAGCCTTTCCTAGGTTCTTCGTTATTATTGTACCATCCTCATTAATTAGCTCAGCGTACCTTAGTTTAACTTCGCATCCTCTTGGTCCGCTAACTTTAAGTTTTACCCATCCTGCAAAGTTTTGTCCAAAGTCAAAAACGTAAACTCCGGGCTTAGGGTTAAGGATTGCAACTGGTTGTAAAGTTTTTGTTACTCTTACTGGCGGAAAACTAGCTGAAGAAACCAACTTTCCTTTTGGAGGCTGGGCTAAACTACAATTTTTCCAAGATGAATCATCAAAGTTTGGGGAATTCCAGCCCTCTACTTCGAGCCTAGCATCATAAACTTCCCCATCATATATACTATCAGAAACAATTGGTCCATTTTCTGTTTTCCAGGTTTCGTCTGTAACTATGTTAGAAGAAGAACTATCTTCAAAAGTTAAACTCATTTGAAGAAGAAGCTTAGGAGTACCATCGTAACCATATTCTTTTATGTACCTTCCATTTCCTAGAATAACCCCAACAGCATTCTTTCCCAACTTCAGTAATGAAGTTACATCGTATGTAGCATAAAGAACTCTTTTATCGTAGTCTGTCCATCCTGGGTCTAATACTCGATCATTCACCTTAGTTCCATTTATATAAAGTTCATAGTAGCCTAACCCACTTACATAGACTCTTGCTTTAGCTACTTTCTTATCCAGTTCAAAACTTTTTCTAAGTAATTTACCACCCTGAATCCATTTTGCTTTCCAATCTTCTTGTCTTAATCCCATTTCAAACCATGCTATATTACTCCACTCACTAACTTTCTCTTCTTTATCCCACCATCTTACTCTCCAATAGTATCGTTTTCCACTTTCTAAAGAAGGACCTTCGTAAATCATGTAAGTGTTACTAGAAAGCACTTTTCCGGAGTCTAGTATGTCGCCTTCGCAAGACATAGCTTTTTCTAAGTTACTGCACACTATTAGCTGATAAGCAGTTTGAAACTGATTTCTTTTTGAATGAGAAAGAATCCAAGAAAGTCTTGGTTTAGAAACATCTATGCCTAAAGGATTAATTGAATGTTCACATCTTAAGTCTGTTGGTTTTTCAGGTTCTAATCCAGCTTTTTTGCTTTCCATTTTTTCACCTATTGTTTTTACTTATTTGTAAGTTTATAAACTTTTCGAAACTGCTGTGAGACTGTCAACTTAAGGCCACCCACGATGCCATACATCGCTCTGAATAGGAACCTAGGTTCCCATATAGAAAAACAAATATTGAACTGTCTTATCTTTCACTTTGGTTCAGAGAATCATTATTCTATTGAATTTCTTATCTCAAAATAGGAATAGGTTCTATTACCTCCGTAAGTAATGCTTTAAGCCTTAATTTGATAGTTTTCCTTATGCAATAAAAGCTTATATAGTTAGAAAGTAATTTTTACTTAAGAGAGAAATGGACGAGATTAAGGAAGGAACAAAATCCATCAACGTTGAAGAAACGAATGATTTAAAAGTAGATTCTTTACGATGTGAATATCTTTATAATCCTTTAGGTATAGATGTCTTAAACCCCCGTTTAAGTTGGCGGATTGTGTCTACTCAACGTGATGAGCATCAAACAGCATATCAGATAATAGTTGCATCTGCACCAGAGCTAATTTCTCAAAATAAGGGTGATCTTTGGGATAGTGGAAAAGTGGATTCTGATCAATCAATAAATGTGGTCTACATGGGTAAGCCTCTTAAGTCTTTTGCACGTTGTTACTGGAAAGTTCGCGTTTGGGGAAGAAGAGGTAAAGTCTCTCCTTGGAGCGAACCAGCAATGTGGACGATGGGAATTCTTCAACCAGAAGAGTGGGGAGCGAAATGGATAAGTTACGATCCACCTACCGATGGATACTTACAGGAAGAAACAGGATTAGACTTTGAAGGTAGCCAATGGATTTGGTTTCCAAAGGGAAACCCCAGAGAAAACGTGCCACAAGGTACCTACTACTTTCGTCGTTTAATCGAATTGCCTGAAAAAGCTCTAATAGAACAGGCGCAGATACTTTTTACTGCAAGTTGTATTTGCAATCTATATATTAATGAAAAGAAAATTGCTTCCAATTACAATTTGCATCAGCCTACTGAACTTAACATCACCGAATACTTCAAGCCTGGAACTAATCTTATCGCGATTGAAGCAAAGCATAAAGAAGGACCTGCAGGAGTTATCGTAAAAGTTGCTCTTCAGGTAAAAGGGGAAGAACCTCTAGTAATAGTTAGTGATGAGAGCTGGAAGTGTTCAGATCAGTTCTTTTATGGATGGGAAAAACTAGACTTTGATGATAGCAATTGGAAACAATCTTTAGAAATGGGAAGTATGGGAATAAGTCCGTGGGGTATAGTGCGAACAAGAACCTCATTCAATTGGGCACAAAAAAAGCCCAGTCCAATTCTTCGCAAAACTTTCTACGTTACAAAGTCCGTAAAGATGGCTACTGTTCATATATGCGGCTTAGGATATTACGAGTTACATTTGAATGGTAAAAAAGTAGGAGATCACGTTTTAGATCCTGCTTTCACCCGTTACGATAAAAGGTGCCTTTACGTAACATACGACATTACATCTTACCTTAAACAGGGAAAAAACGCAGTAGGAATAATGCTAGGAAACGGTTTCTACAACCAGCATGCGCGTGATGCGTGGAATTTTGAAAAAGCCCCATGGCGTGATTACCCAAAGTTACTAATGCATATGCGGATCGAGTATGATGACGGAACTATTCAAACGGTTGTTAGTGACGACTCCTGGAAAGCTTCCATAGGACCCATTCTCAGAGACGGAATTCGTAATGGAGAATATTATGATGCTCGATTAGAAGAGAAAGGATGGGATACTCCTGAATTTGATGATGAAAAATGGGTACCGGTAAAAGTAGTATCTCCACCAAAAGGGGAGCTTCACTCTCAAATGATGCCACCCATTAAAGTGATAGAGACTATCAAACCTATTAAAATTACAAACCCGACATTAGGAGTTTACGTTTTTGACTTTGGACAAAACTTTGCAGGATGGGTAAAACTTAAAGTTAGCGGACCAAGAGGAACTAAGATAACGCTTCGCTATGGTGAGCGACTTGCGGACGATGGTACTGTATCTCAAACAATAATTGCTGGCCTAACTTATCAAGGCCCATTTCAGACAGATACTTATATCCTCAAAGGAGAGGGTACAGAAATTTGGGAGCCTCATTTTACATACCATGGATTTCGCTATGTAGAAGTAAGAGGATTCCCAGGCAAACCTACATTAGACAACTTGTTTGGACAAGTGGTACATACTGCTTTTGAATCCGCTGGCCATTTTGAATGCTCTAACGAACTACTTAACACTATACAACGATTAACTCTTTGGTCTTACCGCAGTAACTTTTTAGGTATTCCAACTGATTGTCCTCACAGAGAAAAAAATGGATGGACAGGAGATGCTCACTTAGCTGCTGAGCAAGCAATGTACAACTGGAATAACGTTGCATCTTATGAAAAGTGGATGAACGATTTTAAGGATGCACAAAAAGAAGATGGCGAATTACCAGGTATTATTCCTACTTCAGGCTGGGGATATGGCGTAGGACCATTGGGGATCATAGGACCAGCTTGGGATAGCGCTTATATTCTTATTCCTTGGTACCTCTATTTATACTATGCTGACACAGAAGTTTTGCGTCGGCATTACGAAGGAATGAAAAAATATGTTGATTATTTAAGCAATCGAGCTAAAGACTATATAATTGACTATGGCTTAGGTGATTGGTCACCTGCAAAAACCGAGACTCCAAATGCGCTTACGTCAACTGCCTACTTTTTTGTAGATGCTAAAATTCTTTCTGATATAGCTCGACTACTAAACAATCAAGAAGATGCTAAGAAGTATGCTTCTCTTGCTGAAAATATCCGTAAAGCATTTAATAGACATTTCTACAAAGGAAATGGGGTTTATGCTAATGGAAGTATTACTGCTTTAAGTTGTGCTCTTTATCAAGGTTTAGTAGAAGAAAAAGAACGTGAACTAGTTGTTCAAAGACTTATCGAAAAACTTACTCAAGAGAATTGGAAGTTGGACGTAGGAATACTGGGAGCAAAATATTTATTCCACGCGCTTACAGAGAACGGAAAAGTAGATGTTGCTTACAAGGTAGCTACTCAAACAGAAGCGCCAAGTTACGGAAACTGGGTTAAGCGTGGCGCTACAACATTATGGGAAGACTGGTACGGTAATTACTCTTTAAATCATATTATGTTTGGAGATATAAGTGCATGGTTTTATAAGGCACTTGCAGGTATATCTCCTGATCCTTCTCAACCTGGTTTTAGGCATATTATAATTCATCCAAGGTTAGTAAATGACTTAAAGTTTATAAATGCTTGGCATAAATCTATGTATGGATTAATAAAAGTTCAGTATCGTATAGAAGATAACGTTTTCTACTTAGACATTACTATACCTACAAACAGTTGGGCTACCGTTTACCTTCCAACAACCGACGTCAAGAGCATCACGGAAAGTGGCGCACACATTTCTAAAGTAGAAGGAGTACAAATTTTACGAGTAGAGAAAGACAATGTCATATTGAATGTGAGAAGCGGTAACTATTCTTTTCGATCCATTTTACCAACAACAGGTTTAGAATAAACAGATAGAGAAGTAAGGTAGTGTTAAAGCAGAGTTTTATAAATTTCATGTGAAGAAGATTTAAATAGTTAAGCCTATAACCAATGTAAATTAAAATGGGCTCTAAAAGAATAAAACGCTCTTGGCAAAATTATATAACTGAGTTATCTTTTTCCTCGAGGAAAGAGTATGCTGATCCTTTTAATGAAGTTGAATTATCAGCAGTATTTATTGATCCAGATGGTGAAGAGAAAACTGTTCCAGCATTCTGGGCTGGTGGAAATTTTTGGAGTTTGCGTTATGCCTCACATAAGGTTGGCAGACACCGCTTTCAGACGGTATGTTCTGATAAGTCAAATCCAGAGTTACATGAACAAGAAGGAATCATAGAAATTATTCCATATAAAGGCGATAACCCTTTATTTAAACATGGTCGTCTTAGAGTCAGCGAAAACCGCAAATATTTAGAGCACATTGATGGAACACCCTTCTTTTGGCTAGGAGACACATGGTGGATGGGGCTTACAAAAAGACTTTCGTGGCCCAACGAGTTTAAAACACTTACTGCAGATAGAGTTAGAAAAGGATTTACTGTTATTCAAATTGTAGCAGGACTTTATCCGGATATGGCCCCTTTTGACTGTAGAGGTAAAAATGAAGCAGGTTTCCCTTGGGAGGAAAACTATACTAGAATAAACCCTACATATTTTGATATGGCAGATCGTCGCTTAAATTGGCTTGTTCGTAATGCTCTTATTCCATGCATAGTTGGTTCTTGGGGCTACTACATAGAGTTCGCTGGAGAAGAAATTATGAAGAAACATTGGCACAACCTAGTTGCTCGCTATGGAGCCTACCCTGTAGTTTGGTGCATAGCAGGAGAAGCAACAATGCCATACTATCTTTCTTCCGTTCTTGGTGATAGAGCAAAAATAGATGAATACACAACAAAAGTTCGCTCTAGCTGGACAAGAATTGCACGTTATGTTCGATCGATAGACCCATATCAAAACCCAATAACAATTCATCCAACTGATGAAGGTCGCAACATGGTTGATGACCCTTCTGTAATAGACATTGATATGCTTCAAACAGGTCATAACGACATACAAAGTTTTCCTAACACTGTAAACAAAGTTGTAGAGTCATGCTCTAAAACACCACGTATGCCTGTTTTAGTTGGTGAAGTTTGTTACGAAGGAATCTTAGGTGCAAATTGGGAAAATGTTCAACGATTAGTGTTCTGGACCAGCATTCTAAGTGGCGCAGCTGGACATACGTATGGAGCTAATGGGATATGGCAAGTTAACACTGAAACTGAACCTTTTGGCCCCTCGCCGCATGGACAATCTTGGGGAGATATGCCTTGGAATAAAGCGTACAAGTTGCCAGGTTCTGAACAACTAAGTTTAGGTAAGCATCTCTTAGAACGATATCGCTGGTGGCAGTTTGAACCGCACCTAGAGTGGGTTGAACCTCACTGGGATAAAGGAGATTACTTTAAACCATATGCAGCAGGAATACCCAAAGAGGTGAGAATTATTTATATCCCAAAACCTTGGTTAACTTTAAAGATAAGAGAAATTGAGAAAGAGATAACTTACTATGCATTTTATTTTAATCCAAGAGATGGAAAAAAGTTTGACATCGGAATAATTTCCCCTAACGAAAATGGAGAGTGGCAACCACTCAAACCACCAATAATACAAGATTGGGTTTTAGTAATTGAAGCGAAATAGCCTAAAAATAATCTTCTCTTGCATATTTGAGCAAAATTTGCAACAAACGTATATTTTGTACTCATTTGTTACTCTTATGGTTCTCGTTAAAGCACTTTCTTTTGCTAAACTTTAAATATAGGTTATGCAGGTGGAATTTTATGCAGTTAGAACAAATTTTAATTGATGAAAAACTAAAGGAAGATAAAAAAGCCTTTGAGACTTCTTATTCAAATTACATGAAAAGAAGGAACGAGGTTTTAAAGAGTATAGACGTAAACAAGCTTAAAGAAAAATTAAGAAAAATTAGGGAAAAATCAGTTGAAAAATTAATTGACCTAAAGAACTTAACAGAAAAAAATCTTGAACAACAAGGAATAGTAGTACATGAAGCAAGAAACATAATAGAAGCAAGAAAAATTCTTTTTAGTTTAATAGAAAAAGGTGAGGTTATTGTAAAATCAAAGACAAATGTTGGAAGGGAAATTGAACTAAATAAATTTTTTGAGGAAAATAAAAATGAAGTTTTTGAAACGGACACTGGAGATTTCCTAGTTTCGGTATGCGAGGAAGAAGCTGTTCATCCAGTAACTCCAGCTATACATATAACAACTAAAAGGATAGTTGAAGCAATTGAAAGAAAGTTTGGAGTAAAGTTAAGAGAAGACCCAAAAGAGATAGTTCAATGGATAAGAAACTACATAAGAGAAAGAATTTTTAGAGCAAAAGTTGGAATAACTGGAGCAAATGTTATTTCTTCAGAAGGAACAATTTTCATAGTAGAAAACGAAGGAAATATTTCTTTAGTTTCAAGGGTTCCAGAAAAGCATATAATTGTTTCAAGCATAGATAAAATTGTAGAAAGTAATGAAGAAGCTATGACGATATGTAAGGCCTTGGCAGTCTTCGGAACTGCAAATAGCAATGTAGCTTATGTTAATGCTATCGGAGGACCGAGTAATACTGCGGACATACAGAAAGAAATTGTTTATGGAGCTCAAGGAGCAAGAGAAGTTCATTTAATCTTAGTAGATAACGTAAGGAGTAGGTTGTTGAACAGCAACTTAAAGGAAGCGCTTTATTGCATAGGCTGCGGAGCTTGTCTTTACTCTTGTCCAGTCTATAGGAGTTTACTTAAGAACTATGGAGGAAAAACTTATTATGGAGGAATTGGCTTAATAAGATCGTCTTCATTTGAAGATATAATTGAAATATCACAAAAGGCATTTTACTGCACAACGTGTGGTGCTTGTAAAGAAATTTGTCCAGTTGGAATAGACGTTCCAAAACTAATAAGAGAGCTTAGAGCTAACTTAACAAAAAATGACATAAATACTGAAGTTAACAAGAAGATGATAGAAAATTTAGAAAGCTTTGGCAATCCTTATGGAATTATAGAAAAAGAGAGCAAACCAAAGAATCTTTACTGTTGTTGATTTCTTAACTTGCTACTTCTTAGAAATTCTTCAACATCTTCTTCAGCTCTTCTGGCTAGTTCTTCCATACCCTTTATTTTTCTTGCTACTAATACAGCAATATCAACAACTTTCATTTCAATACGAGTTTCATTGGAAACTAAAGAAAGAGAAAGCAAACAAAGTGGGCAAGCTGTACAAAGAATTGAAGCTTTAGTATTTTTTGCTTGTTCCATTCTTCTCTTCCCCATATCTTTAGAAAGTGGCAAGTAGTTTGAGAATACTCCACCACCCGCGCCGCAGCACAAAGAATTTTCTCTACTTTCTTCCATCTCAATTAAGTTATAACCAAGAATTTTTATTATTTGCCTTGGTTCATCATAGATTTTAGAGTATCTTCCTAAGTAGCAGGGGTCATGATAAGTAACGAAATTATGCTCATCACTAAACTTAATGTTTTCTTTACTTAAAGTTTCAAGTAAAATTTGGCTCGTATGAAAAACTTTCACATTCCACCCTTCTAATACCTTTGGATAATCTTGAGAAAAAGTTTTAAGACAAGCTGGACAATTTACTATGATTTTCTTAATTCTATGCTCCTTAAAAACTTTAAAGTTTTTTTCAGCTAAACTCTTAAACGTTTGTTTATAGCCAGCATTTAAAGCAGGAGAACCACAACAAACTTCAGTTTCGCCTAGTTCAATGAAGTCTATCTTACAAAAATTTCTTAAAAGTTCTTCATAAAGCTTCTTCAAGTTTGGTAGGACTATTTTTGTTGTGCAACCAGGGTAATAAAGAACGTTGCTACCTAAAAGTTTATCAATCATAACTAAAGCCATTTTTCTAGTATCAGAATAGCAAGTAGTATCATCACTAATCCAGAAAACAGCCTCATGTACCTTCTTAACTTTTGCCTAGTTTTCTCAGTTCTTTCAACACTAGAAAGACCGAAGTAGATAACTAAGGTTAAAAGCAATAGTGGAAAAATAAAGAAGAAGTTGTAAAGGAGAAGGAATGGAATGCTCCTGAAGCCTTCAATTCCTCTTGATGCAAGAGAAGTTACATAAACAACTGGAAAACTACCTGCACACGGTATCTCTACGAAGCTTGCAAATATGCCTAAAATAATTGCAGATGGAACTGTAGCTGCTTTTACAAGTTTTTCTATGATTGGCTGTGAACTCTTTGGAATACTCAAAGAAATTCCTTTTCCGTAAAGGAAGAAATCTTTTATTTCTATGAATCCAAAGATGATTAAAGACATTGAAACGATTGTTCTAATTAAGTCAAGGTAACCAACTATACTAACAAGCTTTAGTATACCATACATAAACGAAAAGTAAACTAAAAAAATAGCAAAAGAATAAACTAGACCAATCCTTATGAGTTTTCTTTTTGAACCTAAACCAAGAAGATAAGCTAGTAGAAAAAGAAGAACTGAAATAGCACATGGATTAAAAAAACCGTCTATTAAACCTAACGTAATTCCTACGCTTACCATTTGAATATAAGCTTTTTGATTTAGAACTTGTCCTTTGTTAATGCATTCCGAAAAGGAACATGATTCACTACACTCGAACTTATTTCCTTTATCGTCAAATATTACATAAGTATGGCAAGTCTCATCTCTATAGACAACTATTCTTTTGTAACCTTCCGAAAAATTGTAGAGAAAATCAATTATAAACTTTGGAGAAACAAAGTTTATGAAAAAGAACTTTTCGTCAATATCAACTACTACAGGACTATAAACACTACTTGAGATATTAAGCTTCTTATAAACTAGGTCATTCTGATAAATATTTGTAACCTTTGTATGAATAGTTTTAATCCCCACTGAATTAAGAACATTTGTAAGTTCTCCTAAATATTCGTTGAATTTTTCGAATGTAGCCGAACATAATGGACAACCCGTTGATCCGGTGAAATAATATATTGTAACATTATTTGAAGTAGGATAACTTTTGCACAAGAGAAGAAAAGAAGGCAAAATGCTTTGTAAAAATATCGGAAATATTAATACTAATGTAAAACGCAAATACCGATGGCAATTGTATGCAGAGTTCATTGATTTATAACATTGAGACATATCTTTCTCTTTCTTTTTGTGGTAAGGACCTCCAGAGAAGAGCTTGGTTCCTAAGTGCATCAAGGAAGTTGTAGTTTCTGCTTTCAAAGAAGCTTCTATCTCCTGAAACAAGCTCAAGATAGATTGCAAGTTGATAGCGATAATCGCTAGTCATCCTGAAATAAAGGTTCACATGCTGAGTTACACCAGTTTCTATTGGTGTTAATACTACATCAAAGTCAAAGGTAAGCTTATCAGGATTTACATTTCCAATTTTCATTACTCTGTACCCTGGACCAACGTAACCTGCTTCACTAAAGTATTCTTTAGCATACCTTAAGAAACCAACTGCTTCCGTTTTCTCTTTTACCATTAGTGGCAACCCAAGATCCCAAGCATTTCCCTTTGGCTTACTTTCAGGCTTCCATTTTCTCTCTAAAGAGGGAGTTATCATTCTCGATGCCAAACTTGCAGGATATAAAGATACGAGAATAGTAAGGCTCACTACTACCAACATAGACAAAAACACTGTAGAAGAAACAAAATTGAAATAGAAACCAGCTGGGAGCATTTTTAGCGCAAGGAATACTCTATCTAGCCCAAGTCCAACTAGATAGCCAATTAGTACACCACCAAGTGCTATAGTAGCAAATTCAGTAACAAACATAACTAAGGCTCCCATGGGAGAAATTCCAAGAGCTTGGTACGCATATATTTCTCTTCTCCTTTCTGTCACCGTTCCTAACATGAAATTGAGAATTGAGAAGAGAGCAATGCCAACCGTAAATAAGTATACACCTCCAGCAAACCTTAAATTAAGCACTTTCGCCATACTAACTGCGCTTTCTTTTGTACAAACTAGAGTTGTTCGAACTGTTTGAATCGGCGAAAAGTCAACTAATTGCTTGGCAGTTTCAAGTATCTCACCTTCATTTGTATTTGTTTTTGCAATCAATGCAATGCTAGAAATAAATCCTCCATACTTAAGCGCAGTTTTCCAATTCATGATTACTAAGTTAGTTGGAACTATTGATCGAATTGCCATTCCAGAAGGATAAGTAAAGCTAGAAAGAGTAAGAGTAGAAGAAAATCCAGGATCAACAGGTAGCCAAGGATACCCATCTGGGTCAAATATTTGAGTAGATATAGCTACCGTTCCTGCTAGTGTGAAGGTTCCATAGCCCCACAGGTAAACTTTATCTCCTGGTTTTAAATTCAAAAAGTCAGACACTGTCTTTGGGAGAATTATTTGAGACTCAGAGAGGTTTGATAAGGGAATCTCTGAATAGTTTGACAACATTATTCTTAATTCTTCACTTGATATACCGAGTATAGCAGCTGGAACTATGTTGTACACATTTTTATAGTCTCCTATTCTAGAAACCCTGATAACGTTTCCCAACGGGTAAATAAATTGAGGATACAACCAAACTCTAGGGGAAACAACATAGTCTTTAGAAAATGATGCTTGAAGCGAATTAAGTAATGGAACATCAAGAATACCGCCGCCGGTTGACACTGGAGGGAAGCCATACCCACTCTTTATTAAAATTCCTTGAAAGTATGGTCTTATGTTAGTTTTGGCGGCGTACGTACTGTAAGTATAAGAAGTCGACGTAAGAGCTACGAGCCCAGCTGTAAATGTAGCTATGGTAAAGAAAGCTAAAAACGAGTGAATAGGCCTACGGCGAATATTTTCAGAAGCAGTTGACATCGTATGAATTAGCACAGATAATGTTTCTGTCCTATATTCATGAAATCCAAGTTTTGATACAGCATAACTTCTCATCAACTCAGATATTTCTCCCATTAGTATGAGTATGACAAATATTAGTAAAAGAAATACTCCAACACCAAGTATAGAAAAGGTTGCATTGCTCATAACTGCGAACGCAGGGTGAACTAAAGCAAAGACAGCAAAGAAAAGACTCGCTATCACGAGAATCGATATTATTCGTTTCCATGAAGATTGCCTTATTATTGCCCTTTCAAAAAGAACAGAAAATGGCAAAATGAAGAACGCTAGAATCATAACTGAATTTGAAGTATCCCCATAGAGAGGCATAAGTATATAGTTATAACCTTTGTAGGCTAGATTTAAAACAAATGAAATATTTCCGTAATAGTAACTCCAAAGGTTGTTTTCAGCTGAATATTTCGCAAGATTTAAGTATCTTTCTGAAGTATTTAATAAATGTTCTAGATACTCATTCCTCACGTCAAACTTCTCAAAATTCTTATACCTATTCTTTACAGTATTTATCATATCGTTTGCGGCCATAAGTTCAGTTTTATAGAGTAACATATTACTGTTAACTAGCAGCCCAGTTCCTTCTGGATACTCGGAAGTTGAATTCGACAATATAATCTGAGGCCAACCAGATACCATATTCGTTATAACTATTCTTTGTCCTTTTTGTACAAAAACTGTTGCAACGCCTTCAGGAGATAAGTAGTATGAATAGAAAACTGGTAGAGATTTCGAGTTTGCATCCCACATGCTGAATATAGCGCTAGTAGAATCGAATAGGTTAAGGTTGCTTCTTGGATCTGGCACTTGCCATCGCTCCATTCTTTCTATGTCGAAGATTCTAAATACACTTAATGACACGCACTTAAACAAAGGTATCAGCATACTCCCTGTCGTCCCAGATATAAATACAGTATTTGAAATACCACCCGCTACTCCTTGTGATGTCCCAGTGTAACCATAATCTAAAGCATATTCTATGTTACCATTTTCATCAAACTTCCAGGCATCCGCAGTATATGTAGATAGCGGATCAAGTCCATGAAATGTAAAACTTCCATTTTCATCTGACAATGCGTACATGTATACAAAGGGCCAATTAGTTTCTAAGAGAACGTTAGAGTGTATGTACAACCTAACTACACAATTTGAAAGGGGAGTATACCACCCTGTACTAAAATTAAACACTGCCGTTGTTCCTTTCAGTAATGCGAAACCTAATGGAGCTTGGCCAACTACAGCAAAACGAGTTGGCTTTATGCTATCATAAGATACTTCCAAGTCAGGATAGCTAGAGAAAACATATAAAGAGGACGCAACTACAACTACTTGGGGCTTAATGTTTTCCCAGTTTATTAAATTGTATTCGTCAATAGGAGAAAGCCAACTCATTCTTCGTGCATACTGAGTTCTAATAGTTATGCTCATTCCAGCAGCTTGCATCAACGGGAAACTGTCAAGTAAGTAAATCATGTCTGGTTGAGTTCCCCAGTAAGAACCAGAAAGAAAATTATAACTTACTAGACTATTAAGCGAAGTTACATTAACGTTTTCGTAGTGGAGATTAGCTTCTTCTAAACTTATTTTTGAAAGTTCCGAACTAGCTATTGATTGAATCCATCCAAATCTATTTGCTAATGTAGAAGCGTAGCTGTATACTGCACCCATGTATGGAATTTGATTAAAGTAAATAAAGTCTACAAATGGAGTTTCGCTTGACAAATCAAGACTTATCTGAAGCCATACTCTATCCGAGGTGTTAAGTAATGTATGCTCAACGAACTCAAAGGGACCAATTGTTCCTTCCCAATGACCAGAATAAGCTACGAACCAAATTGTTCTTTGAAGTTTTAAGTTGGCACTGGAAAATACTCTCGCTAACTCGAGCAATGTTGCAATAGACACTGCATCTTCTGCTGCCGGAGAAACGCTAGGAACTATACTCCATGAATCATAATGAGCAGATATGATAATCACATCGTTCTTACTTTCTCCATACAATTTCCCTATTACGTTTCTGCCTGTTACTTTTTTCCACACCAAAGACGAAGAAATAGTGACTAAGCTATGAGTTTCTGATAAACTCTTCAGCAACGCGCCATCACTTTTGTTAACATACAACAGCACAGCGTTAAGTGGCACACTAGTGCCCTTAGCTAATGCCTCAAACTTATCAGTACTATTAGGTTGTATGAATATTACAGCTTTAGCACCTAGCGAGATCGCATTAAGCCAATTGTTCCCAGAATTAAAGTTCATCAATACAATAGCATTGGAAATGTTGATTCCATTAAGCTCATCGAATGTACCACTCCCTGCATAAAAAAGCTTACCTGTAAGGTTTCTTACAACTTGCTCTTGTACCCCACCTCTAGGCCAAAGCGCAAACGCCTTAATAGTCTTATTTAAGCTAGGGACGTATACAATTGAACCTTCATCCACAGGTGCAACAGTTTGGAATTCCTGTTGAGTTGTATTAAGACCAATCTGATTAAATTTCTTAAAAATATAGTCTGCAGCTTTCTCACAACCAGGATACCCTAGAACTCTACTACCTAGCAATGAAAAGAACTTTGTGTCTGTCTCTATATTCGTCCAGTTGATATCTTTAAAAATGTTAGTAACTTGGTATAGGTTTGAGTTACTTTGATAACTTTGTGTAGAAGAACTTACAAAAAGTATTTTGAAACCGCTAACAGTTGAAAAAATAAGTAGAGGTACTACTATAATTAGCATTAAGTATTTTAGTTTTGATATTCTACCCATTGCTAATGATTCCTTCATTTTTGCATCACCATGGCCAAATCCATGCCGATTTTGCCAGAATACCTAAACCAATTCCAATAGAAATAGCAAGACCCTCGCCAGTTATTTCTCCTGCAATGACAAAACCCTTCACTTTATCCCAAGTTTCTTTGCCAATAAATCTAGGCATTAGGTATGCGCTTATTAATGAACCAATAAAGAGACCTAAGTTGGGTGTAGAAAAAAGCCCAAAGATTATGCCTATGCAAGAAATAAATAAGCCCTTTGATTCGACGTAGTTGCCAACGAAGAGAACTAGCAGCAAGATTAACATTGGATAAATTACAGTATTGAAACTAATGTTCACTATTCGAGTAGTGAACATAGAGTCTACGAACGCTGAGCCTAAAAAGCCATACACGGTCGTAGGATAAGCTGAGGAGGGTATTGGCGCAACTCTCCAGAAGAAGTCCACTGCAAGTAATCCTACCATCTGTGACAAGAAAGCTCCAATAAGCCAAATTTTAAATAAATCTTTCGGATGCGCTTCAGTCATAAGTGATGCCTTCACTTGCTGAGAGAAACCTGGAGCACTTCCGCCCCCAGCTGGAAGATCAAAAGCAAAGCCTTGATATAAAGTGAAGTTAGAGGGTGTACTTAAGAATACGAAAGATTTCCACAGATGCGGTGACGAAGGAATACCGAACCCAATTTCACCTTGAGAGACAGCTGACGCCATACCTAAAAAAGGTGAGAAGATAAAAGAAGAAAATATAGGTAGCCATATTGGTATCTCTGGTACTAGAAAGTGGTAAAATACAATTCCTAATGAGGAAGCTGTAACAAATAGGAGTAATGACGCCTTTGGACTAAGAAGTAACGAATCTGAACTTTTCTTTGAAAATATTGCTGAAAAAATAGACCAGAGTGTTTTTCTTATCCTAAAAATAACGTAAAGTACAATTGCTACAGAAAACCCTAGCTGTGGACCAATCCACAACCTTAAGTATGATCTATTCTGAATCGCGACTAATCCCATCCCTTTTATGTATTCTCTTGCCCAGTCTGGAGCAAAATTGCGAAATGTGGTTACAAAAAGAGAGTTCAGTATATCCCAAACAATGATCGAAGAAATAAGCATCCATATGGCAGCTTTAAATGGCATTATCATTCCACCAACATAAGCTGACAATGTTGTTGGAATTGCAAGCACTGCACCAGGTAATATTTCTTGAATCCAAGTTGTGGCGTCAGCAAAAGGTACAGGAATTAATCTACTCCCAAAAAGTATGTAGGGAATATACACAAGACCACCAAAGATGGCACCAACCATAAATGAAAATATAAAGTACCTAGCTGTTGATAGCTCTCTTTCAGCTAAGAACGTAGCCATCGACGTATCTATCATAGCATATGGAAATGGATAGTTTAGTTCCTCAACTAAAATGTGAGCGATGAATGAGGAAATCCCCACATCTGCTATAATCGACAACGTAAAAGATATTGAGTATACAAGTAGTGGAACTAAAAACGCACCTTGGAATACTGTTCTTAATGCATATGCGGGAGAGTTATACGGAGGAGCCATCCATGCAGGAACAAGAGTGGCTAATGGTTTACCATTCACTTCATAAGCCCATGCGAATGGAGAATGAACGAAGTAGGACCTATAAATTAGCACATAAAATACAGGAAGCGAAGCTCCACCCCATCCAGCAGCGTAGTATAAAAATAAGGTTTCTTGTTTTGATAGGCTAAGGCCAGACATTTTTATAAGTTCAACTACAAGGAGAGTTATAAAGAAGACTGCCACAGAACCCTGCACGGTACCAGTCAAGAAGGAAGAGTAGATGTTTAAAGGAACAAAAATAAGGATTGTACCTACTAAAACAAGGAGTACCCTCCATGTAAAACCTGTCTTAAGAGTAGATGCTTTACTTTTTATTTCGGAACTCATAGAAACAACTACTTTACATAAGCAAAATATAAACTTTTCTTAGTCTATAACGTAAAGTTTATATAGTTATAAATAAGACTTTATACTTGTGAAAAAGAAATGAGTGAAACAAAGAAAGAAGAAGTAGTTAAAAAAGCAATTCCAACAAGTCATCTTGTAGTTCTAGTAATGCTTTCATGGCTAGTGTTTGCATGGGCATACGTTACAAGAGTAATGTCTGGATCAAAGTATTGGACGATAACTGGAGCATGGCTTCCTTGGATCTACATTTTGTTCATAGTAGCATACTTGGGCAAAAAGATGAACATAAAGATAGACAAAACATTATTGGTTGCAATAATATTCATTTTTGGAATACTAACGAGTAAATGGTACTATTTTACGGGTACGAGCGAAGTTGATTTCATAAACAATATATCAAGTACGCTTTCAGCGTCTCTAGCAATAGGAGTTTATCCTCCCGAAGCTTCCTATCTTAAAGGTTTATTGCCATCTTGGCTAGTTTGCTTTGATCCAATAGCAAGTGCAAGGTACTTTAATGGAGGAGGAGAGCCAATATGGAGCGCCTACATTGGACCAATAATTTCATGGTCTTTGATATTCATTTCTATAGCTTTGATGTCACTGTCATTAACGTTCTTGTTCTTAGGACCAGAATTCTATGATACTGAGCACTTACCTTTTCCAATGACTGTACCGACACGTTACGTAGTAAACAATGTCTACACTGAAGATCCAAACAAGTTTGGTGATTTATTCTTTAACATAAGACAACATAAAATATTCTGGGTAGGTGCATTAATTGGCCTTATCCTAAACATACCAACAGTAATTAGTCAAATTGTCCCTGCTATACCTCTAGGAAGTTTCATAGGAGGAGGATATGGCATTATCGATTTAGGCCAACTATTCCCAGTAATAAGCTCTACAATTAGAAGCATATTTCCAAATGCACAAAACACGGGCACAATGTTTAATATCCCTGGAATATTGCTCTACATGTTAGTTCCCTACGAAATTATCACTACAGGACTATTTTGGTGGTTCTTACTTTACCTGTTTTACCCTGGTTTAGTAACAAGAGCAGGGATACTAGCTCCAGGAGCAAGTGTTTGGACTAGCTGGCCACTTCCGTTAACCTTCTTTGATAACAGCGCTACGATGCTTGGCCTTGGGTTAGTAGTTCTTTTCATCACTAAAAGTAAAATAAAAAGGGCATTTCTATCATTTAAAGAGGACTATGAAATCAACGGTATGTCTGCACGTACAATCTTAAGTCTTGGTATAGTTGGAGTTATCCTGTTCATTATGATTTGGGTAGTCGCTGGAGCAGATCCAATTTTTGTAACTCTCTTTTGGTTAATCTCTACTTTAGAAGTCGTTGGAGGAGCTTACTTCTATGCACAGCTACTTTGGTATGGTGCAGACTGTGTTGGAGGAGGAGTGTGGACATACGCTTGGCCAATTAGCGCAGGATTGGGATTACTCCCCACTATAGCTCCAACTCCCTCAGTTAATGCAGCCGTTACTGGATACATGACAGTGACTCTTGGTACCTGTGTTGGGCCCTTCGAAAGCAATGGACAATACAACCCTTCTATTCTATCAGCAATATACCATATAGGTGCAGATACTAAAGCAGATCTAAGAAGGCTGTTCCTGTACTTATTAACAGTCATGGTTTTCTTGGCTCCATTTGCTTTTGTATTTGATTCATGGTTCAATTCTCATGTAGGAATATCAAATACTTCGCAGTCTTCAATGGACATGTTCTGGTGGGGAGAAACAGATGCTGCATTAAATACTGGAGTATACACTACTTCATGGCTATCAGGTCAGCTGCCAGTATCAACAGTAGCAATAGGTCGTTTGGCTGTAGCAATTTTCATGGTCATTTGCTACATCATAATTTCGAGATTTCCAACGCTTTCATATGTTCTTCATCCCATAGGTATAGCGCAGTATGCAGGATGGGTCAGCTGGTTTGGTATGTTAATCGCACTAGTAGCAAAATATGTACTGAATAGAGCAATAGGCCCTCGTAGAGCAATGGAAGTTACGATAGAATTAGTTGCAGGACTTGCAGTTGGATTTGGACTCCTGTACTTAGTTTTGGGAGGCTACGTCTTCTTCACAGTCTCTTTGCCAAACCTAGGGTTACTCTGGAAGTAAACATAGGGTTTATTTCTTTTTATTTTTTTTGTGGCCTTTTTTTTACTAAAAGACTAACAAAAAATAGTGTTATGAGGTGACAATGATTGTGATAAAGAAGATAACTTATTTGACAATTTTTGTACTGCTTTTATCAGAAATTAATGTTGGTAGCATAGCGATGGAATCATCATCAAAAAGCCTAATCTTCCCCCAAACTTTATATTGTGAGTACTCTACTAATCCATTAGGCATAGACACAACAAATCCAAGGTTTACTTGGGTTCTAGAAAGTTCTAGTCGTGGAGAGATCCAAACTGCATACCAAGTTCTTGTTTCAGATAGCATAAGTAGCTTATACAAAGACGTAGGGAATATATGGGACAGCGGAAAGGTAATTTCGAATGAGTCTGTAGACATTGTATACAATGGAAAAAAACTTGAAAGTGATAAAACGTACTACTGGAAAGTTAGAGTTTGGGATAGTGAAGGAAGAGTTAGTAATTGGAGTAAAATCGCAATTTTTCATACTGGTTTGCTTAACCCTGAAGATTGGAAAGCTAAATGGATTCAAAGCCTAAATAGTAATAATGATATAGCTCCTCTTTTTCGTAAAGAATTTACCCTTAACGGATCTATAAAAGAAGCATACCTTTACATAAGTGGGCTAGGCTACTATGAATGCTACATAAATGGCGTTAAAGTTGGAGATCATGTTCTTGACCCAGGAACTACTGAATACAACAAGATATCACTTTACGTAACATACAACGTTACGAATCTTTTAAAAGTTGGTACTAACGCTATTGGAGTAATTCTTGGAAATGGTTGGTTTAGTCCACCAAGTGATATGAAAGGCACTTACGAATATAGCGATAGACCAAAATTAATTGCCCAATTGAATGTAAAATTTATAGATGGTTCAGCACTAACCATTACAACAGACAATTCATGGAAGACAACAGATAGTCCGATTATATACAATAGTATTTGGAATGGAGAAACATACGATGCAAGGTTAGAAAAAGAAGGCTGGAATGTGCCCAACTATGATGATTCAAACTGGTCTAGTGTAGAAGTTGTTTCCTCTCCAACTCAAAAACTAGTTTCACAAATAAGCCCTCCTGTAAGAATAGTAAAAACCATCAAACCAATTAGGATCACAAATCCAATTCCAGGGGTTTATGTTTTCGACTTTGGACAGAATTTTGCTGGTTGGGCCAAGTTAATTGTAAGAGGACCAAGAGGAACTAGAGTTACTCTCAGATACGCGGAGATGCTACGTGATGACGGAACAATATACACAGACAACTTACGCTCTGCTAGAGCAACTGATACCTATATTTTAAAAGGAAACGGAATTGAGACTTATGAGCCTAGATTTACTTACCATGGTTTTCGTTATGTTGAAGTGATTGGATTTCCAGGAACTCCAACTTTAGAAAACTTAGAAGGAAAAGTTGTGCACTCTGATGTAGAAAGAATTGGAAGTTTTATTAGTTCTGATCCTCTGATCAACAAGATACAGGAAAACATTCTATGGACTCAGCTAAGCAACCTAATGAGCATTCCTACTGATTGCCCCCAAAGAGATGAAAGAATGGGATGGATGGGGGATGCTCAACTTTCAGCGGAAGAAGCAATTTACAACTTCTGGATGCCTACCTTCTATGAAAATTGGGTACGAGAAATAAATGTTGCACAAAGAGAAGATGGCGCAGTACCGGATGTAGTACCACCACACTGGAAAATTTATCCAGCTGATCCTGCTTGGGGAACAGCATGCGTACTTATTTCATGGTATCTATATCTTTACTATGGCGATAAGAGAGTTTTAGAAGAATCTTACTCTTGTATGAAGAATTGGGTAGATTTTTTAACAAAGAACTCAGATAATTATGTTGTTGAAAAACTTGGAAAGTATGGAGATTGGTGTGAACCCGGAAGTACTGGACCACCAAAAAATACCCCAGTAGACCTAACTTCAACGAGCTATTACTACTATGATGTGCTAATATTATCTAAAGTTGCAAGCATATTAGGAAAATATGATGACGCTATACAATACTTTACTTTAGCTGAAAAAATTAAGAAGGCGTTTAACGATAAATTCTTCGATCAAGACAAGAACCAATACGCTACCGGTAGTCAAACTTCTAATCTTTTCCCATTATTTCTAAACATTGTCCCTGAAGATAAAAAAAATGCTGTTATAGAAAACTTAGTTAATAACATAATGGTAACTCATAAAGGTCATTTAGATACTGGAATAATAGGAACTAAACTTCTAGCTGATACTTTGACAGACTTAGGTCTTGGAAACGTTATGTACACGATAGCTACACAAGCAACTTATCCTAGTTGGGGATACTGGATTAAGCTTGGAGCTACTACTCTTTGGGAAAGATGGGAACCAATAAACGTTACAGGTTCAGGAATGGCTTCTTATAATCACATAATGTTTGGAAGTATTGGGAAATGGTTCTATGCAAACCTTGCAGGTATACAACCGATTAGTCCTAGTTACTCTAAAACTTTAATTAAGCCCTATCCTGTAGGTAACCTTACGTGGGTAAGAGCATCAGTAAAAACTATAAGAGGTACAGTAAGTTCAAGCTGGGTTCGTAGCCAAAACGTTTTTAATTTAAACGTAACAATACCTTGTAATACGCTAGCGATAGTTAGTATTCCGAAGATGCAACTGAAAAACGTGGTAATTAAAGAAAATAGTAATGTAGTTTGGAGTAATGAACAATTTCTAGGAAACGATAGTGGAATATACAAAGGATATGAAGACGGAGATTACGTATCTTTTGAAGTAGGATCGGGCATATACTCTTTTGAGCTTACTGGAAGCCCTATGGATGTGCTCAAGTTTCTAAGCTTTCGAGTATCGAAAAATGCAGTTGAGCAAAACGAACCAGTTTTTGTTTATGCTAACGTAAAAAATCTATTAGCTCAGCGAAACGTAGTAGAAGTTAAGGTGTACATAAACAACATAGAGAAAGCTTCAAAGTATGTCGTTCTGGGGGCTAACGAAGCAAGAGAAGTTTCGTTCTTAGTACGCTTTAACGTTACAGGTAGTTACGAAATTAGAATTGATGAGCTATCTCCTGTAATTGTAACTGTGAATCCATCACTAAGCACTACTGTTTGGGTAATATTAATCGGGTTAACTATTGCAATAGTTATAGCATTATACTTTCAGCAGAAAAAACACTTGAAGGAAAAATAATAAATGTTCATCATTTATTCCTTTAGACTAGTAAAATGTGCCTCAGTTTATTTTTTAACATAAGAATCGGAGCGATTCTTGAATCATGAATAGAACTTAAAACAATTAGGAGCTATAAGAACAATAAGAGTTTCAACAGAGTATTTCATAAAGAACTCTTCCTTCAGAGTTAGAAGGTAGAGGAATTCCTAGCAAATAAGATATTGTTGGAGCAATATCAATTAGCCTAACTTGCTTCTTGAGTTCTTCGCCCTTCTTTATACCTGGACCTTTAATCATTAGCATAGAAGAGTTCGAAAACTCACCAACTTTATCGTTTGGAAGATAGTAGCCGTGTATACCTGTAACATTAGATTGACTTTCAACAAACCATTCTTGATTTAAATGCCGATCCGTGGCCTTATAAGTTAACAAATCTTCTATTGGACCCCACCAAATTGTGTATGGAGATTTAAGGTAATAAACAACGTCGCCAGTTCTTTCATCTCCTAAGCCTACGTTGACAGATTCCTCTTTAGTCATAACCATAGTAGCTATTCTATCTCCTGTGTCTGGATCTTTTAGGTTTTGGAGAACGTCAACAACTTGGCTTCTAGTGCTTTCGTATTCATCACTTTTAACTATTCCTTGAGGGTCGCGACCTTTTAAATTAATCCATACTGCTAGCGGTTCAACCCATGGAAAAGCTCTAGTTTTACTCCAATCTACAAGGTAACCATTTGAGGTAGGCTTGTAATGAAGCAAACCTTCATTAACAAACACTTTTCTTATGTTTACTGTTTTCCAAGCTGGTAGAGCTGCATGATCAGAAACTACTATTACAAGAGTTTCTGGAGTTGTACAACAATCTAAAAGTTGGCCAACAAACTCATCTAATATCTTGTAAGCTTCAGCAAAATACTTCCAAGAATGTTCAGCTTTTTTCTCGTCATAGAATGGAAACTTTCTGTAGAGGTAGCCTAAGAATCTATGGTTAATTCCATCCATTAAATGGTAGTGAAGAAAGCTTAAACGCCAACCAACGCGTTGCTTAAAGTAGTAAGCCATTCTAGCAAGCCTATGTGCCTCGATCCTTTGTCTTGATAAATATTCTACTTCT
>Ga0078972_1007832_pt1 | contig 23234 bp, 24 predicted proteins | sample YelNatPaOPGAMG01_FD_67568 | JGI IMG/M metagenome (GOLD analysis project Ga0078972, IMG submission 67568) | Hot spring thermophilic microbial communities from Obsidian Pool, Yellowstone National Park, USA - OP-RAMG-01 (SPADES assembly) (version 2) | ecosystem: Environmental > Aquatic > Thermal...
CAAATATTCGCGCTTGCCCTATTTGCTCGTATCCTATTAAAATAAAAAATCGTTGTCAAGTTTATAGGCCTTTTAGATTTGCTCCGCCGAAATTGTAAATTCTTTTTGACGGTGTTTCACTGATGTATGCTTTTAGGACTTCACCTGCAAAGATTGTGTGGTCTCCTGTGTCAAGAATACCTGCTACTTTGCATTCAAAACATGCAAGACATTCTTTTATTAGGGGTGGTTTAACTTTTTTTGATGGTATTGGTGTTAGTCCTGTTTCTTTGAATTTGTCTGTTTGGCTACCTGAAGTTGAACCACAGAAAAGGACTTCTTTTTCCATTTTTTCAGTTGGGAAGCACAGGACGAATTCTTTTGTTTTTGAAATTAGTCCGTGGCTATGTCTTGTTTTTCCGACTGAAATTGCAATCATTGGAGGGTTGAATGATGTCTGCATGCTCCAGCCAAGTGTGATTATGTTTGGACGGTTGTTTTTTTCATCCCAGGTCACTACAAGGACAACCTGTTCAGGATATTTCTTCTGAAATGCTTCTTGTGGTGAAACTTCTTTCATGGTTTTTCTCCTGTAAAATATTGGCTTGCCATGGGCAAGCAGCTACAATTGGCCTGATAAATCAGGCAACTACATAGCTATGCTGTGGTATACAGATACAATATGCAAAGCTTCGCTTTGCAGCTACAATCGTAATAATCGTAATAAATAATCAATTATTTTTTGAACTTCCTTTTTTTCTTCAGGGTCATTTGTGAAATTTAAGTATTTCTTGAAGTTTTCTATAGCCATTGAATATTCACCTTTTTTTTGATATGCAAGCCCAAGGTTATAGTAAGCAAAATAGTATTGTGGCGCTTTTTTTGTTATTTCTTCAAATATAGAAATCGCCTGTTGAAGGTCACCTCGGTTAAGCATTATCAGTCCAAGTTCATTCGCCGCGGGCAGATACCCCCCCACCTTAACTGCTTTCCTGAAATATTCTTCTGCTTTTTCAATATTATGCTCTTGTTTATAAGAAATCCCTATATTGTACAAAATCATCGCATCTTTTTCTTTGAAACTTAGTGCTTTTTTGAAATATTCTATTGCTGTTTTATATTCACCTTCACTGTAATAAATTGTCCCGAGGTTATTCCATGCTTCTGTTAAATCTGGCTTTATGAAAGTTGCAATTTTTAGACATTCTTTTGCTTTGTTTTTTTCACCTGAGCGGTTGTATTCAAGCCCAAGATTGTTATAACCTGCAGAGTAATAATAAAAAATTCTCTGAGTGAAAAAGTCATTATATAATTCAGAGTTATATTTTCCACGATAGATGTAGTTTTTGAACAAAAAATCGGAAGGTTTGGTTTTTTCTGTTTCAAGTTTGTACAGGAGACCATTTGTAGTTGATGAATATCCTTCAGGAACTTTTGTTGCTATATCAAAATATATATCTCTTTTCCCAAGATTGTATTCAAAGATTGTCCTTATTAGTTCCTGAGCAGAAGGGATGTCTTTTTCAGGCAGGATTTCAGGATAATGTTTTTTTAGATATTCGTAACCCCATCGGGTTCTGAAATAAAGAACCGGTTTTATATCTTTTCGTTTTTTTTCGCAGGTTCTTAAATATCCTACAATAAAGGCAGTTGAGTCATCAGGGTCAAATAAAATAGAGTCATTTGACATTGTGAATAAAACATTTTTTCCATAGTCGTAAGCAAAAAAGTGTTGTCTTCTGTTGTGTTCAGAAAAGTTTCTAACTAACAAAAAAAGTGGCACTAAAATAAATAACCAGATAAATTTACCTCTGCTGTATTTTCTTATTTCTTCAACAGTATATCCAATGAATATAGAAAAAATTAAATTTGGAATTACAAGGTGTGGCTCAAGAATTGGCAGAGTTGTTTTTTCATCTACAGGAAGATTTGATAGAATAAAAAACATAACACCAGTGAAAAGATAGCCAGACAAAAGAAGTCCTAATGTCTTTTTTCTATAAGAGAGGCAAATTCCTATAATGCCAAGAATAAGTCCTATAAATGTAAACTGTTCAATTGTCGCTATAACAAAAAGTTTACTCTGCTGTAAAATAGAATTCAAAGACCACACAAACTTACTCTGTTCAGGATGAAGTTTTAGCCCACCATAGTCAGCCCTTGTTACTAATCTTAAAAAATTTCTTAAATTCTTTGGATTCCCCCAGTTTAAGATTGGCTCTTGATATGACCTTAAGGGCAGGTATAAAAAAACAGAAAGTCCTATAATAAAAAAGAGCAGACAATTCAAAAAAAGTTTTCCTGAAAAATCACTTTTGTTTTCTAACAAAAAAAGAAAAATTCCTGGAAATAACAATATCAGGGTTGGATGAACGCCAATTCCAAGGCCAAAAACAAAACTCGCAAGGATATATTTTCTGTTTAAGAAAAATATTAAAAAAATGACAACAAAAAAAGCACTCATTGAATACATTTCTGAAACATGAGAAAGTGCCCAGAAAGCACAACAAAATGAAAGAAAAAGTGAAGAAGCGAGTCCAAAATAATAATATAAAAGTGCACAGGTTAGTGCCCCAAAAAATATTGACATTAAATTGACCCTGTAGGCAATGTTTCCCAATGGAAAAATTAAATTAAATATTTTTCCGAATATAGAATAAACAGGATACCCGGGTGGATGAGCAATTCCAAGAGTATAACTTGAGGTTATTAAGTCGCCACTGTCTCTATAAGGCGGAATTGTTGGATAGCCAGTATAGAGATAAATACCAAAGATTATTAAAAATAATAATAGCGACTTATAAAATTTCATAGGGATTGATGTCAACAGAAGTGTGTGTATCTGAGGATGTTCTTAGAGAACTCAGGACACTATTTAATTTTGCAATATTTTCATCGCTGACTTTTACAAGAATGTGTTTTCTATATTCTCCTCTAAGTTTAGGATAAATTAGTTCGTCAGGGCCTAAGATTGTCACTTCATTTTTTAAAGATGATTTTAATAAACTGAATATCTTTTGAGATTCCTTTTCTGTTTTTGTTTTATCCTTGCTTCTCACTGTTATTTTTGCAAGGTTCATCACAGGCGGATAGTTTAGTTCTTTTCTGAAATTTAGTTCTTCAAAATAAAAATTTTTCCAGTCAGAAGATGAAAGGTATTTGAAAATATAATATTTTTTGTTGTGTGTCTGAATTATCAATTTTGAATTTATATCTGAAGATGAATTTTCAAGTAATTTTGAAAGTCGGTAAACTGTTTGAAAAGTTTTTTCAGTCGCTCTGAAATCAGGGAAATAAAGCATGCTGTCTATATCAATGATTCCTATAAGAGAAATTTTTTTATTTAGTTTATAAGCAATAGAAAAAATTGACTGCGTTGCAACTATAAGGTTGCATTTTTCTGGTATAGAAAATTTTGTATTGAGTGTATCTCTATCTATTCTGAATATTTCCGCCTGTGGCAGTAATGTCTTCAATGCTATTTCAATTCTTTCTGTACCAGAACCAATAAATCTGAAGTTTCTATTTTTACACAAGATACATTCTTCTGGCAAATTTTCTTTGTGTGAACAATAGTGACATTTTAAGAGTTTTTCGTCAATGTGATAGACAAGTGACAAACTACACCTTGGACATCTTAAAATATTTCCGCAGTATGAACACATAACAACCGGTGCATAACCTTTTCTTGACAGGAATACAATTGATGTTTCATTTTTGGCAATTTTTTCTTCAATTTCTTTTTTCAAATAGTTTGTTATTGGATATTTCTGCTCAGTTAATTCTATTATTTCAATTTTTGGCAATTTTTTTTCTTCTGTTTTTTTTCTTTTTTGTTTTATTATTTTGAATTCATTTTTTCCTACTCTATAAAAAGAGTTCAAAGACATTAGGTCTCCACCAAAAACTGCAATTCCATTATGTAATCTTAGGTGTTGCAAGGCGACTGTGGTTGCATCATAAAATGGTTTTTGAGAGTTTTTATAGGCATAGTCACCTTCTTCTTCAATTATTAATAGTTTGAGATTTTTGAAAGGAAGAAAAACAGCCCATCTTGTTCCAACGATTATTTTTATTCTGCCATTTTTTGCATTGAGCCATGTTAGATATTTTTCAGTATCAGAAAGTTTGCTATGCCAGATACCAAGAAGTTCTCCAAAATTATTTTTAAGAATACTTGAAATTTCATCAATTTGTAGTATCTCAGGCAAAATTAAAATACATTCACCAAAATTTATTGTGTAGGCAATCAGATTTATATAAAAATCTATTCTTTCTGAATAATTAAATCCATCAATAACAAATGTAGAATAAAGACCGTTTTTGAGATAATATTTTATTGCCTTTGGAATTTTTTGTTCTGAGATTTTTGGTTGTTTTATGGTTATTTCTTGTCCACAGAGATCCTGATTCCATTTGCATTTTATTGAGACAGGAAACATACAATTGAGAGATTCTCCAGAGGAACAGTTATATGTATTTTTGATAAATTCAGCAAGTTTGAATAGACAATCTGTAATAACAGGTTCTTTATCAATTATTTTTATTATTTTCTTTGGCTGGGCTACTGCGGGTTTTTCTGTTATTTTTGTTATAAAACCAATTTCTTTTTTTTTGCCAAAAGGCACAAGAACCCTTACCCCTGGAGAAATTTCTTCTATGCTTGTTTTTTCAGGCAATTCGTAACAAAACTCAGAATGGACAGGTATAGGTAATGCAACATCAACAAACTTCTGGCTCATAGTTTTTTTAATTCACTTCTTAGAAGTTTCATGTCATTCCAGACATCTCTTTTTAGTGCGGGGTTTCTTAAAAGTGCTGCTGGATGATATGTTGGAATAACTTTTATGTTTTTATATTGATGTAGCATACCGCGGATTTTTGATACGCCAAGAGTTGTGTTTAGAAGCGTTTGAGCGGCGGAATTTCCAAGAGTTATAATAAAATTTGGTTTTATTATCTGGATTTGTTTTTCTAAATAACCGAAACAGGCAGAAATTTCTTCTTGTTTTGGAGGTCTGTCATTTCCTCTTGCTTCAGGTGTCTTTGGGTTTATCATTGGATGGCATTTAACAACATTTGTTATGTAGACCTCACTTCTTTTAAGTCCAATTGATTCTATGATTTTTGTAAGAAGTTGTCCTGCTTTTCCAACAAAAGGTCTTCCCTGTCTATCTTCATCGTAGCCAGGCCCTTCACCTATGAACATAACTTTTGCTTTTGTGTTTCCTTCACCAAATACAGCATTGATTCTATAATTTGATAGTTCACATTTTTTACATGATTTTACTTCTTTTTCAAGTTCAGCAAGAGGACTATCAGCAGTTTTTTTTGTTTTTATTATATCAGTATATCCAAGCAGTTTTTCTTCTTTAAGAAAGTTTTTAATTTTTCTTATTAAGTTTTTTTTCATATATTTTTTTTATTTTTTTCCAAAGGATTTTAGAAAGTTTTTCTTTAGAGATAGAATTAAATTTTTCAATTTCTTTGTTTTTTGTAATGATGTAGCCAGAAGAATTTTCTTTGCCAATAGTTTTTTCAGAATTTGCGACTATAATGTCAAGATTTTTTGATCTTAGTTTTTTTATTGCATTTTTAAGTAAATTGTTTGTTTCAAGTGCAAAGCCAACGAAAAGTTTTCTTGAATATTTTTTTGATAAAGAGATAGAGCCAAGGATGTCAGGATTTTGAATCAGTTTTAATAAAAGAGTTTTTTTGCTTCTTTTTATTTTTTTCTTTAGGAATTTTTCAGGTCTGTAATCACTTACTGCTGCACAGGAAATAAATATGTCAGCGGACTTTATATTTTTTTGAACTTCTCTTAACATTTCATTTGCTGTTTCTATAAAAATTGTTCTGGCTTTTTTTGGTGGTTTTATTTGAACCGGGCCACTTATAACTGTAACTTTTGCTCTGTCTTTAAGAATAGTTTTAGCCAGAAAATAGCCCATCTGACCACTTGACAGGTTAGAAATAAATCTAATTGGGTCAATGTATTCTCTGGTAGGTCCTGAGGTGATAAGTACTTTAAATTGTTTCAAGGATTTTTTTATAGATGACATCTATTGGAGCAAGATGACCTATTCCTTTTTTGTCACAAATTAAGTCGCCAGTTACAGGCCCTATGAATTTATATCCAAGTTTTTTTAATGTGTCCACATTTTTTTGGTTCACTGGATTTAGCCACATATTCGTATTCATAGCAGGTGCAATAAGCACTGGTGACTTTGTTGCCATAATCACTGAGACAAGCAGATTGTCAGCAATTCCATTTGCAATTTTGCTTATAGTAGTTAAAGTTGCAGGGACAACAGCAACTAAGTCAGCCCAGTCCGCAAGAGATATGTGTTCTGGCTGATATTCGGATATGTTTTCAAACATATCTTTATATACCTTATTGCCAGAAATTGTCTGAAGAGTCAAAGGCGTTATAAATTTTTCGCCTGCTTCAGTGATTATACATTTGACTTCAAAGCCATTCTTTTTCAATTTTCGGATTAAGTCACAGGTTTTCCATGCAGATATGCTTCCACAGATTCCAATTATAATTTTCTTATTTGTTTTTTTCTTTCTTTCCATCTTTTGTCTCTGTTTTTTCTGATTTTTCCTGTTTTTTCTGGCCGGTCTTTTCTGGCAATTTTAATATTTCCTCTTCTGAGACCTTTCCAGAGAGAATATCTTTTAGACTTAATTCAAGTAATTCATTAAATGTCAAATATTTATATTCTTCTTTACCTTTTAATTCTTCTGCCCAGCGCGCAGCCAGTGGAATAAGTTTATATTTTTCAACTTTTGTGTCAAGTAACAATTCCTCAAGTTTTTTCTCTTCAGTTGGATTTTTTTCAACTTTTGATTCTACCAATTTTTGACACCTCCTTTGCTCGTATTTTCACCTTACTGTTTTGTAGATACAAATTCATTTATGTTTATTCTGACAACCCACAACTGAGAACCGATAACCGAGAACTTAGTATTGACGCACCTTGTATATTTTGTACAGCAAAACTTCAGATTTGCTTTTTTGGACTGCATTAACCATGTTAATGCGCCGTTATCATTGCATTATCACGGATGATACTTTCCAATTTTTTTCAATGCTAAATCCTTGAACTACAAGTTCTTTGGACAATCGATTTTATTTCATCTTTTAATCTGCTTATTTTTCTATGTTCTGCTTCAATGATTGATATAATACTTTTAACCGCATTTTCTAATTTGTCGTTTATAACAAAATATGTATAGTCAGAAATGTAAGAGATTTCTTTTTTTGCATTTTTTAGACGGACTTTTATTGTCTTTTCATCATCCTGTGCTCTTTTTCTTATTCTTTTTTCAAGGGCTCTCCAAGAAGAAGGCATCAAAAAAATAAAGATTCCTTCAGGATAAATTTTTTTTATTTTTCTTCCACCCTGCACATCAATATCGAGTATTATATCTTTGCCAGAATTTATTGTGCGATGTAAAAATTTTTTAGGTGTTCCATAATAGTTATTGTGGACAAAAGCCCATTCTATCAGTTCATTGTTTTTTAGCATATTCTTGAATTTTTTTTCTGATATAAAGAAGTAATCTTTGCCATCAATTTCTCCTTTTCTTGGTTTGCGAGTAGTTACAGAAACAGAGAACACAGTATTTTTTATTCTTTTTAATATCTCTTTACAAATTGTAGTTTTACCTGCTCCAGATGGGCCAGATATAACTATAATTAGTCCTTTCTTAGCCAATTGAGATTCTCTCCTCAGGATATTTTAGTGTCACCTTATCTTCTCTATAAGCAATTGCTAATCCAATTGTAAGAGGGCCTAATCTTCCAAAAAACATAGTAATTATAATTAAAAGTTTACCGAACCAGGTAAACATAGAACTTAAACTTAAACTTGTTCCTTTTGCAATAGATAGTCCGACGGTTCCAAGTGCGGATATAACTTCAAAACATATTCTTAATGAACTCTGATTTTCAAAAATTGACAGTATAAATGATATTAAAAAAATCCATGAAATTGCAAGAGAAAATAATATAAAAGCTCTTTTTACTGTTTCTTCCGGAATTTTTCTATTGAAAAGATTTACCTGCTTTTCTCCTTTAAGTATCTGTAAAACAGATATAATTATTACGCCAAAAGTTGTTGTCTTTATTCCTCCGCCTGTTCCACCAGGAGAGGCGCCAATAAACATAAGCAACATTATAAATAATATAGTCGGAATTCTCATTGAACTGAAATCAAGTGTATTAAAACCTGCTGTTCTTGGAGTAACACTGGAAAAATAGGAACTTAGAATTTTGTCTTTTAATGTAAAATTTCCTATTGTATTTGGGTTGTTGTTTTCTAATAGAAAAATTGTCAAAGTTCCAATAAAAATTAAAATCAATGTCACAAGAACCGTAAGTTTTGTATGAACAGAAATTTGTTTTGTCTTTATGTAGTAATATATGTCGTCTAAAACTATATAGCCAATCCCTCCTAAGATAATCAATGTGGTAATAGTCAAATTTACCGGCAGATTGTGGACATAATTTGTGAGATTTGTTGGGAAAATACTGAAACCAGCATTACAGAATGCTGATACACTGTGGAATATACCACGAAATACTCCACCAAGAAGTCCAAACTCTTTAATAAAACAAAAAGAAAGTATTACAGCACCTATTGATTCAAAAATAAGTGTGATCAAAAATATGTAAAGAGTAAAGTTTACAATATTTCCAAATGTGAACTTGTTCAATGCCTCTGCCTGCACAATTTTTTCTCTTAATGTTATTTGTTTTCCTATCAGCAAACTCAACAAAGTAGAGAAAGTCATAATTCCAAGCCCGCCAATTTGAATCAAAAATAAAATAATAAGTTTTCCAAATAAAGAATAATGAGTTGCTGTATTGACTACTATAAGCCCCGTTACACAGACACTTGAAGTAGCAGTAAATAATGCGTCAATAAATGGTGTTGCTCTACCTGATGAAGAAGATATTGGCAGAGTTAAAAGAATTGTTCCTGTTAGAATTGCTAAAGTAAAACCAGCAATCAAAATCTGATGCGGGGAAAGTTTAATTTTCACACTAATTACCCTGAGAAATTGGTTTTAAGGATAAGTGAATTCGATGTTTTATTTTTTCAGACGGAGAGGGTGGGATTTGAACCCACGGTAGCGATTTTATCACTACATACGCTCTCCAGGCGTACCCCTTAAGCCGCTCGGGCACCTCTCCAAAATGTGCCTAAGTAACAATCCTCTAATTTTCAATTCTTCAATAGTATTATCTCTATTCTCCTGTTTTTTATTCTCCCTTTTCTTGTTGTATTTGGCGCAATTGGAAAATCAGGGCCGCAGCCCTTTACACTTAACCTTGCAGGATTTATACCATTTTTTACAAGATAACTATATACATTCCATGCTCTTTTACTTGAAATATTGATATTTTTTTCTCTTGAGCCAACGCTGTCTGTATGTCCTTCTATTAGAATCTTATTTTCAGGATATATTTGAGAAAGTTCAATTACCTTGTCAAGTTTAATTTTTGATGACTCTTTAATTTCATCATTTTTATCAAAAAGCATATCACTTGACAGTGTGATTCTCAGGCCCCTTTCTTCTTCTGTTATTTCAATATCTTTTAATATGTCTTTTATTTCAGTAGTTTTAGTTTTTGGTGGAACATATACATTTGCTATAGTTGAAGTTGAATTTTTGTTTCCTGCAATGTCAAAAGCAGTCAATGTTACAATATAACTTCCATTTGGCACGACTTCCCCATAAACATCGTCTTTGCCATCCCAGACGATTTCTTTTTCAACAGTAGATGTAGACAATTCCGTTGTTTCAGTTGATTTATATGTTTTTACTATTTTGTTTTTTGCATTGGCAATGTTTAACTGCCATCTGTCAATTGTATTTGAGTCTTTTATAACAAAATAAAAAGTGGTTTCATCAAAATTAAGGTCTCCGTCTGGAGAAAATGTATCAGTCGATACACTTAATTTTATTTCTGGAGGTGTTAAGTCAACTGTTAAAGGCACCGGGTCTGATTTTGCAATTTTGCCTGAACCTTTTGCTTCAAAGATAACATTATAAGTTCCTTCTGAAATATATTCTCCAGTCAGTTTTTTACCATCCCAGGTGATAATCTTCGGTAGAATTTCTTCTTGTTCCTTTGAGCCAAATGAATGAACAATTATATTTGGAAGAAGTTTAATTTTTATATCCCATGACTGGATTTTTTCAATTTCAGTGACTTCAGGTATAAAAAATGTTGTGTCCTTTATTCCATCATTGTTAGGAGAGAAAAATTGTGGATCAACTTTAAGTGATGCTTTAACTTCCTTTGGTTTCATTTTCCATCCAATAAACCTCAGGATAAAAGAAAATCTGTGAGTATCGCCAACGCTTGAGACAGGCTGATATGCATAGTCAATTCCAATTCCTTTTATATTCAGCCCAAGGCCCGCTCTCCAATAAGATAAACTATCCATTGTCTTGCGAATTTTTTCATCAACAGGATATCTATAACCAAATCTTAAAGCAAGAGTTCTTGCGCCCCAGTGTTCAATCCCAATTTCATAACTTGTATTTCCATATTCTGGTTTTGTAGCAGAAATTGAAATATTTATATCAGAATATTGACTTGGCATGCTGAATTTAAAACCTATTCCTGCAGAGTGTTCTATTGGTGGTTTCTCTTTTATTTTTGAACCTGAGAATTTGAATTCCTGACCAAAATTTTTGACAGAATATCCAAATGAAAAAACTTCGTCTAATGTTCTATATAATAGACCAGCATCTCCAAAGAAAACACTGGCATTGTAATCCGTCTCAAGTGATTCCTGGACATTTTTCAGATTGAATCCAATGGCGATATTTTTTGATATTTTATTTCCATAAGAAAAATTTGCTGAATAGGAGTATGGAGAAAAAGTATCTTTTATATTTCCATTTTCAATTCTTGTTATAGAAGGGCCTGAAAGATAAATTCCACTCAGGGCGAAAGTCCCCGCCCTTGATGGATGCAAATACCCAGCAAAGCCATAGTACATTTCAGCAAGCCACATTGAATAAGTTGCTTGAAATTCTGGCTGGATTATATATCCAAGTCCTGCAGGATTAAAATGAACAGCATTTAAGTCATCAGAAAGAGCAACAAAAGATTCTCCCATACCCGATGGCCTTGTTCCTGGTGTAATTCTTAGAAATTCAAGGGAACTGTAAGAAACAAGGTAAGAAGGTAAGAAGGTAAGAAGGTAAAAAAGTAAAAGAAATAAAAATTTTGTTTTTTTCATTATTGTTTGTATTTTACAACAACTCTCTGTGTTATACCTTTTGTTTCTCCTTCGATTTCAAGATTCACAAGATAAATTCCACTTGGGACAAGATTTCCCTGCCAGTCCCTTCCATCCCATTCAGCAGTGTATTCTATATTTGGCAGTGTCTGGTAATAATTTCCTTCCTGTGGTGCGAAATGTCTGGCGGTTGCTACATATTCACCAGCAATGTTATATATTTTTATAACTGCATTTTTTTTGATGTCTTCTCCTTTAAGGATATATCTGAATTTTGTCTTTCCTGAATCGCCAGGAAGAAGAGGATTAAAAGGATTGTTCCAGTCAACTTTTAGGTCATTTTTTGTTTCTTTAAGTGTTATGCTTGAAAATATAGTTGAAAAATTTCCTGTTAGAGATACTGAATTTTCTGCAAATGAGACGAATTTCCAGTAGTATTTTTTGTTTGGCAATAATTCTTTCCCTTCGTATTTTATTGATGCCCTGAATTTTCCCTCCCCAAGATTTATAAGATTAACTTTATCTGAACTTGTGGTTTCTTCAATATACCAGACAGCACATGTAGAGTTATCAACAAGATAACTTTCCGAACTTATATTTATTGTGAAACTGCTTATTATTCCAGAATATTCCCATGTGAACACAGGAACTCGTTTATATACGATAACATTTTCATTATTCCATACACCATCAACTACAAAAGTTGATATTGAAACATCAGAAAAAACAAGTAAGTTAGAACATATCAGGACGAAAAGTATAAAGAATATTTTTTTCATAGTAGTTTTTAATATCAAACCGGCTTGGCCAGTTTGTCTGGCGGAGAGGGAGAGATTTGAACTCTCGTCCCCACAGAAGTGGAGAACCGGTTTTCGAGACCGGCGGTTTCAGCCACTCACCCACCTCTCCAGATAAAAATATCTAAATTTTTTATAGGTCAACGCTTTAGAGTTGATATAATATTGCACTGACATTTTTCCAAATCAAAATCAAACAATTAGATTTCCTGTCTTAATTGTCTATCTAAGTCCTTCCTTTTAAGATATTCTTTCTTGTCGTGAGTTTTTCTTCTTTTTGCCAGACCTATGCTTATTTTAGCAAGCCCATTTTTGTTGAAATAAACTTTCAGGGGAACAATTGTCAAACCCTTTTGAGTAGTTCTGCCTAACAATCTGTTTATTTCTTTTTTATGTAATAATAGTTTTCTTGGCCTTTTTGATGGATATTTAAAACTTCCTGCATGTTCATAAGGAGCAATGTGCATATTGTAAATAAAAATTTCGCCATTTTGGATTTTGCAGAAACTGTCTTGAATACTTGCTTTACTTTCTCTTAATGATTTTACTTCTGCTCCTTTCAGAACTATACCTGCCTCATATTCTTCAAGAATTTCATAATCGTGATATGCTTTGCGATTGTTGACTACTATTTTGTTGACATCCACAAAAATTTTTTATAATATTTTATTGAAGTTATCCGGGGACATGGCGGAACTGGCAGACGCGCTAGGTTCAGGACCTAGTGGCTATAAGAGCCGTGAGAGTTCAAATCTCTCTGTCCCCAATTTTTATTTTCCTACAGCAGATTTTATCTGTTCAAGTAGATTTTTCATATAGTCAAAATTAAAGGGTTTTAAAAGGCAGTCCATAGCACCATATCTAAATGCTTCAATCACCTTTTCTGCTTCTTTATATCCAGTAATCATAACAACAGGAATGTTTTTATTGATTTGCTTGATTTCTTTTAGAACTTCAATGCCATCTTTGTCAGGTAGACGAATATCCAGGAACACAGCATCTGGTTCAGAAATTACAACTTGTTTTAGGCCATCCTGCGCGGTTATTGATTGAATTTGCTCGTGCCCTAAACTCTGGAAAAAAACAGCGAGTGTTTCATGAATTTCTAAATCGTCATCAATAACTAAGATTTTCATTTTCCCCTCCAATAAATTTTTTGAATATTTTATTTTGTTTCCGCTTCTGTTGCTATTGCAAGTTTTTCTGCTCCAGCGATTTTTGCTTTGTCGAGAACTTTTACAACCAATCCGTGTCTCGATTCTTTGTCGGCTCTAATTATAACAACTTTATCTTTTTGAAGAGGTAAAAGTGTCCTTAATTCATATTCAAGTTCATCAATTTTAATTTCTCTGTTATTTAAGAATATCTCGCCTGATTCTTTTATTGATATTATGATTTTATTTTCTGTTTGAATTTCAGCAGTTTTTGTTTTAGGTAGTTTAAGATTTATTCCTGGTTCAACTAAAAAAGAAGAGGATAGCATAAAGAAAATTAACAATAAAAAAACCATATCAGCCATTGGAGTTAAATCAAGAATTAGGCTTGACCTTATATGATTCTTTCTTATTTTTCTCATCAAAAATGATTATAACTTTTTATTCTTAAAAAGTCAATTATTTAATGCCAAAAATTTTTTTCCAGAAAGGTATTTGAGATTTTTTTGCTACGGTTAGTTTTGTGTGAGGTTTTACTTTTGTGTAACCTATTATGCCCGGTGTAAAGTATAAATGTATCAAAATTTCATGGTCAAGTTGTTTGATGTCCTGAATCGGGACGGGTATGTAGTCAGATTCTTTTGTTCCGAGCAATTTCGAAAGATATTTTGCAATTTCTCTATTATCTTCTATTTTCGCCAGGACAATTTCATTTTTTAATAGTGATTTTGCTTTTTTGCCATTAGGGTCTTCGCAGATTTTTGCTTCAAGATAGAGTTTCTTTGTTTCTGTGTTTGCAGATTCTATATTTTTTTCTTTATTTTCAGATATCATATTTTCTTGTTGATACTGAGCGAGATTTATATCTTCATTCATAATTTGAATTTTTGGCCTGTTGTATGGAAGACTTTCAATAAAAATTTCACAAATTCTGTCGTAGTTTTCATCGATTATAGCTTTATATAATTTTTCCTTTTTTGAAGTGATTTCTTTTGTAAAGCATATTTCAAGTTCATGAGTTAAAGAAGGCATACTACCTTCAAGCAAACGAAAATTATAAATTGATTTTTCAAGCAAATACCAGTCCATTTGAAGGCCAGTTTCATAAATTGCAGGATTGTAAGATGTTACACTTGTAAATCTTATAATGTTTTTTGAACGTTTATCAAAAATAGTAACAAAAAGTCCATAGAGATTTTTTTCTTCAATGTGAAATTTTCCTTTTATGACAGTAATATTTCTGAGAAGACTTTTTATTGTGTGTATTGCTTTTTCAAAATTATTATTGGCAAGTTCTAAGGCAAGATGCGCTTCGCCTTCATCACAACCAGTTTCTTCCATCAATAACAGAATTTTTTCGTCCATTTTTTTTCGTTGTTATATAGATTTTTGAAATCAAGGATAAACCTTGACTACGCTACGCCATTTCAGAATTTCTTTACGCCCTTGGATGTGCTTTCTCATAGACCTTTTTCAAATGCTCTGTAGTTATATGTGTATAAACTTGTGTAGTAGAAAGATTTTTGTGACCAAGCATTTCCTGAACGCTTCTTAAATCGCATCCAGCATTTAGCATATGGGTTGCAAAAGAGTGTCTTATTACATGCGGAGAAACATGTTTTTTTATTGCTGTTTGTTTGACCCATCTGTCTATAATTTTTCTTATTGAGCGATCAGTTATTCTTTTTCCTGCGTAGTTCAAAAAAAGTGCTTTCTCATTTTGCTGTGCAAATTTTTTTCTGAAGTTTAAATATTTATAGATTGCTTTTAGTGCGGTGTCTCCTACTGGCACTATCCTTTCAATGTTCCCTTTCCCAATAGTGCGAACTGTCCCAGAAAAAAAGTCAATGTCATCTATATTCAGTGATACTAATTCACTTACTCTAAGCCCACATGAATATAAAAGTTCTAATATTGCCTGGTCTCTTAAACCTAAAGAAAAAGTATCTTTTTGCAGGTCAAGTAAATTTTCCATTTCTTTTTCTGTCAGAAAAACCGGCAACTTTTTTCTTATTTTTGGGGTTGTTAGGTAACTAAAAATGTTTTGGCTTATAGCACTTTCTTTAACTAAAAATTTGAAAAAAGAACGCAGTGAGTAAATTTTTCTTGCGATGGTTGCGGGACTTTTTGGTTTAGTTTTTTCTGCAAGAAAAGTTAAGTATGACCTCACTATTACTCTTGCTGATTTTTCAAAGTCAGGAATTTTTTGAAATTCTTTGTTTAGGAAATTATTAAATTCTTTCAGGTCAAGTTCATAGGCGCGAATAGTGTTAAGAGATGCTCCTCTTTGTCTTAAGGAAATTATAAATTTTTTTATTGATAGTTCAAGATTGGGCATTTGACTTTCCTTTACATTTTGGCCATTTTGAACATGAATAAAAATCGCCAAACCTGCTGTGTCTTAAATACATTTTTGCACCGCACAAAGGACAGACCTTGTCTGTAAGAACCGCTCTTTGTTTTTCTTGAAGTTTTTCGTCGGCAATATTTAATTTTGATGAAAATGACTTATAAAACTCAGTTAAAACATTTATCCATTTGTCTTTTTTTTGAGCGATTTCGTCAAGTTTTTTCTCAATTTTTGCTGTAAAATTTACATCGATTATTTCTTCAAAATATTCTTTTAGTAAGTTGTTTACTGTGATTCCGATTTCTGTAGGATAAAATTTTTTGTCAATGATTTTTACATATCTGCGGTTCTGAATAGTTGTCAGTATTGGCGCATATGTGGATGGCCTTCCTATTCCGTATTTTTCAAGCGTTTTTATTAAACTTGCTTCGTTGTATCTTGGTGGCGGTTCAGTAAAATGTTGCTGTGGCATTATTTCAATAAGATTTACTGGGTCACCTATTTTGAGTTCGGGCAAAATTTTTGATTGTTCGGTTTCTTCTTCTTCTTTGTATATTTTTAAGTATCCAGGGAAAACAAGAGTTCTTCCACTTGTTCTAAATTTGTAATCTCCGCCTGTTATTTCAACTGTTATCTGGTCGTATATTGCTTGAGCCATTTGACTTGCGACAAATCTCTGCCATATAAGTTTGTAAAGTTTAAATTGCTCATCTGTTAGATATTTTTTTATAAGTTCTGGTTCACGATAGACACTTGTAGGTCTAATTGCTTCGTGCGCTTCCTGTGCACCTTTTGTTTTTGTTTTGTAGATTCTTGTTTTTTCAGGTACAAAATCTTTCCCAATTTTTTCAGTTATATATTTTCTTGCTTCTTCCTGGGCTGATTTTGCAACTGTTACAGAGTCAGTTCTCATATAAGTTATAAGACCAATTAGTGTTTCATCTAATTTAACCCCTTCATAAAGTGTTTGTGCTATACGCATTGTTCTTTGAGATGAAAGTCCAAGTTTTCTAAAGGCATCCTGTTGCATAGACGAAGTTGTAAATGGTGGCAATGGGTTTTTACTTATTTTCTTTTTTTCAATGTTTGTTACTGTATAACTTAATGTTTTTAGTTCTTCTATAATTTTGTCACATTCTGGTTTTGAGTTTATGGTAGAAAAACCTACTTTATATTCGTCGGCAAATAATTTATAAGTTATTAGTTTTTGAAATTTTTCTTCATTTTTTGATATAAGGTCACACAAAAATTTTTTTTGGTCTTTTTCTACTTCTATTTGGATTGTCCAGTATTCCTGTGTCTTAAAATTTTTAATTTCGTTTTCTCTTTCAACAATGAATCTGACTGCTACTGATTGAACTCTTCCTGCTGAAAGACCTTTTGCTATTTTTCTCCATAGAAGTGGAGAAAGTTTATAACCAACAAGCCGGTCAAGTATTCTTCTTGCCTGTTGAGATTCAACAAGTGCTAAATCAATTTTTCTTGGATTCTTTATTGCCTCTTCAATTGCTTCTGGAGTTATTTCATGGAATGTTATTCTTTTTGTTTTTGAGTCGTCAAGTTTTAAAAGTTGAGTCAGATGCCAGGCAATCGCTTCTCCTTCTCTGTCAAAATCGGTTGCTAAGTATACATCTTTGACATTCGGAAGTATTTTACCTAATTGGTAAATTATTTTTTTTGCATGTGGAAGAATTATATACTTTGGCTGAAACCCTTTATCTATATCTACACCCAATTCTTTTTCAGGTAAATCTCTTACATGTCCGTAAGAACTTTTTACTGTAAACCCTTTTCCTTTAAGAAATTTTGATATTGTCTTTTCTTTTGTTGGTGATTCAACAATTACTAAATTCACTTTATCCACCCTTTCTAAAAAATGGCAATGAAATTTTCATGTCTATCTGAGTTTTGTGTGCCAGTTGCCAAAAAATCAATATTTATACTCCTATGTATACTTTTCCAGGTAGAGATTTTACAAATCCTTTTAATTCAAGAGAAACAATGCCTTCTGAAAGTATATTAAATGGCTGATTGATTTTTTTATGAAGTATATCAATGTTTAATCCCTGCGGAAATGATTTTAATATGTCAAGAATTTTTTTCTCAACATTGGAAAGTTCATTTTTTGTGTTTTCATTGTTTTTAATAGCAACATTTATGTTTTGTGTTTTCTTTTTTATCCATTCAGCAAGAATAGAAATTTCTTCTACAACATCCTGTGCTTTTTCAATCAATTTTGCTCCCTGTTTTATTAAGAGATGAGGACCGCGACTGTATTTAGATAGAATACTTCCCGGAACAGCAAAAACATCTTTTCCCTGTTCAGCAGAATATTTTGCCGTTATAAGTGCCCCACTTTTTTCTGCTGATTCTATAACCACAGTTCCCAGTGAAAGTGCGGATATCAAACGGTTTCTTCTTGGAAAATTTCTTTTTTCAGGCCTAACTCCAAGAGGAAATTCACTTACAACTGCCCCTGAATTTGCAATTGCATCCTGTAATTTATGGTTTTCAGAAGGGTAGTAAACATTTAAACCATTTCCAAGGACAGCAATTGTTCTTCCACAAAAGTTGATTGCGGTTTTGTGTGCAACGGTGTCTATACCCCGGGCAAGCCCGCTTACAATTGTTATATTTAATTCTGTAAGTTCCTTAGTTAATTTTTCAGTTATTGTCTTTCCATATTCTGTTGGTTTTCTTGTCCCTACAATTGCAATTGAATAAATATCTTTTTCAGTGATATCTCCTTTAATATATAGAACTATTGGGGGGTCATTTAAAGTTTTCAATTGTAGAGGATATTCTTTATCGTTTATTGTAACTATTTTTATTCCAAGTTCTTTTGCTTTTTCAAATTCTCCTTGTACATCAAGAAAATTTACGCTTTTTAGTATTTTCTCTGCAATTTTATCATTTATTTCTGCTGAATTTTTTATTTCTTCTATATCTGCCTGAAAGATTTTTGTTGCTGAACCAAAATAAGAAATTAGTTTGTTTGCTCTTATAGGACCTATTTCAGGAATCATATTTAACAGAACATTTGCCAGATTTTCAGTTAAATTCATATTTTCAGAACTCCGATTTTTAATTTTAGATATGAATTATAAATCCATTTCTAATGGAATTCATAAAAGTTCTTCTGAAATTGGTTGTACGGTTTCTTTTTCTATTTTAGGTTGGGGTATTTTCTTTTTTGGCTTTTTAAATTTTTCTATAAGATTCATAACAAAATTTTCATCACAAAATATATCTTGAAATTTTTCAGGGATTCTACCAGCAGAAAAAATTAGTTTTACAGGGTCTATATTTAAAACTTCTGCAATTTTTATAATTGTATTTTCATCAGACGGAGGATTTCTTTCTCCTCTAAGTACTTTTGAAAAAAAAGAAGCGTCAAGTTTCACTTTTTTACAGAGTGTCCTTACGCTCATTTTTTTCTCTTTTAATTTGTCTTTTACTATTTTTGAAAAATACATTTTACATAAAGTCAGAAATTTTTATTTTAGGAGTGCAATTCTTTTTTTTGCGACATCATAGTAATCTGAGTTAGGATATGTATCAACAAGTTTTTGATATTCTTTTATTGCTTTACGTCTGTCTCCAGAATCTTCGTAGGTCTTTGCTAAAGCATATAGTGCCTTTGGTGCCCATTTATAGTCATCTGGATATTTTTTAGCAATTCTTTCGAATCTGTGTGCCGCCTTTTCCCATTTTGCAAAGATTGTATAAAGTTCTCCAAGATAATATTCAAATGATGTAGTCCATTTCCATTCAGGATGTGAGTCAATAAATCTGTCTAATTTTGAAGACGGTAAATTTTTTACTAAATAGTACAGCCCGAATATTATTATTGCAAGAATAATTAACTTTTTCATTAGAGAGTTGAATATATGACTTGCCCTTTAGGGCAGGAATAATTTACTTTTCAATTATCTGAATATAGTCACCCTTTGATATTGGTTCATATGACCTTATGACAACTGCTGTTGAACTATTTGATTTTATGTCATCCGTTATTTCAATTATACCAATTTTTACAACTTTGTATCCTATATACCTCTTTGTTTTTTCACTTTTTATTTTGCCTTTTTTTCTTAAAATATAGCACTTTGTTCCTTTTTTAACTCCTTGGTCTGACCCAACATCTACAAATATAAAATCATTTTGAGAAATAAGTGTCTTATCTTCTTTACATCCAACAATTTTTCCACTGAATTTATGTTCTAATGGCAATATTTCAATTAAATCTTTTTCTTCTTTATCATTTATATTTTTTTGCTCAGATTTAGTTTGTTCAGGTTCTTTTTTGACAGGTTTTTCTTCTTGTTCTTTTAGTTTTTCTTTTGTAGGTATTTCTATGGCTGTTTTTTCTGAAGAAATTTCTTCTGTAGAAACTACTAGTTGTTTTTCTTGTAAATTTATTTCTTTTGCAAACACATCCGGTATAACGAATTCTTGTTCAGGGAAAATCCAGTGTGGGTCTTTTATTGTTGATTTGTTAGCAGTATATATTTTTTCCCACAGCCATGGATTTTTATAATATTTTCCTGCAATATTCCAAAGAGTATCACCTTTAATAACAATATGCACTATTTGTTTTGGAACCAGAATACCAGAAAAAAACATAAAAATTGAAAACGCTGAAAAGAAAACTTTTTTAAGTTTCATAAGCCGCCTCCTGAATTTCTTATTTATCAAATATATTATAAAAAGTCAAGATGTTTTTTCTCTAAATGTTACTTAACGCTAAGATGTCCTGTTCAAGTTAGAATCTATAATGTTCCCTATACAAGAATAAAAATAATAGTGTGAAAATAAGATTTCCCCCCTCCCCTTGTGGGAGAGGGCTGGGGTGAGGGGTATCCAACACTTATTCCATCTTCACCCTCACCTTAATCCTCTCCTCTGCCTGTGGCAATAAGCATCAATGGAGAGAAAATAAAATCGTTTATGAAAATTTTTAATATAACTAAAGCACATTTTGCTTTACACTTAAGAGGTCATTTTTGGATTTACAATAACATATGATTTTTGTCACAGGTAATGTAAACAGCCTCATATTATACATTACCCTCAATGGGTGAATACATTCTTACCTCTTCTGTTGTCTATCTTATAACTTTCAATGTCGGATTTAGAGTTAGCCAAGCCATAGATTTTGCAGTCAATCAAGGTATTAAGCAACAAATTCATTATTATACAAGTACCTTTGTCACATCTGCCAGACGACAGGAAATCTCTGATTTACCATATATTGAGCCCGTTTCTAAGTATACAAGCCCGGGACATCTTCTACAAAAGTTATTAATTTCACAATTAAAACAGACATTGCAATCTTCTGGTTTTAAATTTCTTAAATAGTTTGCTCTCTTTGAACTGAACCAGATTTCTTTGAAAGATTTTTTTCTTAAATCACCAAGAGTATAAAGAAATTGAATACAGGGATAAACCTTGCCTTCAGGTGAGATACCGACGAAATTTCTCCCAGCACTACAGAATAGTGAGTAAGTTAGTAAGCGAGTAAGGGGATAAGGGGGTAAATGAGTAAGGAGGTATGGGTTGGATTTCTCTCTTTTAAATAATCTTTTATCTGAAAAGATACTTCTCATCTGACTGTTAGTAATTTGATATTTTAGGATTGACTTATCGCCATCATTTCTTGGCACTATCACAGGGTCAAATTTACATTTAATCCCAAATTTCTTTGAAATTTGCATCAGCCAATTATAGTCATTAAAATTTTCTCTCATTAAAAGGGACTTTATTGTAACAGGAATTTTATATTCAATAAGCATCTTTATTGTATTAAAAACTTTCTGAAAAGAATCCTCTGTTTGTGTTATTTTATTATGAGTTTTCTCTCTACCATACAAACTCACTTCAACACCACCTATGCCAATTTTTGAAAGATATTGAACAATTTTTCTATCTATAAGTGTCCCGTTTGTAAAAATTCTTAAATTAAATTTTAATTTTCTGGCATAACTGCAAATATCTAAAAAATCATTTCTTAAAAATACTTCTCCGCCTGTAAAGACAAGAAAAAGGCATCCTTCTGACTTAAGTTGTCTTAATATATTTTTTACTTCATAAGTAGAAAGTTCATTCTTTATTCTATGATTTTCTGGAATGTAACAATGCAAACATTTTAGATTACATCTATAGGTTAGTTCAAATACAGAATAAAGAGGTATGTTTTTCTGAAAGGTTATATCAAAAATTTTATTTGTTATCTTCAATTTTTATTAAACCTTTTGAGTTTAATTCTTCTATGAATTCTTTAAGGTCAGCCCTTAACTTTTCTAATTCAATATCATATTCTGATATAAGTTTTTTCAGAAGTTCTTCAAAATCAATTTTTCTTTCAATTAACTGCCAGATTCTTGTGCCAATTTCATTCAACAAATGTAATTTTGAATCATTTACTGTAACAATATATGCCTGGCCATCAATTATTCTCCATGCAATATTTTCATTATGTTTTATCTGCATTTTTTAGCCACCTTTCAATATCAAAATTTTCAGGTAGAAATAAATCATAAAAGGAGACATTTTTTGAAACAAAAAAAACTGTTTCAAAAAGTTCATTTATCAAATTATTGTCTTTAGCAAAGAACAATATATTTGGCAGGAGTTTTTTTACTGATTCAGATGGGTTGATTTTTTTTAATATAAATTCTTTTGCTTTGTGAATAAAATAAATGTTTTTGAGTTCTGCTGAAATTTCTTTTTTGTCTGATTTCAGTTCTCCCCAGAATGGAGTGCTGTGGGCAAAAACATCACCGCGGGGCGACTTTCTCACAAAAACAATCTCATCTGAAAGAACCTGACTTCTTGGAAACTTTCTGGCAATCGTTGTCTTACCAGAACCTGTCTTACCTGTAAACAAGTATGCCTTATTTTTATACACTACACCAGAAGAGTGTAAATAAAAACTATTGTTTAATACCGCAACAAACGAAGAGACAATTCTCAAAAGAGAATCAAAAGAATAAATGTCTGGAATTAAAGAAACATCTGCAACATTTTTTCTAAAGTCAAATTCACAGTAAAAATCATTTCTTATAATTCTAAAAGTTCCATTCTTAGAAAAAGTTGTCAATCTAATGTTTTCTGATTTTTTAGTGTTATTCAGAAAGCCAACATTAAGAGTTATAAATTTATCCTCTTTTGAAAAATCTTTTATAACTGGATATCTCTGACTTATTTTTTTCAGAAAATCCTTATTTGATGCAAACTCTGGGTTCTTTAAGAAAATATAAAAATACACATCCCCACCTGTTGAAATTTTCAGGTGGACAGGATTTTTTCTATAAAGATTAAACATTTATCTCTATTATTACTTTGAAGTATTCAGAGATATAGCAAGCAGATACAACAGAGCACTGCCAGTTGCTAATGTTCTTGCACCTATCCCTATATATTTTATTGTGGATATGGCGCCAAGAATCATGCATATAACAGCAAGAATTATTGCTATTGTTGAAATTACTTTCATTGGTTTTCACCTCCTCTCTGTCGTGCCGCTCCTCCGCCAGTTTATTTGGCGGACTCATAACCGTCGGTTGTTTGGGTTATTTATTCAACACTAAATATTCTTTACCCACCATTTTCTTGCTTTAAGTTCAAGCATAAGTTTTTTATCTGAAATTTCCAACTTTGTTTCATCAACAGGTTCTAATAT
>Ga0078972_1007834_pt1 | contig 23231 bp, 21 predicted proteins | sample YelNatPaOPGAMG01_FD_67568 | JGI IMG/M metagenome (GOLD analysis project Ga0078972, IMG submission 67568) | Hot spring thermophilic microbial communities from Obsidian Pool, Yellowstone National Park, USA - OP-RAMG-01 (SPADES assembly) (version 2) | ecosystem: Environmental > Aquatic > Thermal...
ATGATTATTTAGATTGAATTTTTTGCTTTCATAATTTCCTTTTACTGGAACCTCTACACATTTAATATTCTCCTTAGGAACACGGTATTTTAAAAGTTCTGATATTAATTTTTCTTCTTGAGCTTTTTCAATAGATTCAGGTCTTAAGAGGAGAATTTTAAATTCTTCATTTTGAGAGATAAGATATTGGGTTATTGCCTCAATAGTAGAGTTTCCTTCAAAGGATTTTTTATTAGAACTTTCATTATCATTAAAATGATAAATAAATTTGTCTCCACCTTTTGGTACAAGAGCACATATTAATTTACTCATATCTTAATAATTCACACCACCCTAATGGATAATATTTTATTCTTCAAATATTCCATACCCGAGAGATGTTTTAGCTCCAATTCCATAGTTTTTTAGAGCTTCTATTAATAATTTTTTTGTTTTATCAAGTAATTCTTTATCCTTTCCAGCAATATAAAATTGGAATTCTGTATTGCTATCAATTGTAAGAAATTTTATAGGAATAGGACTTTGCCAATCAGTTGGAGGTTCATTTTTGGTATAATAATCTGGATAATGAGGGTTCATTATATCAGTTTTTAGTTTTATATTGTCAATAGGATAAGCATCAAAAAATATTATTTTCCCTTCATGTTTTTGTGTTCCAAAAATATCTAATATATCCTTAAAGTTTATTTCATCTATCTGTCTATTTATATTATTATCGGATTCAATGGCAGATGAAATTTTATCTATAACTTTTTCAAAATCTTCTTTTGTTTCTCTGGCAATATCATCAGCGAATTTTAGAACTATCCAATGTCTTGTGATTCCTTTAACTGCAGATCCTGGAATATATGGGATCCCATAAGTATGGTGAAGGGTCATAGAAGTTTCTTGTGGATGTGAGGCTCCAAGGCCGATGATGAGACGCCATGAGACTTTTAAAATTATATCTGAGTAGACTTCAAATCCTGAATTTTTCAAATAAGAGATTGTACTATCTCTTCTATTATTAATATTTTCTATAAAATGAGTATCCCAAACAAATTTCTCAATATCTTCATATAATTTTATTTCCTCATTAATAATATAAGGCATATTAAAAAGATAAAAGAAATTAATCTCATTAAATTGTTTCTCGGTAATTTCTTTTTTAAAATATGATTCAAAAATATTCCTTAGGTCTTTATTAAAATATATATTTTGAGGAATTTTTATTTCTATATTTTTATTCATTCTTCTTCCTCCTCTATTAGACCTTCAGCAAATCTCTTAAGCCAATTTAAAAAAGCAAGTATTTCTTGAGTTATATATCTATACTTTTCGGAATCACATGATATTACCCAATCTATAAGTTCCTTTTTATCTTCTGGCATTTGCATTCTTGTTGTGTAAGGACTTCTCATATATTCTGTAAGTTGTTCATAAATCAATTCGTAGGCATTTCCTTTTTCAGATTTAGATTTTATGAAGGCAAGAGTTTGACCTAAGCCATTTGAAAGTATCATAGTAGGTATTTTTTTAACGTAAGAACGGTAGTTTTTAAGTAGATTTTTATAAAAGTTTATAACTTTCTTTTCTTCATCTGTTAAAGTGTTATACTTATCTTTTAAAGAATATTCATAAGGTGAATACAATAGATCTTTAATTTTTTCTTCCTTGATTTCTTTTTTCATTTTATTCATTTTATTTATTATTGTATCTTTAATTGAGTTAACAGCATCTTCTAAAAATTTTACTGAATTAAGTTCAAAAGGTTTAAGATTAATTAAGCTTTCTTGTATACATTTATATGCAAAATCAACTCTACCTTTTTCAAGTTTGTTTATTAATGTTTCTTTATTCTCTTTATTCATTTTTTACCCCCCCAAAATTAAATATCTGAATTCTTGCAAGTCCTTTTCCAATTGTTTGATTTCCACCAATTTGAATGATTTCAGGAACTCCTAATTCAAAAAACTCAAGTACTTTTTCTGCTTCTTCATTGGAGTTATTTGCTTTAAAAACTCCTTTTGCTTTTTCATCCTTTACTCTTATTGGAGAAGCCATGGCTATAGAGTATAAGATAGTATCTTGAGGTAAATATTCCTCTGTCCATAGAGCCCCTGGTTTTACTGTCCCAGTTTTATCATCAATCCTTGTTCTTGTTATAACCTCAGTTGAGGTTGAAACAAACTGCTCAAAATCATCGTCGGAAAGAATTACGAGATCTTTTTCAAGTTTTTCTCTCCAAAATTTATAAATATCTTTATCGCTTTGGGGAAAGATATTTTTTGCAAGAAGTTTTGCAATTTGAGATGTTTGCTTATCTTCTTTTACTTTAAAAGTATATTCTTCAAGAACAATATTAGAATCTATACTGATATTTGTTTGCTCAGGGAAAGTATTTTGGATATTTGTGAAATCAATATCCAACTCTTCTGGAATTTGCCCTACCAATTTTAAATCTTCTTTAAATCTTTCTAAGACAAGAGGACAAGTAATCCAAGCAAATACCCCTTTTAAAGATTTAACTGGAAATAATAAAATTCTTGCATCTGTAAAAGATAGAGCACTTGCATGGGCTTCGTCTGTGTTTTCAGGCCCAAAAATTAAATCTATTGCTTGATTATAAAGGATTAAAGTATTGTTATCTGTGTCTTTTTTTTCTTCTCCTTTTTCATTCTTCCATATCTCTTTTAAAGTATCAAATTTTTCTAATAATTTTTTTGTTTTATCATTTTGTATTAAAATGTATTGCTTTTGATTTTTGTCTAAATCAATAAAAGAATAAAATGCTTCTCTTATGCATCCTTTTAATCCTGATGCTTCAATTTTAGGATAATTTGTGTATCTTTCTCTCTGAATAGGCAAATCAACAAGTCCTGAAGAGTCACCTCCACTTCCAGGGTGAAGAGGAGTTTCTGCAATTATAAAAAATAATTTTCCTTTCTTAAACATTTTTAACCTCCTTTTTATACAATTTAGATGTTCTTATTATTTTATTTTTTAAATTATCGTCAAAGGGGTATTTATTAAGGTAATCTTCATAGTTGTTGTGAGATTCAAAAGTTTTATAAATATAAATTTTATCATCTTTTTCAAAGTAAAAAATTCTATAAGGATTATTACCATCATCATATACCCTATGGTTGTTTTTTGTTTGTGTCTTGTTTTCTCTTATTTCTTTTTTATAAAATTTTGTGGTAATTATTTCACGAATATAAGCTTGTTTTTCAATATCCTCGTATACATCTTGGGGTGCATAGAAAATAAAATATCTGCTTTTGTATTTTTCCCATAATATCTCTCCGAGAGGATTTAAAGATACGTAAGTTTTGCCATTGATTTTTTCTTCTATCAATAATGATTTAAAATTTTCTAAAAAACAATAAGAAAGATCATCCTTAGGATGAACTTTTGGATGTTCAACTTTTTCAATATATTCCCAGTATTCCTCAAAAAGATCCCATTTTATATTTATTGGAAGATAGGGAATTTCTATTAAAGTATCAGTATCCTCAAAGATGTAATAAATAGTACATTTATTAATTTGTCCCAATAAGGTTAAATATGGTATAGTTGCTTTATATCCTCCCGTTATGTTAATAATTATATTTTCCCAATATCCTTTTGCAATATTATAAATTGTACTTACCAAATTTGTCATTCCCTTTATAAATTCTTCTTTATTCCATATCTGTAGTCCCTCTATTTTTTGAATTCTTATTTCAGATTTATTGAGGCTCTCATAATAGGTTATAGCTCTTTGTAATATTTCTGCTGCAAGTCTACTTATAGCAGTATCAGAGTAAAGTAAATATATATCAAAATCTTCTTGTAATTGCTCTTTAAGTTTTATTAAACTTTTAATTTCTGCAGAAGCATTTATATTGTTCCTAAACCATTTTTCGTTTAAAGTATTTTCAATTAATTTTCTCCTATTATTTTCTTTATTAAGATCATCTGCTCGATATTTATTTTCCTTGATTGGTATATAAGCATTTCTAAAAATAACATTATCATTTTCTTTAATATAATTTTCAAAAACTGACGTACCAACTGTAGTAATTACTTTTATCATCATACCCCTCCAATTAAACTTAGTCCATATCCTTCTTCCAAGTTAACATCTGAGATGTTTTTAAGATGAAAAGTTTCTTTAACCTTCTCAGGAGGTGTATCATTAAGAATCTTAAAGTAATATATGCTTCCTGATGGGACTGCTTTGAACATAGGCTTAGGTTTTTGATTTGCCAAATTCCATCCCCCAATCAAATTATATTTTCCAATTATACAGCCTATTAGTTTTAGCCTTATTCCATTATATTTTCCTTCGTAATTTGATTTATCAATCCATTCAGGTAACAAACCATTATTGAAAATGGCAGGTGTTGCTAAGTAAAGCTTGAAAATATTATTTTTAAATTCAAAATTTATATCTCTTAAGTCTTTTAATAGGTCGTTATCATATTTTTTTATCTCTGCTATTCTACTCTCTCCACCAAGCTGGATTATACCCCTTTCTGGGTAATAGTTTAATCCTTCTATTTGAATGAAGAAATTTACATCCTTTTTAAGTCTTATCATAGGAATCCTATATAAATAACCCTCTTCAGATGATAAAGTTTTTCTATTTCTTTTAATTCCTATTTTATATTCTATTTCAAAGATATCTTTTCTATCTATAGGTTGAAAAGAATTATCATTACATGTTAAATATTTAAGAAGACTATTAATGTCTAAAAATCCCTGTGCTTCATCTAATTTTTCATTACTTTTATTTACTAAAATATAATCTAATTCATAGTCAGAAATAAAAACTTCTGGTTTTTGAGAAAGAGAAAGGGAGATAAGTGTTTTTTGGTTTTTCCTATATTTATCTAAATTTTTGTTTTCATCACATTTATGTAAATCTTTAGGTTCTTCCAATATTAGTAAGTCTCTTGGAATAGGAAAAAGTAATGTGTCATAATATTCGATAAAAATACCATTTATTTTTAAACTTCCTTTTTTATTTGGTGTTCCGAGTTCATTCTCAAATTTATTGTTTTCAAATTCTTTTAAATTTCCTTTTTCAAAAATAAGCCAACTTCTTATAGAACCATATATTGTTGATGGATATGGAGGAAAGATTAGATTTGCCCATGTATCGTAACCCATACTAAAAGGTCGTCCATCTCTAAAAAAGAGTGTATCAAGAGGTTTTATCTTATAGAACATTTTAATCCCCCTTATTCATAAAACTTGTAATCTCCAGAAGATTTAAGAAGTTGTCTATATCTCCACCCATTCCCCATAAAAGTTTTATAGTATGGTCTGAAAAATTATTTATGAAATTATTTTTTTCTTCTTTAGATTCTTTTGGTAGTCCATTGTATGCTCTTAATATTAACCTTTTTAGTTCAGCATTTATAGGGTCTCCATAAATTTGAGTTTGTTTTAATTTTTGAAATTCTACCCTAAATCTTTGTATAAATTTATCTGAAATGTATCTTTTTTCTATTCTATCTTTATTCATCCAATCTTTTAGATTCTTAAGAATATTTGTTGTTAAGTTGTCTTCTATAATCCATTTTGCAATTCCTATTCTTTCTTCTCCTGATCTTTTAAGCAATGAAATAGCAAATTTATCTCTCCCAGTATTTTTTGCTTTCTTATTCATTTCAAAAACTTTATCTATTACTATCTTTAAAGGCTCTTTATAGTGGGCAATCACTATACCCATAGAACATGAAGCATTTTTCCCCATTGTTAAATAGTAAATATTATCTTTTAGGACAAAGCCAGAGGTATTATTTATATCTACAATAATTTCGTCCTTATTTTCTGAATTTTTGAATGCTATCTGTCCAGAGAATGACCATCTTAACTTTTCTATGATATCAAAGAGGTCTTTCAGATTTACAAAGGCAAGAACATCATCTCCTCCTGCGTAGATTAATTTTCCTAAATATTCTTCTTCAACGATCTTTTTTACAAATTCAAGTGCATAATTTCTAAGAGCTGTGGATATAGATGAATGTATTGCTGGAGTTAGGATTTTTCTTGTAGAATGCTTTCTAAGCTCCTCTTTAAAATCTATGGGCAGTTTTTCCCAAACCTCTGAATTATAAGCATATTGAATTTCTGGGAGTTTTTCACCAGAAAGCCATTTTCCCATATTATCTCCATCAAGATAAATAACTGCATAATAAGGGTTAGGTTTTCCTAATTTTTCTAATAGTTCTTTAATTTCTCCAAGAGAATCTTTATCAATTTTTATATTTAACTCGTCTAAGAAATTTTTTTCTGTTATATTTTCAATGTACCACCAAGATCCTTCAAGGGTTTTTTCTAAGTCTATTTTAGGTAAAGATTTTATTTTCAAATAGTTAAATTGATTCCTTTGATCATATTTTTTAAGTATTTCAAAAAATCTTTTTTCATATTGTTCAAATTCTTCTTTACTTTCTTTTATTGCATGTTCTTTAAAATCTGCACAAGCAATTTCAGCGGTTGATGGGAAGGAAAAATCTTTGAATACTCTTTCATCTATTTTTTCTTCTAAATATTTATAGAAAGTCCTTTTAAGAAAACACAAAGCACAAAGTCCTTCATTTTCACTAAGAATCTGATTAGTAATATCTGTATCGTTGAGCACTAAAAAACTATTTTCTGGTTTCTTATCATAAAAAAAATCTAAATTATTTATTATAAATAGAGGCTCTGTCCTTGATGTGTTATTTTTATAAAATATTATATTTCTCTCTCCACAAACAGAACATTTTTTACCTGTTTCCTTTTTTTGTTCAAATTCTCTTAAATTTTTTCTTGCACCGATAGATTTTTCAACAACGGTATATATAAGTTGATACAAAAAACCTACATTTGGAGGAAATTCTCCATTATTCTTTGCAAAGTCAAAAAACTCTTTCCAAGTATTTAGGTTTTCTTTTTCCCAGAAATCTTTTAAATCTTCAATTTCTAAATCTATGTTTCCTTTTTTCCAGGGTATGCCTACCCAAAAAACTTGGGGGAAGTCTAAAAGTTGATTTTTTAGGATGCTTTTATGATTATCTGATAATTTAATATTTAGTTTATCTAAAATTGTATTTATTGCTATTATAATCTCATTCTTTATTTTTTCAATTATAGATTTTGCAAAGTTCTTGATCTCTTCTTTATCGGAAGTTCCAATTATTGCAACGAATCTGTTAGGTATGGTTGGCAAGAGAGTATTTTCCATTTTAAAGTCTTTAATAGTTAATTTTTTCTTATTAATAAGATACCAATCCATTAAGGGCTGTTTATATAAATCAGGATATATAATGGAAGTAGGGCCATATTTTTCTATAACTTCTAGGATAGCAATAAATGTGAGATAAGAAAGAATAAAGCTTGCCATGAAAAAATCTTGAGTTTTTCTTGCTTGAGATATGAAAGATTGTACAGGTCCAAGAGTAAATAGAAATAAAGAATTATTTTGATATTTTTCAAATGAATTTATTGCTGTGGTAATTTTTAAGTGTTCCCAAATTGAATGATCTGGTATTCTTGTATCTGCAGGTAAGATAAATAGGAGTTTTTTTAATTCTTTATTTTCTATTTTATCTTTTATTTCATCTAATAAATTTCGCCATATAAGGAAAGATTTCTGTTCATAATTATCAATACCCTCATAATTTAGGGCAATTTCTTGAATAATTGTTTCAAAATTTTTTATTATGGTATCACTTTCTAAATTTTTGACTTCTATTTTCTCTTCACTTAATGGATGTCTTATTTCTGTTAAAGGTTGTCTAATATCTTTAGGTAAAAGACTACGTTCCATACAAGATGCTATTATATCTGAAAGAAAATAATCATCTTTTTTGATATTAGATACTCCAAAATATTCTGCATATATTTTTGCTCTTACTTCATGAGATGGAATGTTAAAAGGTTTGTCTATAGGATCGTGAAAGAATTTTTTAAGAAAGTTATCATACCAAATCATAGGTATATCTCCTCTTTATTTTTAATTTCATTTAAGAATTCATCTATTTTTGTACTATCTATTTTTTTAATTTCTTTTTTAATCCATTCATTTCCCATTTTTTCTTCTTTTCCAACTAAAGGGGGGATAATTGACAATTTTATTATTAATGGAAAATAATTATTCTCTATTTCTATTAATTTTATTATTAAAGGTGATGCCATTCTATCAGATAATCTTTTTTCATTGTTTTTTTGATAAGGAACAATTCTTACTCTAAGATTATTATGTATAATTGGCATTCCAAATATTCCCATGTTAAAGATATCTCTTTTATTTGCTTCTCTAAACTGTTTAAAGTAAATTCCAATCTTATTTAAAGCTTCATGCCAAGTCTTCTCAGGGTCTAGTATCACTATTCTTGATCCTTTTAAATTTGGATATAAAGGGTGAGTATTTTTATTTTTAATAAAAGAAAATATTTTTTTTAAATTATCTTCTAATTGTTTTTTTAGCGCAAGCTTAGAGGAAATATTAGATAATAAAAAGGATAAATCATAACAATTTCCCTCAATTTTTGAGACTGAAATATTTCCACCTCCTCTTCTTGATCGTGTTCCAAATCCTCCCAAATATATTGCTACCCATAGGGAAGCTATGGCATTTTTAAATGAATATTCATCAAAAGATAAAATTTGCAAATTAAATGGAAAACCTGGTTTAATATATTTTCTTTCACTTTTAGTAAGAACAGTAGAGTAGAATAAATATCCAATACCAGCATTATTGCCTTTTAATATGTTGCTATTTCTGTCATAGTACCAGTCTAGTTTATAATCATTCTTAATATTTTTCCCAATATCTCGTTCAGAGGGTTGGGGATAAAGTCTAATTTTTATTTTACTTTTATTTGCTTTTTCTCCTATTCCTCCAAAAATTTCAAATTCCTCATTTTTTAGCTTTGTAGTGTCTTTTTCTGCTTTTATGGCTCTCCACCAGAAACGCATTAAACCTTTGAATTCAGAAGGTCTTAATTCTGGAGATCTTCCATCTGAACCTGACATAAACATAGGAGTAATAACTTTACATGTTAATGTGAGTTTATACATTATTTATCTCCCCCATTATTGGAAACTTAATTTTGTATCATCCAAGTTTATCCCTCCCCATCAATATAGATATCTAAAACATCCCCCACTTTTATTGAAGGTACGTGAGTTTCTATAACAACAGCCCCTAATCTTGGATCATAAACTGCAATAAAGGGAGTAGAGTGATAATAATGAATTAAAAAGCCATATAACCATATAGGACCTCTTCCACTTATTATTAAGCCTTTTCTTGAATTAATTTTTGGAGGGGTTATTTCTCTAAGTATAGATGGTTCTATATTCTCGCTAAGAGTGAAAGAGAGAATTGTAAATTCTTTGTCTTCTTCGGTTTTTATAACTACCTTATCCCCCATGTTTCTTATTTTAAGAGATCTTTATCCATTATTATAATATAATAGAGTTAAAATATCTACTATAAATTTTATTTAAATTACCAAATATGCTTTTTAATAAGTTCAGTGTTTCTCGATTTGATTAGACTTTTATCCTGATTTAGTAGGAGAGCTAATCAATTTAAATTTGATTTTATGAAAATTCTTCACTTTAAAAATATTTTCTTAACGATAATTAATATAATCATAATCCATATAAATATGATTGGAAGCCCGTAATACCATTTTTTATTTAAGGGAAGACTACCTGAATTTTCTACAGTTTTTTCACATTCTTCTATAATATTTTTAGGGATGAACCTGATTGTAAAGGATATTAATAAAGGAAGTATGATTAAGTCATCTAAATAGCCCAATACAGGTATAAAATCAGGAATTAAATCTATAGGAGACAAAGCATAGGTAATAGTTATAAAGGCGAATAATTTAGCTACAAAAGGAGTGTCTTTCCTTTTTAAAGCTAAAAATATGGCAGGAATTTTAGTCTTTAAATACTTAGCTTTTTCTTTCATAGATCTTTTAAGATCTATTTCCATTAATTCTTGGTTACTAAATTTTATCACATTCCCCATAAAATTTCATTATATATTATGACCCTTACTTTCATTCCATTCTCTTCACTTTCTTGTAGAACAGCTTTATTAGGGTATTCAGTTCTTTCAGTCTCAAGATTAAAAGTATAGCCCTCATGGTATTGCTCAATTTATCCTTAAAGATTTATTCCATATGTCTGCTATATAAAGGGGAAAGGAATTTTCCCTTCCCCTTGTAAAGATTACCTTAATTCAAGTCCTGCTACGATTTTATCAATGCAATCTAAGGCTGCATCTTTTTTAACAGAATTTCCTGAGACAAAATCATCAAAGAACCACATCCCATTTTTCACTGCTCCTGCCTGATCGAAAACTATTTCCTGTTCATTTTTATCAAATATTCTTACTGACACAATGGTATCTCCTTGAACAGTGGTGAATGGTACTATAGGCCAGAATGGGAAGATAAGTATTAACCAGTTAAAACTTCTTCTATTATTTGCAGATACTATTGTCAATTCTGCAATATAGTCTGCTTGTGTCTTATCGTAGCCTACTTCTATACATTTTCCTTTGAGTCTCTCAATAAAATAAGTTTTTACTGGATCAATAAGATATCCTTCTATACTGTTTACTTTTTCAATATAAAGTTTAGGTCTTGCCTCTTGTGCAAAGGCAAAAACAAAAAGTAAAGTAACAATAAAAATAATAGAAACTAAAGATTTTGACTTTCTCATGGTATACCTCCTTATGAGAAGTTATCATCTTTTAGAGTTTTGTTTCATTCTTTCCATGTATTAACTTTTCCTGTTATACTTTTAGAGGAGTTATTAAGAGCTGCAGGCCTTTTTACCAAGATTTTATCTGACTTCCTTAAAAGTGGTACCTATGTCCCTACCAAGTGCCCAATTTAAAATACGTTCTGATCTGTAATCACTTTCTCACCCCCTAAGCAGCGAAAGAATAAATGATTTCATGACTTCAGGTATAAATTTTAAATTACTGGTAAGTAATATTATTCCTATCCCAAAATAACTTAACTCTTGATGATTTGATATAACAAAAGAAATATTCCTATCATTAGGGAAAACAAGGGGATCATTGTGGTTGGGAAATCACAGTTTTCTTCTCCTCTTTTTAAAAGAACACTTCAGGTTAGTTTAAGCTAATAAAGCCCATTTCCAAAAAGGTATAATAGTTATTTTTTTATTGGCAATCATCTTCGCTTCTTCATAATCAATAGTAATTATAAAAAGGTTATTACACTTCAGTTCTTCTGAGGCTTTAATAAGTGATGATATTTCTCTTTCTATTGCTTTTATATCATCAATTTTAGTACAAACTTGAATAAGACTCTCTATCTTGTTATTTTCTGCAACTACAAAATCTACCTCTTTCCCTCTGTAGTCCTGCCAATAAAATATTTCTAAAAAAGGATTTTTAGCTTTTCTATGTTTAAGTTCTAAAAAGACAGAATTTTCTAAGTTTTTACCTTTATCCTCACTAAATCTAAATCCATAAGCATATCTTATTCCATTGTCAACTATATAACACTTTCTTAAAGTTTTTGCTTGTTCTTTTAGAGAAAAAGAATATTTTCTTGTAAAAAAGAAGAGTCCTATATCCTCAAGGTAACTTATATAGTTTATTAAAGTTCTTAGAGTTACAGGGTAAGTCTCTCTTATCCATCTATAGAAAGAATTTAAAGAGAATATAGCAGTAGTATTAGTGCTAAGATATTTAATAAGTTCTCTCAATAATAATTGATTCCTTATATTATAGTGTTCTATAAGATCTCTAAAAAATATAGTTTCAACATATTCTCTTAATATTCTTACTTTCAAGTCTGTTTTATTTTCTAAAATAACCTCAGGGAAACCTCCCATCTCTAAATACTCTTCTAAATAATTTTTTAGATAAAATCTTTCTTGAGAGTAGAAAATGTTTTTAAAATCTTTTATGCCTCTTGCCCATAGAATCTCTTTAAAGGAAAAAGGAAGGATTTCATAGTTTAAAGCTCTACCTCTTAACTGGGTTGCTATCTCTTTGCCTAACAATTTTGAAGAGGAACCTGTAAGAAAGATTCTGAATCTTTGGATATCGTGTAGCCTTCTTATTCCTATCTCCCAATCTTTTATATTCTGTATTTCATCAAGAAAGATATAATTAATCTCTTCTCTATATTCAGGATAGAGTTCATAATAGGATGAAATGATAAGTTCAATATCTTTAGCAGAAAAGGGTAGAAGCCTCGGATCATCAAAATTGATATAAATAATTCTTTCTCTTGGAATTTTCTGTTCGATGAGACTTTTTATTAGATACAAAATAAGATAAGTTTTTCCACTTCTTCTTGGTCCGGTAATTGTAATAATCTTCTGAGAAGATAAGGGAATTTCGATATCCCTTGGGATAATTTCAGGTAATTTGGATTCCTGGAATTCAACTATTACTTGCTTTATTATCTCTTTGTTCATATTATATCCTTTATGGTATAAAATTGTGTAAAAATTGTATCATAAACGATATAAAAAAACAATTAAAGAATAAAAATACCTCGAAATATTGGACAAGTTTCTGTTTCAGGATAGTGGGTAGACAAAAAGCCCATATTAATTTTGCTACATTGGTCAGGTCTTTCTTTAATCATGATTAAACATTCCATAACCGAGGGATGTTTTTGCTCCAATGCCGTAATTTTTGAGGGCTTCTTCTAATAAATTCTTGGCTTTATTGAGTAAGTGTTGCTCTGTTGATGCAAGGTAAAATTGAAATCTTGTATCCTTGTCTACCGTTAAAAATTTTACTGGAACTGGGTTTTGCCAGTCAGCTGGTGGTTTACCTTCAGTGTAATAATCAGGATAGTGAGGGTTCATTATGTCAATTTTGAGTTTTAAATTTTCAATAGGATATGCATCAAAGAATATTACTTTTCCTTGTTGACTTTGGGTACCAAAGATTTTAATAAGATCGCTAAATTTTAAGCCATCACCTGTCAGTTCCAGTTCTAAATCACTTCCATTTTCTAAAGCCTTGCTAACATCTTCAATTGCTTCTTCAAAATCTTGATTGGTTATTTGACTTTTTGTTTCTGCAAATTTTAGCACTGCCCAGTGTCTTGTTACTCCTTTTATTGCACTTCCTGGAATATATGGAATCCCATAAATGTGATGAAGGGTCATTGATGTTTCTTGTGGATGAGATGCGCCAAGTCCAATAATAAGACGCCAAGAGAGATCTAAAGAAAAATCAACTATTTCATATCTTTTTTGCTTCAATTGAAAAACTATTTTCTCTTTTCTTTCTTTAATATTTTTAATAAAATTTGCCTCCCATTTAAACTTCTCAATATCTTCATTTATTCTGATTTTTAAATCATCGTCCCTTTTTGTGATTAAAGGTAAGTTGAAAAGATAAAAGAAGTTTAATTCTTTAAATTTTTGAGGAGTTATTGAACTGGTAAGATATTGATGAATTATATTTTTAAAGTTGGCATTAAAATATTCATTATTTAAAGGAACTCTTATATTATTGTTCATTTTTCTTCCTCCTCGATTAAACCTTCAGCAAATCTTTTAAGCCAATTTAAGAATGCAAGAATTTCTTGGGTTATGTATCTATAAGTTGAAGAATCACAAGATATAACCCATTTAACAAGATCATTTTGATCTTGTGGCATTTGTATTCTTGCTGTATAAGGGATTTTCATATATTCTGTAAGCTGTTTATAGATTAAATCGTAGGCATTTTTGGGATTTCTTTCGTGCCCAGGATTGAGTGTTTTTCCCCTTTTTTCTTCGGCTTTTGTTTTTTTGATATAACAAAAGCAAGTGTTTGACCAAGACCATTTGATAGAATCATAGATTGAAGTTTTTTGATATAAGATTTGTACTTGTCATCTTCATACCACTCTCCATCTATTTCATATTTCTTTAATATATTTTTGCCATTCTCAGCACACTTATACGCAAACTCCGCTCTTCCTTTTTCAAGTTTATTTATTATTGTTTCTTTACTCATTTTAGCCTCCTAAATTAAAAAATTTGAATTCTTGCAATACCTTTCCCAATTGTCTGATTTCCACCGATTTGTACAATCTCGGGAATACCTAATTCAAAAAACTTTAAAACCTTTTCAGTTTCTTCATTGGGAGCATTTGCCTTAAAAATTCCTTTTGTATCCTCATTTTCAACTCTTAAAGGAGAAGCCATCACAATTGAATATAAAATTGTATCCTGAGGTAGATATTCTTCTGTCCATAAGGCACCTGATTTTACTGTTCTAGTTACGTCATCAATTCTTGTTCTGATTATAATCTCAGTTGAACTTAAAACAAATTGCTCAAAGTCGTCATTAGATAAAATTACTAGGTCTTTCTGAAGTTTCTCTCTCCAGAATTTGTAGATATCATCTTGTTGTTGTGGGAAAATCTTATTTACAAGAAAATTAGCAATATTTGTTGTTGCTTCATTTTTCTCTATCTCAAAAGTATATTCTTCAAGAACAACTTTTGATTCAATACAAATGTTTGTTTGCTGAGGTAATGCGTTTACCAGGCTCGAAAAATCAACATTTAAAAATTTATTAAGTTGATCTGTTAATTTTAAATCTTCCTTGAATCTTTCAAGAACCATTGGACAGGTAATCCAGGCAAAAACACCTTTAAGAGATTTAACAGGAAATAACAAGATTCTTGCATCAGTGAAAGCAATAGCACTTGCATGGGATTCATCTGCGTCTTCTGGGCCAAAAATAAGAGAAATGTAATCAGTCTCTTTATCTTTGTTATCTTCTTTATACTTTATTTTATCTTTTGGTTTTATTTTCTGGTTATTAATCTCAATTTCACGATTTAAATCTTTAAACGCTGCTCTTATACATCCCTTTAATTCTGATGCTTCAATTTTTGGAAATTTTGTGTGTCTTTCTCTTTGAATAGGTAAATCAACAAGTCCTGAAATTTCCCCTCCACTTCCTGGGTGAAGTGGTGTTTCTGCAATTATGAAAAACATTTTTGATTTTTTAAACATTTTGGACCTCCTGTTTATACAATTTAGAATTTTTTTTTATTTGTTTTTTAAAACGTTCATCAAATTCAGTTTTTTTAAGATAATCTTCATATTCTTTATGTGATTCAAAGGTTTTATAAATAAAAATTTTTTCTCCTTCTTCAAAATAAAAGATTCTAAAAGGATTATTACCATCATCATAAACAAGATGATTATTATTTTTCTTTTCTGTTTTATTTTTCCTTATTTCAGGTTTGAAAAATTTTGAACTTATAATTTCTTGAATATTTTGTTGTTTTTTAATTTCCTCATAGACGTTCTCAGGGGCGTAGAAAATAAAAAATTTGCTTTTATATTTTCTCCAAAAAATTTCTCCAAGAAGATTTAAAGATACATAACAAGTATTAGAAATATCTTCTAATTCTAATAAAGATTCGCAATCTTTAAGAAAGTAATCAGGAAGATCGTTTTTAGGAAGAGAATTTGGATGTTCAATTTTTTTAAAAAATTCCCAGTATTTGTCAAAAAGATCCCATTTTATATCAATTGGAAGATAAGGAATTTTTATCAAAGTATCAGTATCTTCAAAAATATAGTAAATTAAGCATTTATTGACCTGTCCTAATATTGTCAAATATGGAATAGTTGCTTTATAGCCACCTGTTATATTGATTACTATGTTTTCCCAGTAGCCTTGCGCGATATTATAAATTGTTTTTATCAAATTTGTCATTCCTCTCTTGAATTCTTCTCTATCCCAAATTTGAAGTCTTTCAATTTTTCTAATTTCTACTTTAGCTCCTTTCAATTCATCATAGTAAGATATTGCCTCTTTTAATATTTCTACACTAAGTCTACTTAATGCTGTGTCAGAATATAATAAGTAGATTTCAAGATTGTCTTTCAACTCTTCTTTTATTTTAATTAAGCTTTTAATTTCTGCTGAGGCATTTGGGTTACTTTTAAACCATTTCTCATTTATTGCTTTTTCAATATTTTCTCTCCGGTTTACTTCTCTATCAAGTTCTTCAGCTTTAAGTTTATTATCTTTGAAGTATTCGTAAGCTCTTTTAAAATTTGTATCCTCGTTATCTTTTAGAAAATTTTCAAAAACTGATGTTCCAACAGGAGTAATTACTTTTATCATATCACACCTCCCCAATTAAACTTAATCCAAAACCTTCTTCAGGATTTATATCAGAGATGTTTTTAAAGTGAAATGTCTCTTTAATTTTTTCTGGATTTGTATCATCAAGAATTTTGAAATAGTAGATGCTTCCTGCTGGAACTGCTTTATACATAGGTTTAGGTCTTTGATTTGCTAAATCCCATCCACCAATTAAGTTATATTTGCCGATTACACAACTGATAAGCTTTAACTCTATTCCTTTAAAATTTCCTACATAACTTGTTTTGTCAATCCATTTAGGTAGCCATCCATTTTCAAAAATTACATGGGTTGCCAAGTAAAGTTTAAAAATCTTATTTTTAAATTCAAAACTCAAATTTTTTAGGCTTTCTAATAGATCTACATTATATCTCTCTATTTGTACAGTTTTGCTTTCCCCACCAAGCTGGATCAGTCCCTGGTCTGGATAGCTATTTAATCCTTCTATTTGAATAAATAAACTTGCTTCTCTTTTAAGTCTTATCATAGGAATTCTATATAGATAATTCTCTTCAGAAGTTAAGGTTTTACTACTTCTTTTAATTCCTGTTTTTAGTTCTCTTTCAAAAACCTCGTCTTTTTTAGTAAGTTGCAAAACTACTTCTTTACCTTTTAAGTAGTCAATCAAGCCAGCAATATCTAAAAATCCTTCTGCCTCATCTAATTCAAAATCGCTTTTATTTATCAAAACATCTTCTAAATCATAATCAGAAATAAAAATTTTGGGTTTTTGTGTGATATTGATCTGGAATAAGCAATTCTTTTCTTCAGTTGTTGAGTCTTTTTCCTTAAGTAAATCATTTGGAATAGGAAAATACAAATTCTCATTAATAGCTATAAGAGGTCCTTTTATTTTAAAATTTCCTTTTTTTATTTCTTTTACGTTGTTTTTTTCATCTTTTATTATTCTACCAAGTTCTTCCTCAAACCTTCCATCCTCAAAATCTCTTAAACTTCCTCTTTCAAAAATAAGCCAGGTCCTTATTGCTCCGTATATAGTTGATGGATAAGGTGGAAAGATTAGATTTGCCCATGTATCAGATCCCATGGTAAATGGTCTTCCATCTCTAAAAAATAGTGTGTCAAGTGGTTTAATTCTATAAAACATATCAGTCCCCCTTATTCATAAAACTTGCAATTTCAAGAAGATTTATAAAGTTATCTATATCTCCCCCAAGTTCCCACAAAATTTTAATAGCATTTTCCATAAAATCTTTTATAAATTTTTCTTTTTCATTTTTTAGTTCACGTGGTATTCCATTATAAGCTCTTTTTACTAATCTTTTGAGTTCTGTATTTATTATCCTTTCTGAAAATGAAATTTGTTTTAATTTAGAAAACTCTATCTTAAATTTTTGAATAAATCCATCTGAAATATATCTTTTCTCTTTTCTATTTCTATCCATCCAATCTTTTAATTTTTTTAGAATATCTGTTGTTAAATCATTATCTATACTCCATTTTGCAAATCCTATTCTTTCTTCCCCTGATTTTTTCATTAATAAAATAGCAAATTTATTTTTCTCTTTATCAATATGTTTTGCCTTTTCTTTTATCTCAAAAACCTTTTCAATTACAATCTTTAACGGCTCCTTATAATGCGCTATAACAACTCCCATAGAACAAGTAGCCTCTTTCCCCATAGTTAAATAATAAACTCCATCTTTCAAAACGAACCCCGAAGTATTACTAAGATCTACTTTTATGCTCCCATTTTCACACTTAATTTGCCCCGAAAAAGCCCATCTTAATTTTTCCATAACATCAAAAAGATCTTTTAAATTTACAAAAGCCATTACATCATCTCCACCAGCAAAGATAAGTTTTCCAAGATGTTCTTCTTCAACTATCGTCCTTACTAATTCAATAGCATAGTTTCTTAAGGCTGTTGATATTGCTGAATGTATTGCTGGGGTGAGAGTCTTTTTTGCAGAATTTTCTTGATTAAGCTTTTTTAGCCTTTCTATCAGTTCTTTCTTAAAATTTTCTGGTAAATTATTCCAAACCTCTGAGTTATACGCGTTTTGAATTTCAGGCAATAATTCTCCTGAAAGCCATTTTCCCATATTATCTCCGTCAAGATAAATAACTGCATAGTAAGGATTTGGTTTTCCAACTTTTTTATGTATAGATTCAAGATATTTGTTCAATTTATCTAATTCATTTTGTTTAATATCTGAACCAAGCTCTTTTTTAATTTTCTTTTCAATTAAGTTCTCTTCATAAAACCAAGAACCTTCAAGATTATTTTCTTTCTTAATCTCCAAACTTTTCTTTAATTTTGGCAAGGGTTCAACTTTTAGATATTCTTTATCTACAATCCTTAAAAATTCAGTGATATATTTATTAAAATTCTCTTTTGCTTCTTTAATAGCTTTCTCTTTAAAATCTGCACAAGCAACTTCTGCTGTTGATGGAAAAGAAAAATCCTTGAAGATGTTATCTACTACTTTTTCTAAATATATATCAAAGGTTCTTTTGAGGAAACAAAGAGCACAAAGTCCTTCTTTTTCGACAAGTATTTTATAACTAATCTTCTTATCATCAAGTTTAATAAAACTATTTTTGCCATAGAAAAATTTAAGATTATCTAATATGAGAATTGGGTTGCTTTCTTCATCCTTTCTATAAAACACCGTATTTCTTTCTCCACAAATTGAGCATTTTCTCCCTGCTTCTTCTTTTTGTTGAAATTCTCTTAAATTCTTTCTTGATCCCATTGATTTTTCTAATGAAGTATAAAGAAGTTGATAAAGAAAACCAATATTTGGTGTAAATTCTCCTTTTTCAGTTGCAAAGTTATATAATTCTTTCCAGTTACTTAATTTTTCATCTGTAAAAAAGTCTTTTAAATCTTCTATTTTTAAATCATTGTTTCCTTTTCTCCATGGGATTGCAACCCAGTAAACTTGAGGAAAATCGGAAAGTTGGGTTTCTAATATTTTTTTCTGATCATATGATAAATTGATTTCTGATTCATTTAGAATTATTTCCATTGCATTTTTGATTTCTGTTTTAACTTTTTCTATCATATAATTAGCAAGTTTCTTAATTTCTTCTTCATTTGTGGTTCCAATTATTGCAACAAATCTATTAGGAATAGTTGGTAGAATAATACTTTCTGGGTCAAATCCTTTAACACTTAAACCTTTCTTTTTTGTCAAATACCAATCCATTAATGGTTGTTTATACAAATCTGGATATATAATAGAGGTAGGTCCATATTTTTCTATAACCTCTTCCATCGCAATAAACGTAAGATAGGAAAGGATAAAACTTGCCATATAAAAGTCTTGAGTTTTTCTTGCCTGAGATATAAACGACTTTACAGGTCCAATGGTAAATAAAAATAGGGAATTATTTTGAAAATTTTCAAAAGATCTTATTGCTGTAGTTATTTTTAAATGTTCCCAAATTGAGTGATCTGGAATCCTTGTATCCACTGGTAGGAGTAAAAAGTATTTCTTTAATTCTTCATCATCTATTTTTTCTTTAATATTTTCCAATAAATTACGCCATATTGAAAGAGATTTTTGTTCATTATCTCCTAACTTTTCATAATTTAGAGCAATTTGTTGGAGTATTGATTTAAATTTTTCAAGTACCTTATTACTTTCAAAATCTTTGACTTCTATTTTTTCATCACTTAAAGGATGTCTTATTTCTGTAAAAGTTTGCTGAATACCCTTAGGTAAAAGACTCCGTTCCATACAGGAGGCAATTCTATCTGAATAATCATAATCATGTTTTTCAATCTTAAATATTCCAAAAAATTCAGCATATTCTTTTGCTCTTTGCTCATGTGATGGAATATTAAAAGGTTTATCTATAGAGTCATGAAAGAACTTTTTTAGAAAATCTTCATACCAACTCATGATAATACCTCTCTTTTAAAATCATCTTGCTTTTTGAGATTAAAGTTATAGTTAGTAGGGAAAGAGCTTTCTAAAGTAGTAACGATTGGATAATACATATTTTTGATTTTTATTACAGAAACATAAATAGGAGATGCCATTCTTGGAGATGCATTTCCTAAAGAAGGGTCCTTATGCTTATGAGAAGCATCCCCTATTTTTTTCAGTAATTCCTCCCAGTCAAGATAGTTTTTACCAATTTCAATTTCCTTTATCCATGGATAGTTTCCACCTGATTTTGTATTTACTATCTTTGAATTTTGAATTTTATAGTGATTATCTATCTGATTTAGAATCTCTAAAATTTTTTCTAAATATTCTTCTCTTCCAAGATTTCCAAAGTTAAGTTCTTCAGGTTGAAATATTTCTATACTCCCAAATCCTCTTCTGGCTCCTTTTCCAAATCCACCTAATATAGTTGAAATTGTCAAAAGATTGCTAAAAAATTCAATATTTATATAAGTTTCCAAAAAAATTTTAAATGTTGAGTCATTCTTAAAACAATCTAATCTAAAAATTTTACTGGAACTATGTGGCAAACGTCTATAACTATCCCTTTGAATATTTTCTGGAATTACTCTAATTTTTACTTTGCTTTTTCCCTCTTTTTCTCCTGTTCCACCAAAAATTTCTGCTTCTTCTTTTCTCAAATTATCAATGTTACTTTCTGCTTTTATTGCTCTCCACCAGAAACGCATCATTCCTTTAAACTCAGAAGGTCTTAATTCAGGAGTTTTACCATCTGCTCCTGCCATAAACATAGGAGTAATCACATTACAGGTTAATATAATCTTATACATTTTATCCCCCCAAAGGATATTTTTATCTCGTTATTTCAATTCCTTTATATAATTCCACCCCAAGAGCGAGGGAAAATCTAATCCCCTCGCTTCTCTTTCTCTTCTATGAGATGTAAGAGATCCTCTATATCTTTGCTTTCTTTCTGTTTCTTATCTTCCTCTCTCTTTTCTCCCTCCATTCTTCCTCATCCTTGAGAAGTTTCAATCCCTTATAGGCGAGCTACAAACGTTTCTGCAAAGTATGTTCCCGCAGGAGCAGGAAGTAGTTTCAATCCCTTATAGGCGAGCTACAAACCGTATTGATCCCGCTCATATCGAAAATAAGCATCTGAGTTTCAATCCCTTATAGGTACGCTACAAACGAGGTGGTAGTATGAAGTTTAAGAAAATTTATGTTGGTTTCAATCCCTTATAGGTACGCTACAAACTTTATTTCTTTCAAGAAGCCAAAAAGCTTCACCGATGTTTCAATCCCTTATAGGTACGCTACAAACAGAGTTTTAAGTTTTTTGATAAATACTATGAGGATATGTTTCAATCCCTTATAGGTACGCTACAAACAAGAGAAATTTATAGAAAGTTTTAACCACAATAAAGTTTCAATCCCTTATAGGTACGCTACAAACTTTAAAAACTATATGAAAAAGATAAAAGAATACTATTGTTTCAATCCCTTATAGGTACGCTACAAACAGTTAAAAGTGGTTGCTGGAAATGGATAATAACTAAGTTTCAATCCCTTATAGGTACGCTACAAACAAGCTTTGAGATTGTCAGAAGAAAGGGAAGGGAAAAGTTTCAATCCCTTATAGGTACGCTACAAACTTTCAAATTCTACTGGTATTGCCACCACACCATCTTGTTTCAATCCCTTATAGGTACGCTACAAACTGGCAATAGTAGCGGGAGTTCTAACAGCTGTAATTGGTTTCAATCCCTTATAGGTACGCTACAAACTTTATTTCTTTCAAGAAGCCAAAAAGCTTCACCGATGTTTCAATCCCTTATAGGTACGCTACAAACTGTCCTTAAAAGAGGGAGGCAGGTGAAACGTGAGAGCGTTTCAATCCCTTATAGGTACGCTACAAACTAAAATATCATCTAAAACAGAACTCGAATTACCAAGGTTTCAATCCCTTATAGGTACGCTACAAACTAGACAAATTATGGCATCAGGCTGTTTTAAAAAGAGAGTTTCAATCCCTTATAGGTACGCTACAAACATATGACAGAAGAAGAAATAGAAAAAATTTTAAGTTAGTTTCAATCCCTTATAGGTACGCTACAAACTAAAATTTTTTAGCTTGAGACTTTTTATCTCAAGCTGTTTCAATCCCTTATAGGTACGCTACAAACGGATTTGCAACATGAAGGCTATCCAGTAAAAAAATGTTTCAATCCCTTATGGGTACGCTACAAACTCATATGTTCGCTTTTGACTTAAGCGGGATAGATACGTTTCAATCCCTTATAGGTACGCTACAAACTTTAATTCGAAATATGTTTCATCTTTTTCATTACGAGTTTCAATCCCTTATAGGTACGCTACAAACATCAAACCTATCCTCAGGCCCCCAACTTTCTGCTGTGTTTCAATCCCTTATAGGTACGCTACAAACTATTTCTGGACAAAGAGTTATAAAAAAATAAAAAATAGTTTCAATCCCTTATAGGTACGCTACAAACGAGGGGTATAAAAGCCTACCGGGTGCCCCTCTCGGGTTTCAATCCCTTATAGGTACGCTACAAACGAGCTAACAAATGAGTATGGAAGGAAAATTGAGGAGCGTTTCAATCCCTTATAGGTACGCTACAAACAGGGTTATGATGAGTATGCGATTTTAGCTTGTTATAGTTTCAATCCCTTATAGGTACGCTACAAACTCTTTCAGGAAATGTCTTTATTTTGGCAACAGATACGTTTCAATCCCTTATAGGTACGCTACAAACGTATAGATAATTTAGCTCCTAATGAAGTATGGTATTGTTTCAATCCCTTATAGGTACGCTACAAACTTGGATATAGCCCCTTTAAAAGTTCTTCCACATTATTGTTTCAATCCCTTATAGGTACGCTACAAACAAGAAAAGAAAGGAGGGAAGGAGTCATACTTGCCATAGTTTCAATCCCTTATAGGTACGCTACAAACAAAAGCTTGAAACCAAAAACAAAGAAGTAGAGGAATGTTTCAATCCCTTATAGGTACGCTACAAACGAAACCAGCCACAATTAATGATTATACAAAAGCAATGTTTCAATCCCTTATAGGTACGCTACAAACGAGCTAACAAATGAGTATGGAAGGAAAATTGAGGAGCGTTTCAATCCCTTATAGGTACGCTACAAACAGGGTTATGATGAGTATGCGATTT
>Ga0078972_1007836_pt1 | contig 23221 bp, 19 predicted proteins | sample YelNatPaOPGAMG01_FD_67568 | JGI IMG/M metagenome (GOLD analysis project Ga0078972, IMG submission 67568) | Hot spring thermophilic microbial communities from Obsidian Pool, Yellowstone National Park, USA - OP-RAMG-01 (SPADES assembly) (version 2) | ecosystem: Environmental > Aquatic > Thermal...
GACATGGATGACTTCGCGCTCATAATGCAGCACGAAGCGAATCCCTTCCCATCCCTCACTCAATATGTCGCTTGCCCACAGATCCGCCCCTCGCGCAAGGCCGTAGTAAAACACGCGTACTCCAGTTGCTACCCTCTCGGCCATAGCGCGCACCAATGGATCATCGTAATTAAGTACTGCAACGCCACCTGGGGGCAGCGCTTGTATGAGCTCCGCCTTCGCCTCCGCAATGCGCTCAATGCTGCCCAGACGCTCCAGATGAGTTGGACCGACATTAGTGACTAGCCCCACATGGGGGCGTGCAATCGTGCAGAGTTGGGCAATCTCCCCCAGGTTGTACATCCCCATTTCCAACACGACCCGCTCGTGCATAGGACGCAGCTGTAACAGTGTCAGAGGCAGTCCTATCTCGTTATTGAGATTGCCGGGGTTCTTCAAAGTGGAAAACCGCCTACTCAAAACGGCCCAGGTTAGTTCCTTCGTCATGGTCTTGCCGACACTACCGGTAATGCCGACAACACGTACGGAGAATTTTCCCCGCCAGTAGGTTGCCAATTGTTGGAAAGCACTCAGGGTGTTTGCCACCTTGATGCACAGTGGCATCTGTATCTCACCGAGATCTTGTGGAAGTGTACCTGTCGCGTCGATTGTCACCCAGCCTCCTTGGACAGGACGATGGATCAATGCGACAATCGCCCCGCGTTGGAAAGCGTCGGCTACATAGTCGTGCCCATCAGTATGCTTGCCTGGCAGTGCCACAAACATAGCGCCGGGCAACGCCTGCCGTGAGTCGACGACCACTTGGCTGATGGAGGTGCTCGCCACCTTGCTACCCCCTGGAGTGTGGCCGGTTAGCCCCAATAGTATCTCAGACAACGTCAGATCTATATGCTTATTCATCCGAGGCGCTACCCCTTAATCACATCACCATTGCGCCGTGGTAGTTGCTGGTGAACCTATAGTGTGCTGGCGCATTGCATCAGGAGGAACGTCCAACAACACCATGAGCTCCTTGGCAATACGCGCAAACACAGGTGCGGCCACTTGTGAACCCCATGGGGACGTTTGGGGGCGCCGCAGCACTACTAGGATCAGCACCGCCGGATCGTCAGCGGGTAGATACCCCACAAATGATGCAATCGTTGCTGTGGGATGATATCCACCCACGACATACACCTGAGCAGTTCCCGATTTGCCTGCCACCCGATAACCTGGCACCTGTGCCAGGACGGTTTCTTGCTCGACCGCTTTTTCCAACATTCTTGTCACAGTGTGGGCAGTCTGTGCCGTAATAGCACGCCGTATCGGCTTGGGCGGAATCTCGACACTGTTGCCGTCATTATCTGTTATCGCCTGAACAACGTATGGCTTCATAAGCAAGCCGCCGTTCGCGATGGAAGCGATCGCCACAGCAACCTGAAGAGGAGTCGCAGCCATCGCTTGACCGAAGCTATTCCTCCCGAGATCGCTTTCTGACCACTCAGGGTCCTCGGGTGTCTTGAAGCCACCGGCCACTTCTCCAGCAAGATCAACGCCTGTCGGGCTGCCAAATCCAAAGCGGCGCAGGTAATGATAAAAGCGCTCTGGCCCCAATCGGACTGCAATCTGAGCAGCCTCTACATTGAGAGATTTGCCTAAGACCACTGTGAGATCTACATTGCCATACGCTTGTTTGTCCGGATTATAAATGGGATTGCCGCCCACCTCGATGGCACCAGGATCATAAAAAACTTCGTCAGGAGCTATCGCTCCTGAGTCAAGTGCTGCTGCAACCGTTACTACCTTGATCACAGAACCTGGCTCGTAGACTTTGCTGATTGCCGGGTCGATAAAGGACTCGTATGCCTCCTTAGCATAATCATTCGGATCGTAGGCAGGCGAGCTGGCCATCGCGATGATTGCTCCTGTACGAGGTTGCAGCACAACCACAGTGCCACTCTCGGCACCGGACTCTTGCAGTGCCCGTACCAGCTCACGCTCAACGAGATGCTGAGCCGTGTACCTAATGCTTAGGTATAAATTCTTGCCATCTTCAGGAGGAGTATATTGACCCATTGTCACGGGGATAGGCTCACCCCACGGATCGGGCTCGGCAATGCCAATGCCAGGCTTGCCTCGCAACACACTCTCATAGAAGCCCTCAATTCCGTAGCTACCCCGATAACCGGCCAAATCACTCGTCACAAAGCCCAACAGATGGGCCGCAAGGGCTCCCTGTGGATATACACGTTTGTTGCGTTCCTCTAGCGTGACCATCAGGTAATTCAGCTGCGCAATCTCGCGCGCTGTTGCCTGGGACACGTGATCTTCGAGACGGACGTACATACGCGTCGTATCTGCTATCTTCTCCATTATGGCAGCCGGCTCCTGGCCAAGCAGTGGGGCGATTCTTTCAGCGAATTTGCGACGGTATGCTTGGTCAAGCATAGCATTTGGCGAGGCACCCACACTGTAGGTGGTGAGATTACACGCCAACAGCACCCCATCGTGATCGTAGATGAGCCCTCGTTGAGGTTTCAGAGGCTTCTGCGCCCGTTCCCCCTCACTACGTTTGGCGTATGCCAGTGGTGTGGCACGATCAAAAACCTGCCATCGCAACAGCTGAGCTGTCAGCACCAATAGAGCGACACCCAGCAAAGCCATCACGGTTATAAGCCGTAAACGAGTTTGGTATCCAGCTACCATATGGTCTTGGATCGCTCCTGACCCTGAAGCATGCTATGGATTTATCTCGAGTCGATTGGCTTCCCACGCGGAAACCTCTTCGACCGAATAACCAGGTACTGACATGTAGAACGCGCTAGTGGCTGGCGCAAAGCCTAGCGCACGAGCTCGCTCTTCCACAAGTGGAAGGGACTCCCATTTCGCGATTTCTACCCTGAGCGCTGCATTCTCCGCTTCGATCTCTCTAAGTTTCTGGCGAGATTGCTCTATCTGGAGATTGGTAGCAGAAGTAATATGGACCTGGGTCAGATAAAGCCACCCGACCAAGCTGACGATCAAGATCATCAACAGAATTCCCAACGCATCGCGCCGCTCCATGCGCCCCATAAAACGATGCACAAGGTGACCAGGGCGGAGCAAGGTCTGAATAGGTGGAGCTGTTTGGGTGTTCATCGTTTCACTCATGTCCCTTGCGTTCAGCGACTCGCAATTTCGCACTACGGGCGCGTACATTTGTTTTGATCTCTTCGGAACTCGCAACTATCGGCTTTCTCGTGATAATGCGCAAAGTAGCACGATGACCACACGTGCATTGCATGGGATAGGATGTCGGCGGACATATACAATCCTTGGCTTCTTGTGCGAAAAACCCCTTTACAATGCGATCCTCTAGCGAATGGAAGCTGACAACTGCCAATCTACCGCCGGGTGCCAGCACACTAACCGCTGAGGGTAGAACACGTGTCAGGGCTTCGAGTTCATTGTTCACCGCGATGCGCAATGCCTGAAACGTGCGTGTGGCAGGATGCAGTCGTGTACCCCGTCTTCCACCTACGGCTCGCGTAATAACCTCAGCCAGCTGCGTGGTTGTCGTAATTGGTCGCGCTGCTCTAATAGCACGCGCAATAGCACGACTGCGTCGTTCCTCACCAAAGCGGTAAAGCAGCTCAGCCAGTTCCTCTTCCGTTAAGTTATTAACTAGCGTGTATGCTGTTACAGGTGAACGCGGATCATACCGCATGTCCAAGGGGCCCTCGGTCTGGAAGGAGAAACCTCGCTCCGCTGTCTCCAGCTGTAGCGATGAAACGCCCAAATCGAGCAAGACCCCATGAACCGGAAAGAACCCGCAATTACGAGCCACCTCGGCCAAATCGACAAAATTTGCATGAATGAGATAGACGCGATCTCTGTAGATTCTTAAACGTTGACGTGCTACCTCGAGCGCGAACGGGTCGGCGTCCAAACCAAGGAGCCGGCCATCCGGTGCAGTTGCCTCCAGAATAGCTTGTGCATGCCCACCAGTGCCAACCGTACCGTCGATAAACCATTGCCCCGGGCGCGGATTGAGTGCCTCTAATACCTCGCGCATCAAGACCGGGACATGCATTGCATCACGCCGTCTGTGCGCATCAAATGCCGTACTGACGCAACTTTTCTTCAAGCATCGCGGGCGTTATATCCGCCATCCTGGCAGTCCAGAGCTCAGGGTTCCATATCTCGAGATGATCACGCACGCCAGCAATTAGTACTTCACCCTCCAGTACCAGATGAGCATGCTCACGCAACATCTGTGGCACCAATATTCTTCCCTGTCGATCTGGAACGTCGTTCGAAGCATTGGCGAACAAATAACGTAGTAGATCGCGTTCAGCCCGCGGAAGTTTTTCCTCTATGCGTTCCGAAAGTGACTCGAAAGCGGCGAGTGGGTAAAGTTCAAGATAGTCACCGATGCCCTTGGTAATCACAACACCCGAAGCGAGGGTCTCACGAAACCGGGCAGGGAGGGTAAGGCGCCCTTTCGCATCGAGGTTGTGCACATAATTGCCGAGCATGAGCATCGGAGAGTATCCTCCCACTGAGACCCCTTTCAGGGTGCCAGAACGAATGACCCAAGCGCTACTTTAAGCCACTTTGACCCACTTCAAACCAAATTATACCACTATTCTGCTCAGTATGTCAACGCTTTTTCGGGTTTTTGTCTTTTGAATTTTCATATCCCCACTCGACAGGGCGTTGCAGTGAAATTGCCTCACTACGATATGTTGTATCTTAATTATGTCATGATACAACGTATCCCGTACGCCTATGGATTTTGGTTCTTCGCTCTGTCAACCGTACGGAAACCTTAAAATTTTTCAGGGACTAGAACCAAACATAAGTTATGCCGTCCCTGTCTTTCCACCTCCTACCGCCGAAGCGACTCAGCCACCTCTGCCGCAAAGCAATCGGAGCAGGCGCGGCAGTGACACTGTCGCGGTTGGTGGCAACAGTGAGCATATACTGCCACAGCCCCAGTACTTGTTTCAAAGTGTCAACAGCGAGGAGCTGAGGTGTCTATGCACTGTATATTTATCCGGTTTTAAAAGGGAGCCATGGAAAATGCGACGGAGAAATGTGCCGTGACCCGCTCTACTGTTTACTATGCTGATGCCGAAGGGAGAATAGTGCCAACTACGGAGCAACCAACGAAGCCCCACACCAGGTAGAGGCGGCCAGCGGCACTCGCCTATTCGACAGTCAATGTACCAGCCGGTTCCCTGGTGTCTGAGGGAACACTCCAATCTTGATATACACCTACATTATACCAGAACTTTTCGATTACGTCAAGAGCCCGGATCGGTAGTGTATCCTTCGCGGTGGAAATTCGCCGCCAACCAGTATCGGCGCGAGTGTCCGCTATACGCGCTTTTGGCGATGGTGATCCTGGCTGCGGTGCACGGGGAGAATTCGCTGCGGGGCTGGTGCGCCATCCGGCATTAGGGTTGTGCGGCAAGGGCAAGTTTCCGACCTCAGGCACCTTTGGGAAACACCTGCAGGGGAGGAAACGGGGCGCGTACGCGGCTTTGCAGGTGCTCGCGCTGGCGGGGCAGCGGTTGCGCCTGGTGCTGCGGCAGGAAGCGGTGGTGGAAGGGGACAAACTGGAGGCGGCGCTGCGCCTGCTGGAGACGGTGGATTTAGAGGGCAAGATCATCAGTGCGGATGCGGGAATTTTGAAGGCGCCCATGGCCCAGGCGGTGGTGCAAAAGGGGGCGGTTACATCGGCGTAGTCAAGGTAAACCGGCCGGAATTGAAGCGGGCGCCGGAGGAGTGGCTGCAGTTGCGCCGTGTGGCAGGGGCGTATCGCCCTGCGGACCGGCACGCGGTGGAGAAGGGACACGGGCGGATAAGCGCGTGGCAGTTGTGGCAGACGAAGTGTGATGCGGAGATGCAGCAGTATCGGCACGCACACCTGGGCTGGCCGGGGGTGCAGTGGTGTGGTTGGCCGGTACGTCGTCAGTGGCGTGATGGGCGCCGGGAGGAAGAACGCCACGTGTGGGTGGGAGGTGTTGCTTTCGCCTGGGAGTTGCGTGCGGAGCAAGCAGCCGCCTATCTGCGCCGGCACTGGACGATTGAGAACGGCGTGTTCTATGTGCGTGACGTGACGATGGACGAGGATCGCCTGACGGGGCGTAAGATCGGTGGAGTGTTGAGCGACATACGCAATGTGGCCCTCAACCTATTGCGTCGGTTGGGCACGGCCTATATCCCGGATGCGCGGCGGCGCGTTGCGGCACTGTCTGACTTTGGGCTACACTTCCCTTGGGAGGATTATTGAAAAGCCCTGGAAACTAGTCATAACGACTTGCCATAACAAGCAACATGTGCTATAATCATGAGGAATGACCTCCACCGAGGTGCTTGGGGAGACCGCTCCTTGGGTTCATTGGATGGATGCGAACCGGACCTCTGGGGAGGAATGCTGCAGTTCGCAGCTTCATGAGCACATAGAGCGCATAATCGGGACGGGCAAACGGCGATGTTGGATCGTCTTAATCTCGAATTTCAGGATGTCCTACCCAGGGATTGGAAGTTGTTGATTAGCCTCCTAGTGATGGCTAATTTGGTCACGTTGATCAGCTTCGGTTGGGTGGTGCTAAACCGAGCTTCCATCCCCCATGGGGTGCGTGGTCGCGTGATGGCCCAACCCCTCGCCACCCGCACGCCATGGCCCACCTTCACGCCCACCATACCCGTAACACCTAGCCCCACTTACACACGTATCCCCACGTGGACACCTTTCTACACCGTGACACCGACGCCCAGCGTGACCCCAACGCCGACTGAGACACCACAACCTCCTGCGCCGGAGCACATAGTAATGGAAGCCCCGCGGTCACCTACCCCCACGTCTACCCCGACACCTGCACACGATTTCATTGCTTCGGTGCGGCAGCTATCACCGTGCGAAAACGAAGGGAAACATCACATCTTCATCCACGTACGGGACAAAGAGGGCCATGGCATCCCCGGCGTGCGCGTGCATATCACCTGGCCAAGCGGTGAGACATACGCCACAACCGGCCACAAGCTGGAGGTCCATCCTGGCTTCGTCGACTTTGCCATGTTCAAGGGGAGCTACACCCTGCAACTGGCCGACCTGGATAGCGAGATAGTCGGGCCGTTGACCCCTGACATTGCACGCTCTGAGATGTGCGATAAGACGGGGAATCCAGTGGCTAATTCAATGTATCACTATTCATACGAGGTTGTGTTTCAGCAGGTGCGGTGAGGAATGCCGGATTTCAAGCCGTGGCAATGGGTTGTGCTGCTCGTTTTGTTGGCAATGATAAACGTGGTGGTATTGGGAGGGCTGGGAGTGCTTATCCTCACTTACGATATCTGGGCCAGCCCACAAGTGGAGGTTTCGGACAGTCACATCGTCGCCACGCCGACACCCAAGGCCACCCTACGTCCCACCTTCACCCCCACCTGGACGCCACAGGTGTCGTCGACCCCAACAAACACACGCACTCCGACGCCGGCGCCGTCTCCCACTGCCACTTGGACACCGCTACCTACGCATACGCTATCACCTTTGTTCGCAGCATCGCCCACCGCCACGCCCACCATCACGCGCACTCCATCTCCTACATCGACCTATACGCCCACACGCACGCCGGTGCCGACGCGCACGCCGTTACCCACCTGGACACCACTTCCTATGGCATCGCTGGTCGAACTAATTGCCATGGCGCTACCCCCTGCCATGTCCGACATCCCCGCCGCCACTGCGACGCCGACCGCTTTGCTCACTCCCACCGAGACACCAACGCCTACACCCACGTCGACAACCTCACCCACTGCCACCGAGACGCCTGCACCCACGGCAACGCCGACCGCTTCGCCCACCTCCACCGAGACACCAACGCCTACATCGACAGCGTCACCAACCCCCACTGAGACGCCTGCACCCACGGCAACGCCGACCTCGGTGCCTGCGACGCTTGTAGATAACCGAACTGAAATTGTGCAGGCACGGCCGCCTGGGGTGGATGCTGTTGTGCTGAGCTGGCAGCCGGTCTGTTGGGCGATGACCTACCGCATCCACGGCGACATGGGCAGTGGTTTCGGGATCCATGTGTTGAGGAAAGAGACTGAGCAAAGCTCCTATATCGACACTCACTTGCGGCCCGCAACATTCTACCGTTATCAGGTTGCCGCGCTCGGTCAAGGTGACAAGATGTTTCTGGCCAATCAAACGGTCACGACACCGCCTCAGCCGGCGCTGGCGAGCATTGGCAACCGCATGCTGATGAGACTGCCCACCCCCACTCGTGTTGCCATAGCCGTGACACCGGCACCCACTCCGCTCCCACCGGATACCATCATTCTGGGCCTTCTCAGCGCCTCCGATCACATGGATGAGCTCGACGGTTATCTGACCATCGTTGGCGAAGTGCGCAATGACTCAAACATGAATGTCGGCGACGCTGTAGTGAGCGTCGTTCTCTACGATGCACAAGGCGAGCGGCAGGGAGAAATCGAGGGAGAACCTGTGCTGAGCACTCTGGCGCCGGGTGAGCGTTCTCCCTTCATTCTGAAGGTAAAGCGATCAAGCTCGGAAGTGCATTACAGCGTACGCGCCACTGCCCGCGCCAAGAGTGAAATGCACGCCAGAAGCACCTCTACATTGCGTGTGGTCAGCTCTCGTCGCTTCGAAGACGATGTCGGCCTCTACCATATTGCGGGCGTGGTGGAGAATAAAGGCACAGGTCATGTTGAACAAGCACGCGTGGTAGTCATCCTCTACGATCGGGGAGATGGGGTGGTCAACGTGGGGTTTGGTTACCCCAAACCTGCAATTTTGGCGCCAGGTAAGTATGCCGACTTCGATGTCACTTTCACCTATTATCCCAAAGTGGTGCGCCACGTTGTGCTGGTAGTCGCCGATTAGATAGCCAAAACCCTTGCAGCGCTCTAGATATAGGTATCCCACATAGGTCGTCACCGTAGCAAGCCTCGGAACGTAGCCCCCTCAGCAGCCGCACTCGCCGCTTGATAGAGCACGCCGGATAGTTGCTCTCATTCTAACATCAATGGTATAATTTAATTAAGTTTCAGACTCCGAAAGCTTATAAGTATGCAGGAGTATACTGATGCCAATCCGGTACACTCGAGCGCGCCTGGGAGAAGCCACGCAAATCGTGGGTGCCATTTTCTATGGCCGTCAATGGAGCGTGAGCTATCCAGGACGTATGTGGCGTCCTCCCACAGATGTTTATGAAACGCGTGATGCTTTGGTTGTTAGAATGGAAATCGCCGGCATGTCCGAAGACGATTTTGACATCACCTTCGCGGATGGTCATCTGACCGTGCGCGGTGTCCGACATGACCGTGAAGAAAAATTAGGATATCACCAGATGGAAATACCTTATGGTGAATTTGGCGCGGAAATCCACCTGGCGTTGCCCATCCGCGCCGATGCGATCACAGCCTCCTATAATAATGGATTCTTGATCATCACACTCCCTAAGGACGACAGGAGATATTGATATGCCGACCGTGGATTCTGAGACACCACGTGAAGGAACGGCCGGAGAAGCACAACGCTCTTCGTCTCCCACACCACCTATACCTGCCGAGCTACCTATCCTCCCCTTGCGAGGAGTGGTCGTCTATCCACTGATGGTTGTGCCCCTAACGGTTGGACAGCCTCGTTCTGTGCGATTGATCGACGACGTCGCGGTAGGGGATCGATACGTGGGCTTGGTGGCCTCCAAGGACCCGGAGCTAGATGAGCCTGGACCGGATCAGGTGTACCAGATAGGCACCGTGGCGATCATCCATCGTCTTATTAAGGCGCCGGATGGCACCATCCGCATCATTGTGCAGGGGATTGAGCGCATTCGGATCGAGGAATGGACAGTACAACAACCCTACCTGAAAGCTCGGGTCACGCTCATTCCCGACATTATGCCTCAAGAACAGAATCTGGAAACCGAGGCGCTTATGCGCAATGTGGTAGAGCTCTTCGGGCGACTGGTGGCACTGGTGCCTCATTTGCCCGATGAGTTGATGATGGCCGTCTCAAGCACGACCGACCCACGCCAGATGGCCTATATGGTTGCCACCAGTGTGCGGATGGATCTTCAGGATGCTCAGAAAGTGTTGGAGCTGGATCAAGTCACTGAAAAACTGCGCCACTTGACCGGCATCCTCACCCACGAGCTGGAAGTGCTGGAGCTGGGTAAAAAGATCCGCAGCGAAGCGCAATCTGAGATGGAGAAAATGCAGCGCGAGTACTTCTTGCGCGAGCAGCTGAAGGCCATCAAACGTGAGCTGGGTGAAAGCGATGAGCAGCAGGTCGAAATTGAGGAGCTGCGCAAAAAGATCGCCGAAGCGCATATGCCTGAGGAAGCTGAAAAGGAGGCATTGCGTGAGCTCAGCAGGCTGGAGAAGCTGCCGCCGGCTGCAGCGGAGTACAGTGTGATACGCACTTATCTGGACTGGTTGACCTCGCTGCCGTGGGCGATCACTACAGAGGACGTGTTGGATATTGCCCGTGCGCGTCAGGTGCTCGACGAGGATCACTATGACTTGGAGAAAATCAAAGAGCGCATCCTGGAATATCTCTCCGTGCGCAAGTTGCGTCTGGAACGCACAGCGGAACGCCGGACAGAAGGCTCAGAACCAGAGCAACCCAAGGATCTGATCCGGCGTGAGCGTGAGGGGGTGATCCTGTGCTTTGTGGGTCCACCAGGAACCGGCAAGACCTCGTTAGGTCAATCCATTGCGCGTGCGTTGGGGCGTAAGTTCATCCGGATGAGCTTGGGCGGTGTGCACGATGAAGCAGAGATCCGTGGGCATCGTCGCACATACATTGGCGCAATGCCAGGTCGCATTATCCAGGCCATCCGGCGCGTCGGTTCCAAGAACCCGGTGTTTATGCTGGACGAGGTGGACAAGATCGGTGCCGATTGGCGCGGTGACCCTTCCTCGGCACTTTTGGAGGTGTTAGACCCGGAACAGAACCGCGAGTTTCGCGATAATTATCTCGATGTTCCCTTTGACTTGAGCCAGGTGATGTTCATCACCACCGCCAACGTACTCGACACAATCCCCGGCCCTCTGCGTGACCGTATGGAAGTGCTGGAGCTCTCCGGCTATACTGATGACGAGAAGCTGCATATTGCTCAGAATTACCTTGTCCCACGTCAGATCAAGGAGAATGGCTTGCGTCCGGAAGAGATCGCCTTTAGCCAAGCAGCACTGCTTAAAATCATTCGCGAATACACTCGCGAGGCCGGTGTGCGCAACCTGGAACGGCAAATTGGTGCCATCTGCCGCAAGGTGGCCACGCGCATCGCCGAAGGCGCGGCGCAGAGCGTTTTTGTGGATGAGCCGCAGGTTAGCGAATATCTGGGCAAACCGCGCTATTTCTTTGAGGCAGCAGAGCGCACCGAGATTCCCGGTGTGGCCACCGGTTTGGCCGTAACGCCCACGGGTGGTGATGTGCTCTTTGTTGAGGCCACCAAAATGCCGGGTCAAAAGGGACTGACGATCACCGGTCAGCTGGGCGAAGTAATGAAAGAGTCGGCCCAAGCTGCTTTGAGTTATATTCGTTCGAAAGCGGACCAGCTGGGAGTCGACAGAGACTTCTTTAACAAAAATGACATTCACATCCATGTGCCCGCCGGCGCTGTGCCAAAAGATGGTCCATCAGCAGGCATCACCATCGCCACCGCATTGGCATCCCTGTTGATGGAACGGCCGGTGCGCGATGATATCGGCATGACAGGGGAGATCACCCTGCGTGGGCGGGTGCTTCCAGTAGGTGGGATCAAGGAGAAGGTACTGGCTGCCCATCGTGCTGGTCTGCGCACGGTGATCATCCCGCGTCGCAATGAAAAAGACTTAGATGAGCTGCCACAACATGTGCGCCGGGAGATGAAGATCATCCTTGTAGACCATGTGGATGAGGTTCTTAACATTGCACTGCGCGATGGCCGAAATTCCCAGGAAAAGCCGGAGGATGCCATGTCCGGTGAGGACAAGCCAGCCACACTTCCGGACGAAAGGCGGCCATCCTCAGGTGTCCCCTTGCCGCTGGACACAGGAGACGCCAGCACGTGACCAACAGGCGACACTTGGAACGCACTAGCAGGCAGTGGTATCGGGTGGACTTGCATATCCACACACCTGCTTCAGCCGATTATGCACAGCCCGGCGTGTCATACTTGGACATTCTGCGCCGAGCTGCTCTGCGTGGTCTCGACATCATCGCTTTCACCGACCACAACACTGTGGCAGGATATGCTGCGATGAAAAGAGAGATCGAGACTTTGGAGCTGTTGGATGAGCGTGGTCGTATCCTCCCAGAAGAAAAGCAGACACTCCAAGAGTATCGTCAATTGCTAAGCCGGGTGTTGGTACTGCCCGGATTCGAGTTTACTGCCACGTTGGGCTTTCACATCTTGGGCATTTTCTCTCCCAGTGTGAATATACGTGATCTAGAGTATGTGCTGCGTCGCCTCAATGTGCCGGCCGAACAACTTGATGCAGGATCAACTGAAGTGGGTGCTACAGTGGATGTGTTGACTGCTTATCGCATCATCAACGAAGCGGGTGGTCTGGTAATCGCGGCCCACGTCAATGCTGCCCATGGTGTGGCATTGCAAGGCTTTGATTTCGGCGGTCAAACCCGCATCGCATACACACAAGACTCTCACTTGCATGCGTTGGAGGTGACCGATCTGGAAAGTCGCAGCCCACGTCGCACGGCGCTTTTCTTCAACGGCTCAAAGCCCGGTTATCCACGTCGTATGCATTGCATCCAAGGCTCGGATGCCCACTATCTTATCCGCCCACCTGAGGACAAATCCCACCAGGGAGTAGGTGACCGCGTTACGGAAATGTTGCTGAGCGAACCCTCGTTTGAAGCAATTCTGGAAGTATTCCAAGGACAAGACTTCGCATGCACGCGCCCTTACCGTGCTGCCCAAGCACCCTTCGACCACGTTCAAGCTGCACGTGAACAAGGACCCAACATCGTGCAATCGTTTCATGAGACAATGGCACGACGTGGAGGGCGCCTGCACGCGATCTTGTGTGATGTGTGCGCTTTTGCCAACACAAACGGTGGTACCATCTACATAGGTGTCTCTGCCAATCCCAAAGCGCCTCCTGTAGGGATCGAAAGTGTGCCTGAGTCGATCAACTCGCTGCGCACCGAAATTGAAAGGCACATCACGCCACCCTTGCCGGTCACTATCGATGCTTTGGAGACTGGCGGAAAAACTATATTGCGTGTGGTTGTTCCGGCAGGTAAGGAGCCACCTTATGCGGTGGATGACAGCAAGATTTATATTCGCAACGAGAGCGAGACGGTTATGGCAGTGCGTGACGAGATTGTCGCCCTAACGCTCAAAACGCAACGACAAATTGCGGAGCAACCATCCCCTACAGAACCGATACCAGAGAAGTGTATAACCGCCCAGGAAGTACCTCCAGTACCTCCAACCACGGTGCTTGCCCAGCCGCCCAAAACTGGCGTGGAAATACTGGAATCCGAGGAACGTAAGGGCACTCGCTATTACAGCATGAAAGACCTTCGTAATGGAGATGTGGTGCACAATGTCACTCAGCGGTCAGCGCGCCGCCTATGGCGATATGCTATCACTCAACATATCAAGCACCCCGTTAAGCCAGAAGAGGTGCATTGGGATGGCACTATTGGGCTGTTGAGAAAATATAAACGTGCAGGTAAGCTCCGCTATGACTTGGTTCAGCGCGGCCCGAACGGCAATATCCACGTGTACTATGGGGTGACTGAGGAAGGGATATTTGGCCCGTGGCGTGAGCTGGTGGACAGCAAGAGGTAGCTAAAGATGATGCGAGTGGGTATATTGACGATAAGCGATCGTGCCTCTGCGGGACAATACGAAGATCGTAGCGGAGCTATGTTGCGCGACATAGTTGTGAGTGAGCTGAAAGCGGAAGTTACACGCTATTGCATCGTGGGAGATGACTGGGAAGCCATTCATTATACCCTCATAACTTGGACCGACGAAGATTGTCTTGATCTGATCCTGACCACAGGTGGCACCGGTTTTTCACCTCGTGACATCACACCAGAAGTAACACTTTCACTCATCGAACGTGAGGCACCAGGCTTGGTATTCGCCATGGTACAACATGGACTACAGGTGACCCCTTACGCAATGCTCACCCGTGCCGTAGCTGGCATCAGGGGGCGGACGCTCATCGTCAATTTGCCGGGTAGCCCCAAAGCGGCGCAGGAAAATCTTTCGGTGATTTTGCCCGCACTGCCCCATGCTTTGGAGTTGTTGCGAGGTACACCGATGACCGAGGCGGATCATGCAGCGGGGCGTCATGCAACCCCGCAATGATAGGCTTTCATCTACGTAGAGGCTCTCGTCTCTCGGGTGTGGTGAGGCATCCGGATACCCATCCATGGTGGAGAGATGCTCATGACCGTAAGAACCTTGCCCCTCTTCCCTCTTAGGACGGTGCTTTTCCCAGGGATGCCGCTACCGCTCATCATCTCGGAGGAGCGATATAAAGCTCTGTTTCAAGCATGTTTGACCGGTGACAAGCGCTTTGGAGTGGTACTTCTTAGCTCCGAGAATGTGCCACTTTCGGTAGGAACGGTGGCACAGATTGTCCGATGGGAAGACATCGGAGAAGGGCACATCAGAGTTCTGACAATTGGGGAACAACGCTTCCGGGTTCTTCAGAGACTCGAATCAGAGCAACCCTTTCCTGTAGCAGTGGTCGAATATTGGGAAGATGAAGCACTCGCTGTTGAAGAAGTTGACCCCGATCAATTGTTGCGCAACCTCCCTGACGAGTTTGTTGACTACCTGACCCTGATTGTATTGCTCTCGGGGATATCTTTGCCGGTAGAGTATTTCACCCTCCCAACCGACCCTTCGCAGATGTCCTTCTATGTCGCAAGGAGCTTACAGGTCGATCTGACAGAAAAGCAACGCCTACTAGCAGAACCCTCGGCTGTTGGGCGATTGCAGCGTGAACTGATGCTCGTGCGTCGTGAACGCGATTTCTTGCAACGCCTATTCAGCTTACAGGGCATTGCCGGCGAAATTGACGAACACCTGGGATTGCGTCTGTACTCTTCGCATGGTAGGGATGTTGGCTTGACGGCGCCCGAAGACGAAGGTAGTGACACAGGGTGACAAAACGAGCGAGAACAGACTAACACCGATTGGACGACCGGTAACGGCACACAAACGTGCGATTTTGTACGGCGTGTTGCTGGGATCGCTTTTTGTTCTGCTGAGTGGCTTGATCCTGACAGTGCGTTTCCCCTCTCCCGACAACTTTGAAGATCTTCAAGTAGGCGATGTCGCACCACGGGACATACTGGCACCAAGGCGGATTACATATATCAGTGAAGTGGAAACCGAAGCAGCCCGGGCACGCGCCGAGGCAGCTGTAGCGGAGATCTATGACCTGCCTGATGCCAGCATCGCACGGCGCCAGATCGCGCGTGCCCGCCAAATCCTCGACTATTTCGACTCGGTGCGTGCTGACGCATATGCTTCGGTGGAAGAAAAGCGCGAGCTGATCGCTGCCGTCAATGACCTTGTCCTGACTGACAATATCATTAACGGTATGCTTGCAGCAGACAACAACACCTGGCTGATGATTAAAGGTGAAGTGATTTCAGTGCTCGATCAGGCGATGCGCGCCGAGATTCGCCCGGTGCAACTGGCTGCTGTGCGTCGCCGTCTTCCAACACTTATCAGCTTAGACGTGAGCGATGAGGCAGCACGGATTATTGTGGCGATTGTAGAAGATTTGATCCAGCCTAACACCTTTATCAACCAAGAACGCACAGCTGAAGAACGGCGTCTGGCACGCGAGAGCGTGCAACCCATCTCAGTCACATTCGAGCAGAATGAGGTGATCGTACGCGCCGGTGAAGTGATCCGTCCTGAGCATCTGGAAGCTTTCCGGGCACTCGGATTACGTGAGGCAGATTCGCCAGCTTTGAGTATGCTGGGCACGTTGGCATATTTGAGCTTGCTCCTCTTGACGGCGGGCATCTACATCTGGCGTTTTCGGCCACGCCGACTGGACGATAGCCGCTACGTATGGTTGGCCTTCGGCCTCTCCTTAATCTTCGTGGTGATGATTCGTGTAATGGTATCCGGGCGCACACTGTTGCCTTACCTTTTTCCTGTGGCTGCCTTGCCTATCGTGCTTGGTGCGCTTGTAGATATGCACTTCGGTATGTTGGTGGCCACGCTCGCGGGCATGACGGTCGGGTACGTAACTAACGGCTCGCTCGAGCTTATGGTATATTGCCTGCTCGCAGGTTGGGTAGGTACCTTGAGCTTAGGGCGTGTCGAGCGTGTCAACCGTCTGTTATGGGCCGGCATCTACGTGACGCTCTGCAATATGCTGGTGATTCTGATCTTTCGCGTCCCTGCGCGAGCGATTGACCCGTTGGGTCTGCTGCAATTGTTAGGCGCTGCATTTGCGAATGGAGTTCTATCTGCCAGTTTGCCCTTGCTGATCTTCTTCGTGGCAGGTTCCGTGTTTAGCATCACCACATCTTTACAACTTCTAGATCTTGCGCGTCCGACACAACCCCTCCTGCGCCAGCTCTTGTTGAAAGCGCCGGGTACCTATCACCACAGCTTGCTCGTCAGCAACCTGGCGGAACAAGCCGCCGAACGCATCGGTGCTAATACCTTGTTAACTCGCGTTGGTGCTTACTATCACGACGTCGGCAAAATCGTGCGTCCCTATTTCTTCGTGGAAAACCAGATGTACGGCAACCCTGTCCAGGAACGCCTGGATCCCTACACCAGCGCTCGCGTTATTGTGAGCCACGTGTATGACGGCCTAGAGCTGGGTAGGAAGTATCGCTTGCCCCCCGATATACAAGCGTTTATAGCGGAGCATCATGGCACCGGCCTGACCCGTTACTTTTACAACAAGGCGCTGGAAGCAGCCGGAGATCCTGCCCAAGTGGATACAGAAGCCTTTCGCTACCCTGGGCCCCGTCCTCAAAGCAAAGAGACAGCCATTGTCATGCTTGCCGATGCCAGCGAGTCGGCAGTGCGCGCGAGCAACCCCAGCTCTGTCGAGGAAATTGACAATATCGTGCGCAAAGTGATCCTTGAACGCCTTCTAAGCGGTGAGTTGGACGAATGCGACCTTACGATGAGCGAGTTAAACGAGATTCGAGAGACGTTTGTGCAGATGTTGCAGGGTGCCTTCCATCCGCGTATCAAGTATCCCGAAACTGTGCTTCATGCCACAAAATCGGATGCTTTACCGGCTGAAATACCATCACCGTCAGATCTTGAGATCACACCTGAATCTATCACTGCAGTGAATGGCCCTCAGGAGCAGGAAGAGGCAGACTGCTAACCCTGAGGCATTTCGAAATGAAAAAGGCCTCATCTGAGATGAGGCCAAATGAATAGGAAACTATATCCAAACGAATAAATTAGGAAAAACGAACTACAAGTTGTTCACGATGTTGCTGAACACATTGCCGACGACCGGGCCTAGCAGAAGCAGGATGGCGATCACTACGATGGCAACCAGGACGAGGATCAGCGCATACTCTACCAGCCCCTGGCCCTTCTCACGTGGAAGGTACAACATCTCTTTTCACCTCCTTTCTCTCTAAAGATCATCTGCCTCCATAATACAAAAGAGGCATCAAAAACGCAATAGGTAATGGGTACTATACGCCTGTCCGCTCATCTTTCAAGGGATTTCTTCAGTCAATATGATAAGGCACATCCACGATTACCAAACCGGGCCGCAGTGTGAGCGCCACGCGCAACATCCAGGCGGTCTGGGTGTGCAGCAAGTTGGCCAACCAGCTGCGCGGGATAAATTGTGGTACGACTACAGTGATCACCTCATTCGGTTGGCGCGCAGCATCCATCCGCTCAATATAATCCAGGAGTGGTCCTAACATCTGGCGGTAGGGGGAATCGAGAATCACCAAACGCACACCTTCTCCCCAGATCTCCCATTTGACGCGCACCTTTTCTGCTTCTTCCGCATCGATGGAAACATACACGGCAGTCACATCTTGCGACAACGAGCGCGCATAGCGCAGAGCAGCCAACGTGCCACGATGCACACCACCGATGGGAAGAATGACGCGATGCCGCGACACGGGGGGCGGAACTCCATGTTTTTCCAGCGAGAGATGCGCTGCAACGTGGCGATAGTGGCGATGGATCGAGCTAAACATCACCACCAGCGCGGGGATCAATACCGATACGATCCATGCGCCCTGGGTGAACTTGGTCACGACAAACACACCCACCACCATCGCCGTGCACACCGCACCGAATCCGTTGATCACCATACGCACCTGCCAACCTGGCTCATAGCGCACCGTTGAGCCGCGCTCCCTAACCTCCTGACCAGGTGAGATATGCCCGATCTTCCACCAACGGTGTGCCATGCCGGCCTGTGAAAGGGTAAAGGAGAGGAACACCCCGATGGCATACAGCGGGATCAAAGCGTTGACGCTGGCCTGGAAAACGATGATTAACAACGAAGCAGCAATGCACAAGAGAATAATGCCACGCGAGAAAACTAACCGGCTGCCCAGGTAGGCCAGTTGACGTGGCAGAAAGCCATCACGGGCGGCCAGAGCACTCAGACGAGGGAAATCGGCGAAAGATGTGTTAGCTGCCAAGATCAGAATAACGGTTGTACCGGCGATGACGGCCATGTAGAGGACACCCTGACCGCCAAGCGCGGTGCGTGCCAACTGAGAGATGACCGTCTCCGTTTCAGCAGGTACGGCGCCAATGTGTACCGACAGGAACGAGACACTCAGAAAAAGAGTGCCCAAGATGGCGGACATCCAGATGAGCGTGATACCAGCATTGCGGCTGCGTGGCTCCTTAAAGGCTGGGATCCCATTCGAGATCGCTTCGACACCGGTAAGCGCAGCCGTGCCGCTCGAGAAAGCACGCAGGAGCAAAAAGGGTGTGATAACCGCCACCTCTTTGCCTACCTCCATTGCGGGTGGGTTTATGACAGTGCCCAGATCACCACTCAAGTAGCGATAAAAAGCCAGAATCACTGTCAGGAACATGGTGACCAGGAAGAAATAGATGGGCACGGCGAAGATCGAACCCGACTCCCGCACACCGCGAAGGTTAACCAGCATCACAAATACCACCAGTGTCACGGAGAGCCACACGCGGAATGGAAACAGGGCTGGAAAGGCCGAGACGATTTGCGCCACACCCGAAGATACCGAAACCGCCACGGTGAGAATGTAGTCGGTGAGCAGAGCAGCGGCAGCAATCTGCGCCGGTAGCTCACCCAGATTGTCGCGCGCCACAATGTACGCACCGCCACCATCTGGATAGGCGTGGATGGTTTGTTCATAGGACAAGGTGACAATGATAAGCAACACCACAATGGCAATCGAAATAGGAAAGGCATAGCCAAAGGCAGCTGCCCCGGCGACAGCCAAGACGAACAAGATTTCCTGGGTGGCATACGCTGTCGAGGAGAGGGCATCGGAGGAGAAGACTGCCAGGCCAACCAGCTTCCCAAGTCGCTCATGCACGGCCATGGCCGTGGGCAGTGGCTCGCCGATCAGCCAGCGACGCAGCCGCGAAGGAGGAGGGCCCGGTGCTAGCTCACGCAGGACAGTGGTGCTGCTTTCCCCTTGAACCAGATCGTGCCGGATCATAGACTCACCCGAATTCTCTATGCTCTAGCAAGCAGAAATGAACAGTCAAAAGGTTATATTACTCCCCGCATCCGGTATGGTCAAACAGGGCAGTGTAACGGGTAGTGTATCTTTCCTGGTGGAAATTCCAACGATGACTGCGAGCGCGAGCGGTACTGGAGCGCCAGTCGATAATCACCGGATGACATAGGGGCGCATGAAAATCTTGATTTGCTCGCCGTTCTGTATACCTTGATATGAGCTTGAAAAGCCCACTGTTCGCACACTGCTCTTTCAATTGGCCGGCGGCGAATTTCCACCACGAAGAATGCACCACCTGGCAGGTTGATTTGACGATGGAAAGGTCAAATGCTATGATAGTCTTGTATAGACAAGCGTACAAGTCCTTTATGCCAACCGCAGGGGTTCAGGTTACGGCTACACGCATTGCTATGTATCTGATTGACAAAGCGAGTCCTTTGCCCTATTACCAACAGCTGGCTGACCTTCTGAAGCATGAGATCAGCCTGCATCAGCACGAACCGGGCGTCTATCGGCTACCTTCCGAGAACGCGCTAGCAGAGCAACACGGGATCAGCCGTGCAACCGTGCGGCACGCGCTTGACGTGCTCGAACGCAATGGATGGATCTATCGCGAGAAGGGCAGGGGATCGTTTGCCGCTGTGCGTCGTGTGGAGCAAGAGGCTACCCAACTGGTATCGACCACCGAAGACATGCAGCAACGTGGCTGGTCACTCGTCACGCGGGTCATCTCGTTGAAACGACTTCCCAGCCCCTCTCATGTCGCCTATGAATTGGAGATAGATCACGGTGCGCCGGTATACGAACTGTGCCGTTTGCGCATCGTCAACAATGAGCCGCTCAGCCTGCAAATCGCCTATTTGCCCCAAAAGCTGTGCCCCGATCTAGAAGAGAACGACTTGTCTCTTTCCCTGTTCCGTCTGTTGGAAACACGTTACGGACTGCGTCTCTGGACAGCGAGAGGTATGCTGCGTGCGCGCTTGGTCACGGCGCATGAGGCGCGTTTGCTCGAGGTGCATGAGAAAATCCCCGTGCTGTATATGGAACGCACCACTTACGCTGCGACCGGCACGCCGGTCGAATATCTGGAGGCGGTGTGGCGGGGCGATCGCTATGATATGCATGTCACGCTCAACCGTACCACGCCAGTTAGAACAGGATATCTGAAAATAACAAGTGAACAAGGAGGTTAACCTGATGACACACCCGCTGCGTTTCTCCGCCAATATTAACACGTTTAATGCCTGTGCGGATCGTTACGTGCTTTCCGGATACGGCAAGCGGCTGAGCACGGAAGAATTGATCCAAGAGGCAACCAAGGTGGAAGGTTTGACCGGCGTTGAGCTGGTCGGCATGTGGCACGTCAACGATGACAATTTACCACAAGTACAGCGGCGTATTCGGGACGCTGGCTTTGTTGTCAGCTGTGTCACCCCGGATATCTGGGCTTCCGGCAAGTGGGGCTGGGGATCGTTTTCCGCCGGCGATGCGCGCATTCGGCGCGAGGCAATCCAAGAAGTCAAACACTCTATGGAATGGGCACACCAGCTGGGTTGCGATGTGGTAGATCTGTGGTTTGGTCAGGACGGCTACGACTACCCGTTTCAGGCAGACTACCTGGCTGCTTGGGATCGCATTATCGAAGGCACAATCGAGTGTGCAGAGTATCTTCCAGAGGTGAACCTCGTCATTGAGTATAAACCCAAGGAGCCGCGTACCCATTGCTTCATCGGTACGGTGGGGAAGACTTTATTGCTGATCCAGAAGGTGAATAAGCCCAATGTCAAGGCAATGATCGATGTTGGGCATACCTTGATGGCCTATGAGGATGCTGCTGAATCGGCTGCATTGCTGCATTACTTTGGTGACCACCTCTATTACATGCATTTCAACGATAACTGGCGGCTGTGGGATGATGACATGACAGTCGGTTCTGTGCACACTGTCGAGATGTTGGAGCTGCTCTATTGGATCGATCGCATTGGGTATGCCAGCTGGTACGCGCTGGATATATTCCCCTATCGGGAGAATGGAGTGCGTGCCGCCACAGAAAGTATTCGCTGGATCAAGGGGTTGCATGGGCTGTTAGACAAGATCGGGCGAGAACGCATCGCTCAAGTGGTCGCCTCTGGCGATGCAATGGAAGCGACCGCTATGGTTCGAGAAGCGTTACTGGGATAAAAGATTTTTCAGACATTCCGAGGAAAACCCTCAGGGCAAAGGAAAGGCAAAATGGTCAAAGAAATTTACGATCCTCACATGTTCAATTATATGTGGGAGAGCTTAGACGAAGGCAGCTTTGTTGTAGCCACCTATTACATCGAGGACTCCAAGCCCGATTGGGACTTCATCGATCATTTGAAGCAGGTGGAACGAATTGCCCGCGAAGGCTCAACCGCCAGCTGGATGGAAGTAAAAGAAGAAACCCCCGAAGTACGGGAACACCTGATGAGCAAAGTGTTGGGTTATTACGAAATACCAGCACCTCGTGGTACGCGCAAAGCGATTGTCCAGCTGGCATTCCCGACTGCAGCTTGGGATGTGAATGTCAACATGCCCATGCTGTTGCTCTCAATCTCGGGCAATATCTTCGCCTTCGCCGACCATGTACGGTTGCTGGACGTCTATATTCCCAAGCCCATCGCCGTGAAATTCAAAGGACCCAAGTTCGGCATCGAAGGTATGCGACAGCTGCTGGGCGTCTATGAACGGCCACTCTGTCTCCAGATCATCAAGCCCAAGATGGGCATGACCCCAGAGGAAACGGCCGCTCAAGTCTATCAGACCGCTTTGGGTGGGGCGGACATGTGCAAGGATGATGAAATGTGCAGTGAGCTGCACAATTGCCCTTTCGATCGTCGCCTGGAAGCTGTGCTCAAAGCACTTGAAAGGGCGGAACGTGAAACAGGTCAAAAGCACATTTACCTGGTCAGCATCACCGACGAGGCGCATCGCGTGCACGAGAAAGCGCGCCGCGCCGTCAGGATGGGAGCAACCGGCCTGCTGCTGGCATATTCGGCTGGCTTATCCACACTTAAAGAGATTACCGAGGACCCCGAGATTAACGTACCGGTGATGTTGCATCCTTCTCATATGTTGGGTATGCTGAAAACGTTCAGTTGGGTGGCGCTGTGCAAGCTGTGCCGATTGGCCGGGGCCGATCTTATGCTGACACCTTCCCTATGGTCCAGCTTGCAAACCTGCTCGGTTGAGGAAGAAATGCGCGCCTCTCAGACACTGCGAGCACCTTTTTATCATATCAAGCGGGCATGGCCAATGCCCTCGGCAGGCATGTACCCCGGTCTGGCTGAGGTCTTGATTCAGGAGCATGGTATCGACTTCATTGTGCCGGCAGGTGGTGGTATGCTGGGACATCCGATGGGCTACAAAGCAGGTGCGATAGCTTGGCGCCAAGCATTTGACGCCGTGCTTTCGGGGATGTCCTTACAGGAAGCTGCTCAGAAGTGCCCTGAGTTTTGTGCCGCAGCGCGGCTGTGGGGCATTCGCCAGCGCCCGGTAAGTCCATGGGGTTATCGCGAT
>Ga0078972_1007837_pt1 | contig 23221 bp, 19 predicted proteins | sample YelNatPaOPGAMG01_FD_67568 | JGI IMG/M metagenome (GOLD analysis project Ga0078972, IMG submission 67568) | Hot spring thermophilic microbial communities from Obsidian Pool, Yellowstone National Park, USA - OP-RAMG-01 (SPADES assembly) (version 2) | ecosystem: Environmental > Aquatic > Thermal...
ATCCAAATAGGGTAGAGGGTTGCTGGATAGATGGTGGACAAAATGATCATGATCGAAAGTGTACACCACCAGACACCAACCCTTCTCCGACTGGAGGCACCATGAGGGGAATGGATAGCAGTATACCAAACACAGGAATGCAGGCCCCGACAATGCGGACTATAACCCCTACGACACAAAGTGACACCCAGACCACCACAGACGAGATAAGAAAAGATAGCAACCAGGACACAACAGCGCCTGCCGATCTATCCCCTGAACCAACTTCTGATCTCAATACCAACACACTACCTAACAACGCCATCGCACCTTTTGATTCAAACGTAATCACCACACCTACTACTATTGATAGCCAAACAATAAATAAAATTGGTGCGGTATCTCAGGTAATAGAAAGCATTGGCAATACATATGAAACCAGATACACAAGCGGCATAACAATTGTGCCCACTCCAAGCCTAAACCTACTCCCTCCTACTAATGATGGCTCCAAGTAAAGTTGTAAGGCCTGTGCAGATTCAAGTCGCCTAAGGACTACCTCTCTCCAATCCTCACCCGCTTGAAATCAAAAAAGCCCGAGCTCCCATTCTGTTTCCTATTGCCTTTCTCACATCCTTGTGCTACGCGCCCTACTTGTCATCAATTATGGTAAGCCACTATCTAAACATATTCTTAACGGCCCTATTCCCGATATCCGAGGTGAGGGGCGCCATCCCACTCGGGCTCATCCACTATAAGCTCCCATTGGCCGGCGTTGTATCCGTAGCCGTAGCGGGTAATATGCTCCCAGTCATAGTATTCCTGAAAATATTTCCATTCATCGAAGCGCAGCTCAAAAAGTGCGGCTTTACGCGTAGGCTGCTGGATCGGTTATTTACATACACAAGGAAAAGGCACGAAGAGAGATTTGAGATATACAAAGAGCTTGCGCTCGCCATATTTGTCGCCATCCCCCTTCCAATGACTGGGGCATGGAGCGGGATGATTGCGGCATATGTATTCGGTATACCGTTTTGGAGGGGGACCCTCATGATATTCATCGGCGTCCTCATTGCCTCCCTCATCGTAACACTCGCATCCTTAGGCATCATCAATTTTATCTTGATAAAGTAGGAGGATTTAGATAAGCCTTTCCCATCACTGGTGGCTATAGCTCAATTGGCCAGAGCATCTGACTGTGGCTCAGAGGGTTGTGGGTTCGAGTCCCACTAGCCACCCAGCGGGGCATCTTACACATTTAGACCATCATACGCTGAGCATGCTTCGACCTCTAAGAATCATTAATGGAGGGGGTTCCAAGAGAGCACCACAAAGATACACAAAGGGCCTGCATCCTGCATCATAAGCTGGCGGAGGTAGATATATGGGGAGCGTAAAGGACATAAATATACTAGAAGCCCCTTCGGGTACAAAGGAAGGAAGGGGGATATTTCGCTTTTCCGATAGGTACTCGGTCTTTGACTGGGGCGAGATGCCTGACCAGATCCCGCACAAGGGAGAGGCCATTGCTATCCTCGCGGGATACCTGTTTGAACGCATGGAGGAGATGGGCATCCCGTCTCACTATATAGGGCTTAGGGACAATGGCAGGACGTTAAGGCTCAAAGACCTCACCGCCCCCACCCGAGAGATGGAGGTGAGGTTCTTTAGGGTGATCAGGCCCGATGAGAAAGATGGATCATACAATTATTCCATATACAAGCAGGAGCACGGAAATTTCCTGATACCTCTCGAGATAATCTACCGAAACTCACTTCCAGAGGGGAGTTCGGTATTTAAAAGGATTGCAAGCGGAGAGGTCTCGTACAAAGACCTGGGATTCTCAGATCCTCCATCGCCTGGTGCAATTCTAAATCCTCCCATGGTAGACTTCTCCACAAAGTTGGAGGTAACAGACCGCTATCTTAAGGAGAAGGAGGCGAGTGAGATAGCAGGGCTCACGAAGGATGAGGTCTCTAATATAAAGGAGCTCGTCATAAAGATTGACAGGTTCATCACATCAGAATTTGAAAGGGTAGGTCTTGTAAACGAAGATGGAAAGATAGAGGTTGCCTTTGATAGCAAAAGGAGGTTGGTCGTCGTAGATGTGGTAGGGACATTAGATGAGTGTAGATTTACATATGAGGGCATCCCTATAAGCAAGGAGATAGCGAGGCTCTATTACAGAAAAACAAACTGGTACAAGGATGTGCTCGCAGCAAAGGAGGAAGATAGAGTAAATTGGAAGAAGATATGCAAAAGTGTCCCAGAACACCTCCCTTCCCCACTATTAGATGCCATCTCTTCTATCTACATGGCATGCACGAACGAAATCACAGGGAGAGATTGGTTTAAGGGGGTAAAGGGGCTTTCCACACTTATCGAAACTGTAAGGGAATATATCAATTAGGCCCTAAATGTTGCCACCTGCTTATAAAAACTCATACCTCGTGGGCGCGGCGGGGTATTGCATGTCTAAAATCGCACGCGCATCCCTCACACGCATCTCTAAAGATATCCTCAATCTGTCACAAGGTAGACCTTGTCGTGCTGGCGGGCATGTTCCTGAAGTCTTATTCCTATGTCGTCGCCGGTATTTGCAACCTCCACATTCTTGTGCTCGATCTGCATAGAGGTCACGGTTGTGACAAAATCTGTTGTATGACCCTTGATGTGTATCCGATCGCCAACTTTGAGCGGACCGTTGGTAATCTTTATCCCCGCTACCATGATGTGGCCAAACCAGTGCTCCACATAGCCTATCTCCTTCTCAGGCATAACACCCCCTTTTTTGAAAATCGTAACTTAAGAAAGGTTAATACACCACAGACCAAAAATCAATATGTAATACAGGGATAAAACATGGCGGAAGGATTAGAGCGGAAGGATCAGATATGCATGGAGCAGATTAAGGGATGTTGTCTATTACCTCTGCTGAATTCACGATGACGATCTCTTCCTTGTCAATGTTATAATCCCTTCCCATAGTAATGGTTCCGGTAATAGAGACCATACTCCCTACGACATTCTTATCCACAAAGGGTTCGACGGCAAGGTCGCTGAAGCAAACCTGCTCCTTACCACCTTCATCTGTATACACAACTCCAAACGACTTGGGTTTCTCCCGTCCTTCAACCTTCTCCAGTCTATATAGATAATATAAATTGCGCGTATCTGCCTTTGGAAGCGAAACGTCCCGGCACCTCCCCTCCACCAAGGCCACCACATGGTATGGCCTATCATGTGTAACATCGGCATATCCGCCCACATCGCCGCGTACCGAGAGATACCCCTTTGCGCCAAAGAGCGGGGTCAGATAGACAAAGAGTGGCGTTATGAGCGCGATGAGTGGTATACACCTAGTCCACCTAATGGATGAAGGCCTAGCTCCAAACCTCATACATGCCTCCTTTCAGACAGGGCGCGCCTCAAGGAAGATATCCTAACTAATACCACAATAAGATGCAACGGATTATCGTCTTTTAAGCATTTTCCAGATACACCCACATGATCATAAACCCTGTCACAAGACACCATCGGCAAGCATCAAAGATATGTTTCGTAAAAAATAAGTCCCGTTCATCCGGCTATAGAGAGCCTAATCAATTCTATCAGGCGAGATGGCCAGATCCCGATATATAAAAGCAGAAAGGATGTCGCCCCTATAGAAATGTAGACGCGAAGCCCAGGGTATTCCTCACCAAACCACACACCCCTCCTGTACACCAGCCAAATTGCCCTTATGGAAGAGGCAAACATGATGGCAAAAGCAATGAGTGTAACTGCAGTCACACATAACCCCTGCGCCACGATGTTTTTCACAACGAAGAATCTCATCACGAATCCGGCGGAAAGTGGCGCTCCGGCGAGCACCCCAAAGATGAGAGTGGTCATGGCCTTGAGCCAGTTTGCATCCGGCGTATATCTATTCCCATCCCCAAACACTGCCCAAGAATGGATGCCTGAAAGGGCCATATACAAAATTCCAAATACAATTGCCGTAAACACAATGACTATACTAACTTCTAGGGGGGCGGCAGGAATAGTCATAAATAAGAGAACGATCAACCCTGCAAACAAGGCGCCAAGGTATGTTATGAAGTGAGAGAATTCGTCTGATATGAGCGATGCGCTAGCACCGTATATCAGGGAGGCGCATGCCAATACAAGGACAGGGGCACGCAAAGGGTCTGCCCAGATCAAAGCGACTGGCGCAACGAACTTTAGCATAACGAGGGCTGATGAGACGCGATATATGGCACACCACATATCACCTCTACCCCTTACAGAAGAGATGGATGTTGTCCACCAATGAAGCGGAAAGATCCCAACCTTAATCAAGAATGAAAATATCACAAAGGCAAAGGCTAGCAATACTACGCCCTTCGCGCCGCTTGTGTTTATTAAGTCCCCGAGTTCCGATCCTTTGAGCATCCAAAATCTTAAGACTGCGTAAAAATATAACGCAGTACCTATGGCAAACGCGAAATCAGAGAGGGCAAGGAGCGAAAATGCACCCCTAAAGGACCTCCCATCCAGACTTCCAAGTAGCGCAAGAAGCATCAGGCCAGACATCCCAAAAAGGCCGATGCCGGTCAGGATGAAATTTCTTGTGGCCACGGCAATTACAAAGAATAAGGCAAAAAATAAGAGGTGTGAAAAATCCCTCGCCATAAAGAGAGGACCTGTGTGGAGGACGAATGCAACAAAGAGCAAGAATAGCGACATGACGAGGATGAAAAACACCGACAACTTTGAAACGGTCACACCAAACAAAAGATCTCCTCCGCCCAAAAACTTCTTCCAAAACACAAGGACAGAAATGACGAGGGGGAGGGAGGTGACCCACAAAAGGTATCCCTTCTCATCTTCATCCAGATAACGATCTACAAACAATACAAGCACCCCTCCCAGCGGAAATATGAGATACGGCAGTATTAAAACGGCCTGTTTTACAATTGTTGTATCAATGTCTGCCACAATACCTCCGTCTGTCGTCCAATAAACGCGGTAAGCCAGTCTGGAAAGAGACCAACGCCAAGGGAAAAGATGATATACACAAGGGCAAGGAAGATGTACGGCACACTGCTTTGTTTACCGGAAGCCGCCTTGCCCATGCAAGCAAATCCCCTTGCCATGCACAAAAATATACTAGATGCCACCAATAAGACACCTGCTATCAAGATGCCCACAACGTACCAACCCTCCTTGGAGAGATCTAGGCATAGCATAAGTAATGGCGGGAAGTGCCCCATCGATGGGAGAAATGACATGGCCAAAAGAACCGGCGCAGAAAAAGATGGCTTCTTACCACTGTAGGCCAAGGAAATAGATAAAACGGAGGTGGAGATGATAAGGACAAAGAGCTCAAGTACGCCGGCTGCAATAGCATTCCTGCTAAACGAAGATATGCCTAGTAGTGCCAGCCCAATATGGAAGGCCATGACGCCAGCCAATGCCCTCTTCATCCCAGCCACAGAGACAGCGGATATGGCGCTTGCCAACATACAAACCAGAATCACCAAAAGGATGTGGCGGTGAAAGATATTTAAGGCAACTGAAAAATATGGGAGCATCTTGTATACCAATACGACCTGAGAGGCATACACAATACCTATGGGACCTGCGGGCGCAGAAACTGACACCTCTTGTCCCTCTTGGCTGCCATTTAGCAAGCCCCCAAACGGAAAGAGGGGAAGCCTCGCGAATATAGCTGCAGCAAAGAGGAGAAAGAGGTAAAGTCCGATCTTTGGCGGCAGGGCCGCCTTCTCCAAGATAGATGAACCGGTCCCTAGTGTAACACCAGCGATATATGCAACTACTACCAGCAAAATCGCACTAGACAGAGATATGACGCCTAAGTATTTAAGGCCTTCACCTTCCCCTCTCTCAAACATGACGATAAATCCAAACGAAATGACCACCATCTCGCTAAACAGGTAGATAAAAAACACATCTCTAGATGCAACAAGCCCGAGATATCCGATCTCCAACACGAGGAGGAGGATAAAAAAGTAACTCCTCTTCTTCCAACCGGCGATGGTAGCAAGTAAGACGAAAACAGCCCCCGCGCATGTAAGGATCAAAGAGATATTGTCCATTGCAAGGTAAAAATTGGAGCCTATGAGCGGCAGCCATTCCAAGACAAACGAAGATAACACACCACCTACCTGCCAAGACAAAACAATGTATGCCAAGGCAAGTGTAAAGATGGCACTTGTTACAGCAATCACTGGGGACGCACTCCTATGCCTCTTTGGAAGGAGCGATATAAGGACTATCCCAAAGAGGGGCGACAACACAAAGATCGGAAGGATATTTTTTGCCATCCACTGAATCATATTAAAATACAAGCCCCGCCAGCAAAATGGTTATGACAATCATGCTAAATACCATATACATAAATGGCGAAATAGGCCTGACCCTCCAAAGCATATCACCTATAAGATCTACGCTCCTTCCCAAACCATCTACAAACACATTCCTTACCATAGTATCTTCAAGACCATCTAGTAATAGACTTCTACCTATCCACACAAGCCATCTACAGAACCTCTCCAAAAGCGGGCCTAGATAAAATCTATTTAAGACAAGTCTACGAAGCCATCCAAATCGCTTTGCAATCCTAAAACACTGAGATCGCCTATACGCGTAGACTATCATAACTATTATGGCAATGTTTAACACACACACTGCTACCAAAGCCGCCAAGGCCAATTTGCTAAAGAAGGTCTGAACATATGCCCCGCGTATCACAAACTCGCTAATCCACACCTTTAATCTATCTTCACCACCAAACTCACTCGGCACACTTATCCACGACGCAGCCACAGAGACAAATGTAGCAACTACCATAGAGGAGAGCATGGAGGCAGACGACTCACTTATGCCCTTCCCAAGATATTGAGATGGCCTTCCCAAGAAGACGGCGGAGACCAACCTAAACACCGCTACCGTATACAAGAGATATGCGCCAACCAACACTAAAAATAGCCCAATGTGCCCCCGCGCATAAGTCTCCCAAAGCAGGCCACTATGGCTAAAAAACCCGGCAAGCGGGTATATGCCAACCGCGGAAAATGCGCCCACAAATGCCACAAACGATGTCACAGGAAGCGCCTTCTTGAGACCTGCAAGTCTGCTTATATCTTCCACACCGCTTACCAATATGGCGCTGCCAAGCGCCAAGAAGAGCGGAAGCGTGTATGCCGCATGCATAACAGCAGATAGCACCGCCTCTCCAAACGCCTTTATCCCAAATCCTGTCGCCACAGCGCCAGCGCTGAAGACAACGAGATAAGAGGCGACCTTCCTCACATTGTCTTCCACGAGCGCCCGCGCGGAGGCAAGTATCATGCTCAAACTTCCGGCAATTGTCATGGCCTTGAGTGTAAAGGGCGAGAGATAAAATATCATCTCAAAGCGCGTCATCAGATAGACTGAAATTATAATTGGGAATATAGAATATAGATACACAAATACCGGCACCTCGCTCTTGGACCTCTCCGCAATCGAGAATTCAAATGGCACTTGCATGGTCTTTACAAAGACAGCAGCAAAGATAGAAAGGGAGATGAATTGCGCGAACGGCTCAAATTGGGAGGCATATCTAGCTATCAGGCCAAAATTGTATAGATCAAGATCTGTCCCAAAGGGAAGCGATGCCCTGTAAAGTCCGGTCAGAGCAAACAACAAAAAAGAGGCTGATATAAGTTCGGAGATATATAGCGCAATTTTACCCCCACCACCTTCTTCGGATCCTCTGCCTACAAGCCCAGCGCTTATAATCCCCAACAAAACCCATGTCATCAGAAAAAACAGAAAGTTGTCCACTAGAATGGCGAGGGATGCGATTGCTACCGCTAGATTGAAATAGAAAAAGTGGAGCGAGATGCGGCTTCGTCCTGCAAACCACCCTATGGCGTAGAGATTTATAACGGCGGCAGAAAACGAAGTCACAAAAAGTGAAACAATGGAAATGGGGTCTATAAAGGCGCGCATATTTATGGTAGACCACAAAACCCCTTTCCAACTGATAAGCGAGGTGGTGGAGATTGACTTTAAATCGTAGGTAATATAGGCAAGGACTATGACGATGACAAACGACAAGATGGACGCAAGGTTGGAAACGGATATCACAAGCCCCTTAGGTTCGCTCGCGCGTGCACCCACCAACAAACATACCAAGCCGCAAATGGAGGCCGCGGCAGCTGGAAGTAGGACAACGAGCCATATAAGTTCCTCCACTGACACAAAGTTTAAGATCAGTTCCAACATCTATCCCCTCTTCCCCTCCTTCAGAAAGATATACAAAATCCCAAAATAGACTAAAGAGAGGAGGGCTATATATGCAATCCCAATCGCCTTTATCTTCACACTGGAAGATACAACGAAAAAGATCATGATGGGTGAAGCAGAGGCCAGTGAGATAAAATATGCGATACCATCTCTCAACATGCAGAATGCGGCTATAGCAAAGGCAATGAAGGACGTAGCCACAACGCACTTCCGCCACGGGTCAGATAACTCCCTGCCAAAGATCAAAATGGCGCCGAAAATAACAAATAGTACCGCCACCCATGTAAAAATGGAGACCTTTATTAGCGGATTTCTCTCGCTCATATTTCATTTAAGTTTTACCACAGCTCGTTCCCTTAAAAAAGACAAAAGTGTTTAGAGGAATATTGCATCTTTGAAGGTACCTCATCATTAAAGCCTTGCACCAAGAGTAAGAAGGAAGGAGAAATCCAGATCGCTATTTGCATTCACGAAATTTTTGTTTTTGACATAGTCTAACCTCGTCTCACCCAAGAGATCAAACCTGCGTCCAAGGCGCTTCTCCCCTCCTATACCAAATATATAATGGATCTCCTTTGTACCTGGCCTGTCCACCTCTATATTGTAGAGGTCATTATTTCTAAAGACGGTGCGGTATGTATTTGAAGACCTCTTCAAATACCTAAAATCAAAAGATACGAGTTCATCCACGGCAAAATTATACTGGCCAGAAAAGAGGAATGAATAGGTGTCCGAACCGGCATCGTATCCCAAAAACCTCCCTCCAAGTGAATGGCCAGATCCGTAGATTGAGTGCCGAAATGCATACTCGCCGGTCCTCACAAATTCGGCACGGAGACCGAGCCTTCCCTCTGACCCAATAAATGGCACATACACACCGCCCATATAACTCATGTCGTGTTTGAACATGAGTTCTGGTTCTTTGTTTTTGTCTTCCATAAGTGTACTTACATAAAACTCAGTCCCCATAAATGCAGGCACCTTGATCGACAAATCAAAACCCATCAAGTGGTTTGAAGAGGCGCGGTTGTTGCCCGCACGAAATATAAAACCCAAAAACTCACCAAGCGCCGTCCCAATGTCCGGATCATCGGCGCCGCTCCCGCCCATATAGAGGAGGTGGTTGAACGCAATGTCCATCCAGTACCATGGCCGATAGTCTATCCTGTAGCCAGAAAGGATGGCATTGGGTAGATTGTACTTCGTGCCTAGCCATGAAAAGAGCATAGATGCCTTAAAATCTCCCAGATGCTTAAATATCCAAGGGAGGCGGAAAGGCGAAGGTGTGGAGACCTTCACCATGTCTAACGGCCTTGCATTATCTGTAAGAAGAAGGGCTCCGTGCCTGCCTGGACCCCATATCACCTCGTCCCTGCCCACCTCTATCTCAATATCTTTGTAACTCCCCTTCAGATATCCATAGCCGACCTCTGCACCGCCAGCAGGCTCAAAGGCACCGCGTCCATCCTGATAGAAGAACCTGGGTGCAAGGTACCATGCCACATAGTCCGATTCAAAAAAGTGCGACGTCTCATGGTAGAAATTGAAGTAGGCATTTAGTCTCCTCCCTCCCATATATGAAGTGAGGGGGCTCACCATTCCGCCGGTTGAGCCCAGGTGGTTGTCAGGCATCTCACAAGGTCTTTCATCCGTTACGAAATAAGCAAGAGAGAGGTGGTCCACAGGTCTAAACACGGTCTTTCCAGCCGAAATAGCATCCAGCTCTTCCTTGAAATAATCCTTAAGCCAGTCCAAAATCCAATCCACATCAATGAAGTAATTAAATGTATCGCTCTCTTCGTTTGAAAGGAGACGCGCTATCTCCATCCTTGTAAGCGGCCTCTGGTTTGGATTGTAATCCTTTATATAACCAGCGGCGGCGAGCTTATCTAACGCCTCGTACACCCTCTCGTCATAAACATTTACGCCTGTGTGTGATCTTGAGGGAAGTGATGGAAACAAAATGGCGAGCAATAAAAAAAGAAAAACAGATGTGATAAAACGCCTTCCAAACATGTGAAGCAGACTATACTAAAAGGGTTGACAATTCAAGTGCTATAAAGGTTTGGATGTATTGGATGTATCAGCCATCTTTTCCTCAATATCTTTCTTGAGAAGCTCCACCGCTTCAATCCATTGCGGGAGATTGGCAAAGAGTGAGGCCGCCTTATCTAATATACCAAGGGCGGTACTATAATTCTTCAGGCAGACATGCGTCTTTGCAAGATAATAATATGCCACACCGTTGCTATTATCTATAAGTACCGCATCATGGAACTTGCCCAACGCCTGTTCACATTCCCCCTTGTCAAGCAACTTCTTCCCATCTTCTACTACCGCCATAGATGCATTCCTGGCAGGGAGGTTCATTGCATAGTTTGTCTCGCTTGGCCGCAAGATCTCCTTCTGAACGCCCCCTTTGTCTCCAGGTCCTCTGCCGCTCGCATGGCCACTTACCCTTCCTCCCCTCTTACCATCCCATGTCCTTGCACACGAGACAAGGAGGAGAGGGGCAGCAAACACTAAGAATAGCGCAACTATCTTCCTAATCTTGTAAGACATGATTCCTCAGGCTCCGTCCCTTCTATAAAAAGGTCGTAGACCCCCTCACCACACTTTGGAGAGGCAAGCAGACCGGTATTCTTGTCCACCTTTACCAAAATTATTCCATCTGGTGAAGTAAAATCCTTCTTTGAATCGCCCACTACCTCCTTCATAAACCTTACCCATATAGGCAGTGCCGCCCTAGCGCCGCTCATATTGATGGGTGTATTATCGTCGTATCCTACCCACGCAAGCGCAAGATAATCAGGGGTGAATCCCACAAACCACGCATCGCGATAATTGTCTGTGGTACCGGTCTTGCCTGCAGCGATCCCATGAAAACCGAGTTTTCTTGCGGCGGCAGCAGTACCATACTCTAACACATCTTTTAGAACAGAGGTTGTGAGATATACCGGTTTTGGATCAAACACCCGCTTCATCTCCATATTCTTTCTTTCTAGCACCTTACCATCCCTCGTTACCACACTTATGACAGATATAGGTTCAGCGCGTATCCCGCCATTGGGGAAGATGCTATAGGCATATGCCATCTCAAGCGGTGTGACCTCGAAGGCGCCCAGCGCAAGTGAAGGCACAGGTGAAAGTTCTGATTTGATTCCGGCGCGCCTTGCCACATCTACTACCGCATCCAATCCGATGCTTAGCGCAAGCCTTGCAGTGGCTATATTATAACTGTATGCTAATGCCTCCCTAAGCGAAACATCTCCATGCTCCATCTTATCATAATTTTGCGGCGACCACTCTTTCCCTCCAGCCTCCACGCTGAAAGACCTGTCTGATATTATGCTCGATGGAGCATAGAACGCACCGCCCCTCGTTGGATCAAAGGCGGCGAGATACACAAATGGTTTGAATGTGGAACCTGTTTGTCTCAGCGCCTGCGATATATGATTAAATTGGGACTTTTCATAATCTCGCCCTCCAACCATCGCCCTTATGTAACCTGTCTGCGGCTGGATGCTGATAAGAGCCCCCTGTAATTCACCTACCTTATCCTTTGGTAGGATAGAAGCATAATCTCTTTCGAGCCTCTCAATCTCTTCCTTTACAACCCTCTCCGCCGCTAATTGATGCGAAACATCCAGCGTTGTAAATATGCGGAGTCCCTCTTTGGTCAAGACATCTTCAGAATACGCAGATGCAATTTCGTTCTTTACGTAGTCTGTAAAGTACGGGGCAAGATTTGTTCGGGCAGTGCGGGTAGGAGTAAGTATAGGCTCGCGGATAGCCTTCTCGTAGTCATCCTTTGAAATATAGTGAGCCTCGTACATCCTCTTCAAAACAAAGTTTCGCCTCTCCATGGCACTATCTTTTTGCAAGAATGGGTTGTATCGTTTTGGAGCCCTGATCATGCCTGCGAGCAATGCAGCCTCTGCAACGGTAAGTTGACTCACATCCTTTCCGAAGTAAAGCCTGGATGCCTCTCCAACGCCGGATACCGAGCTAGTACCTCTTTGGCCCAAGTATATCTCATTTAGATACGCCTCCAGTATCTCATCCTTGGAGTGTTTGAGCTCTAATATAACAGAGATAATCGCCTCCTCGATCTTCCTTGAAAAACTCCTCTTGCTCGTTAGAAAATAATTTTTGACCAGCTGTTGTGTCAGTGTAGAACCTCCTTCCACTATCTTGAACGAAGTGATATCTTTTATGACAGCGCGTAAAATCGCTGCCGGGTCTATGCCTATATGTTTATAGAAGCGCTCATCCTCTATTAATATGATGGCATCTTTGAGATATGACGGAACCTCGTCTAACTTCACGAGGGTCCTATCCTCCATGGATGGCCCAAATATCCTGGCAATCAATTCAGGCTCGAGCTTGAAAGAAGAGAGCGACTCACCGGTATCCAATCTGGAGATCGACTTTATGACGCCTTCCGATGTCTCTATTCGGATCGGAAATCCAAGGAACTTCTCCGTTGGATATTCAAAATCGCGTAGGTATAAAAGGATGGTTCCATCCTTTATAACATACTCCCCTTGCCCTTCTACTTTGTCAGTACGCTCTCTATATTCCAGCCTCTCAAGTTTTCTCTTAAACTCCAAGAGGTCTATCGAAAGGCCTGGATAATAATATGCCGCATCAGAATATATCTTGGATGGGATATCCCACTTGAGCGACCTCCCTAATTGATGTTCGAGGCGCTTGACGGAACGATACTCATACCCTCCAAGCAGGAGCAGGAATACAATAAACCCAAAAAAGGCCTTTTTTATAAATCCAAAGAGGTGGATCTTTCTCTTTCTTTTTATAAAGCCATTCATAGATCGTTATAAAACTATACAAACTGCATATCCCTAAACAAAACTATTGTCTCTATCATCCTAAACACAATCTCTTCAGCGCTATCCAGCAGCATGTAATCAATCCTATCCCATGTATCGGTCAACCTGTGATAATTTTCAGGGACGCCGTTTTTGTTCAGTGCGATTATCCCAATCGATTTAAAACCTAGGGTAAGCGGCACAATGGATTCGGAATGGGCAACTGTATAGGTCGGTTCAAAGTCCAGTTTGTACTTCCTTGCTATTATATCCGCAATCTGAATGAGCGTGTGATCATGTTTCTGAAATATTATAAAACCCTCTTCCGTCACGTACTTCAGACGACCGCCACCCAAACATTCAAGATTTATAAAAAAAGTCTTGTCCTTTCTAAACTCATCCTTGTGCAACTTCAGATATGCCTTCATACCGCTGCAGTGTGCCTCCTCTGCACCGGTTGCAACAAATATGAATTGGCAATCGGGAATAGTACCGGATTTTGACAACCTCTCGGCCGCACTGAGCATCACTGCTACCCCAGATAGATCATCGTTGGCACCGGGCGAAAACTCCGAACACTCCCATTCTATCATGAAGATTGAGGCAATAACAGACACAACTGCCAATGTATTAAATACCAAAGAGAGGAGCCATGTACCGCCGCCTGACGCCTTCGCAATGAATATGATGAACAATACAATCATCAAAAAGAGGAGGGAACGGTGCAGGGGAAGCCCTTTTAATCTACCGCTAGCATTGGACAGGATTGGATGAAACACCGCCCCTGCCTTTGCTGCATCTATATGCGCAGACAAGACTATCTTTAGGCCTGCGGAATCATCGCCAAGCTTCCCAATGACATTTTGAGAGATTGAATGAGGTATCAAATATCTCAGTATAAAAAAGCGGTGTGTAAACTCACCCCAAAATGAGGCAATTGTAATTACTGCGGCGATGATAGAGGCGATAGGATACCAATTCACAACTATACACGCCAGGAATATCATAAAGAAGTGTACAAAGTGTATGAGCGGCATTCTGGTAGGGGTTTTAAAGCCTTGAACTTCCACATCAAGCCCTATAGAGCGCATATAATCCGCTATTATGCGTGCTGCCTCCCTCTCCCCTTTTGAAGCAGCGCCGCGAGATGGAATGCCTGAAATCTCCTTTATAAAATCTGACTTTGAAAACATTGGGGATGGATTATATCCACGAATATACAAGTCTGCAAGGTATAAGGATAAACCAGATCGATGAACAAAAATCCGCCCATCAAAACAAACAAATTGTTAATATCGTTATTGACACGCACCTGTTACTCTGTTAATGCATATGGCTCGAATATAAGGGGCCGTAGTTCAGCTTGGTTAGAACGCCTGCCTGTCACGCAGGAGGTCGCGAGTTCGAGCCTCGTCGGCCCCGCCAGTTTTGACGTGGGGGAACATGCTAACTATATGGAAGGCGTGTCTGCTTGGTATTGTGCAAGGCGCCACCGAATTTCTGCCGATATCTAGTTCGGGACACCTTGTAGTTGCGCAAAGGCTCTTTGGATGGACCGAAGGAGATGCTACCACTTTAGGTTTTGATGTCATCCTCCACTTGGGGAGCCTTCTCGCTGTAATAATCATCTTTTCAAACGATATAAAGAGGATACTCCTTGGAAAGGAGATGAAGCTCGTCTTGTGCCTCATTGTGGCAACACTGCCTGCCACAATAGTCGGCTTCGCATTTAAAGAGAGGATAGAGCATCTCTTCTCCTCCCTTCCAGCAGTTGGGATAGCATGGATTATTACAGGCGTCTTCCTTCTTGCCACACGCCTCAAAACGGATTCAGACAGGGAAACGGTCGGTCTCGGCGATAGCCTAGTAATAGGAACAGCGCAGGCAATAGCAATAGCGCCCGGCATATCCAGATCCGGCTCGACGATAGGAACTGGACTCCTACTCGGTCTGAAAAGAGAAGAGGCAGTAAGGTTTGCGTTCCTCATGTCAATACCAGCAATAGGTGGAAGTGCGCTAGTCACGGCAAAGGACATATCAGGCTTTGCGCCGACTTTAGTCCTTCCATCTATTATAGGCTTCATCGCCTCATTTATATCGAGTTACATCGTTGCAAGATGGCTCATAAATCTGGTTAAAAAGGGGTCGCTCTGGTACTTTGGAATCTATTGCCTTATTGCCGGTGTGATATCTATCCTCATTTCCCTTTTGCGCTCTTCCGCCATTGGCTGATCCTCTCCGATATATGTTTTTCATATCCATTATTGGTTGGGTGATAATAAATCCTACCCTTTAGTTCCCCTGGGAGATACTCCTGCTCTACAAAGTTCCCATTATACTTGTGAGGATCTAGATACCCCTTTCCATACCCCATCTCTTTCATTAGTTCCGTCGGGGCATTTCTTAGGTGTTTTGGAACTGCAAGGCTCCCATGTTCCAACACATCGGCCTTTGCTGCAAGATATGCAAGATAGCTAGACTTGCTCTTAGGGGCGGTGGCAAGGTATACAGCTGACTGCGCAAGTGGTATCCAGCCTTCCGGCATCCCAACAAAATCGAGCGCCTGCATACAAGAGACCGCCACCTGCACTGCATGTGGATCGGCGTTTCCCACATCCTCCGAGGCAAAGATCACCATCCTCCTCGCTATGAAGAGCGGATCCTCGCCCGCCTCCAACATCCTTGCCATCCAGTAGAGGGTGGCATCCGGATTGCTTCCCCTCATGCTCTTGATAAAGGCGCTTATTATATTGTAATGCTCCTCGCCCAATTTATCGTAGACAAGGCTCTTTTTCTGGAGTGCCTTTTCTACATCAGCTAGCGTAATCTCTATTTTGTTACCGCTCCCCTTTTTTAGTGAAAACGCCAGCTCCAGCGTATTTAAAAGCCTCCTTGCATCACCATCAGAAGATGTCACCATAAACCTTATGGCCTCATCATGAATCCTCACATCAAACTCACCCAATCCACGCTCAGCATCACGAAGCGTCCTTTTAATGATCTCTTCTAATGCCTTATCATCCAGTCTATTAAGGACAAAGACCTTTACACGCGATAGAAGTGGAGAGATTACTTCAAAAGATGGATTCTCAGTAGTGGTACCGATGAGAGTAATAATTCCCTGCTCTATATGCGGTAAGAATGCATCCTGCTGCGCCTTATTAAATCTGTGAATTTCATCTACGAAGAGTATCGTCCTCTTGCCGGTTAGGCGTCTGTTTTTGAGCGCAATGTCCGCGATCTCCCTTAATTCCTTGACACCGGACAATACAGCAGAAAGCGAATAGAAGTGTGCATCCACCTCATTCGCAATGGCATATGCGATTGAAGTCTTGCCAGATCCAGGCGGTCCCCACAGTATCATAGAGGGAACCTCTCCCCTCTCTATCAACATCTGAAGGGCCGCCCCTTTGGAAAAGAGGTGTTGCTGCCCAACTATCTCGTCCAATCTCCTGGGCCGCATCCTCTCGGCAAGGGGAGTGTATCCTTTTTCTGTAAGTTCAAAGAGGGTATCCATATCGAAGAAAAGTCAAACAAAAGATATTGTCCGTCAAAAACAAAAAACCTGCCTGCTTCCCAAATCACCTTTGTTACAGCTGGTTTTGGGCGCCGCCAGAATCAGCCTCAACAATCCTTCCGTGTGAGACGGTTAATATAAAAAGTCTCCTCGTGGTATTACTATTCTCGCCCATCCTTATTGTACCGGTAGCACCCGCCACTCCCTTGATATTCCTTATCGCCCGCGCAACTCCCTCCCTACTCTTTGTGCCGATCTTAATCGCAGTAGCCACTATGCTCAAGGCATCATAGCCATGCGCCTCAAGGATGGTTGGATCAATGCCGAAGGCAGAGACAAAGCTCTGGACAAATCCTCTCGTTGTAACATCCGCACCCTTTTTATAAAAACCGTCCACAAATATAGCCCCTTCAAGAAGATCTCCGTTTACGCTTGTAAGATCAGGATCGTTCCACCTGTTTGTTCCAAGATATAGCAATCTCTTGTTCGGTTTCGATTGATGAATGACGCCCACAACATAACCCACCGCCTTGTATGAATCTGGAATAAACACGGCCTCTACGGAATCGGGTAAGTCAATAGAAAGAGATGCCGAAGGCGATGCGCCTTCCTCCCCGCTCACACCTGAAATATTCGAATCCTCCCCCTCTGAAGCAAGGGGGGCGAGTTCACTATAATCATATGATTTCTTATACACTACCTTACCGCCATTTGCCTCCACCACCGTCTTAAATAAGTTCATAAACTTGGTTCCATATGCATTCGACGGGTAGACAACTGCAAAGTTTTTAACCTTCTTGTTCTCCATTGCATACTTCACCAGAGTAGATGCCTGATCGCTGGGGGTAAGCGAATGCCTAAATACATAGTCACCGCCGACAAAATTCTCCTTGGTCGTCAAGGTAATCATTGGCACCTTGAGAGACTCCGCTTCCAATGCGGCGGCATCAGCGCATTCGGCCGTAAGAGGACCAACGATTGCAAGTACATCTTCTTTCGCAAGTTCTCTTACCGCCTCTACGGCATTTTCGGGTACACCCATATCATCTTTTACTACAAGTTCTACGGGAAGATTGGAGGTGCATGGCGGCGTGAGCCCGGCGGCGCACTGTATGCCATTCAAAGTGGCTTTACCATACACACTAAACTTTCCCTCAAGGGGCAAGATCACGCCCACCTTATACCCCTTCTCCTTCCTCCCCTTGAGTTCTGCAAGCAATTTCCTCCCATCTTCAGCAAACTCGTGTTTTGGATACCTCGACACGAACTTATCTATATATTTCGAGGCTTCTTTGATATTTCCCATCGCAAAATGAGCCATCGCAAGTTTGTAATAGATGAAACCGCCCGCCATCTCGCCTTTTATCATAGATATGGGTAGCGACTCTATCTCTGAGGGCATAACTTGGCTGTCTTTCACCCAATCCAAGACCTCGCGGCGTACCTTCTCCAATGGAACAAGCGCCTCTTGCACCTTGCCCGCATATTCCTTTTCCGCAAGCGTGTCGTAGTCATCCAAGAGAAATAGGTACCACTTGATGTTTGCCTTAGAGCTCCGCCCGATCTTCTGAATTGCCCTAACGGCAAGGGAATCAATCCTCAGGGCAAGTATCTTTGTTACATCTTTCCGTTCTATCTTCTCCAACACATCTAGTGAACCTGCATAATCACCCATATTAAACAGGGTCATAGCCTCTTTAAACTGGGCGCGCGGCGCAATGCGTGGGTTGTAAATATTTTGATACGCCTCTTTATAAAATGATATTGCAGTGCGGTAGTCACCCTTCATAAAGGCTATCTCACCCAGCTTGAACCTGCATTCATCTGTGAGCTCATTGTAGCCGAATGTGTCTATATATGACTTGTATAAAGACCTTGCCTCATCCAAACTACCATTTAGATATTTTTTCTCCGCCTCAGAAAAGGCGCTCCTCGCCTCTTCGCTGAGCGGGGTCGGATAGCGCGGCTTCTTAAGGCTGCCCATCTCCACTGCGCAACCGCCTGCAAAAATAGCAATCAGTACAAATGCAAAGATAGATTTCTTCATATCATCTCCCATTTTAGAAGAAGATGCGTGGCGAGCCAAGCAGAAAAATGACCAGACACATAAAACCCCTTAAGCCCTGTTGGCCTCTCCCTTGCCTTTGGAAACGGTGACCATGGCGGCCCTGATAACGCGCCCATGCAAGGTATAACCCTTTCTGTGCACCTCTATAATATGATCCTTCTCGACACTGTCGCTCTCTATATATGCCACGGCCTCATGGAATGTCGGGTCAAAGAGACCCCCACCTATCTTTATCTCCTCTACGCCATACCGCTCCAGTATCCTTCTAAACTCTCTACCCAAGAGTTCAACGCCCTGAAAAAAACTCTTGAGTTCGCCCTGGCAATCAGGAGGGGTGTGGCTGGTAATATTGTCAATAACATCCAAGAGCGGGAGTAGATCTCGAATCAAGTTTTCATTACTAAACTTTACGAGCTCCGCCTTTTCCCTCTCTGTCCTCTTCTTGAAATTGTCGAGCTCAGCCATCACACGGAGAAGTTTGTCATAATGAGCCTTTGCCTCTTCTTCGGCGGCCCTTAAGTTTTCCATGAGTGCCGCAAGCTCGCTTGCCTTGCCCACATCAGCTGCCACCGCCTCCGCTACGGATGGCGTAGCATCCTTTATATCTCCTCCACCCTCCACAGTAACATCCCTATGGTCATCCGCCTTTCCTTCCTCCGCAGGAGGAGCTGCCTTTGCCTGTCCTTGGGCGGCTTTTTTCTTTGTAAGCACATCCCTCAACTCATCCACCTTATTTTTGCCTTTGTTCATATACTATCTCCACTCAAGATCCTACTCACACATCCCGCTGCATATTCCACCAGCGGTACTATCCTTGGATAATTCATCCTCTTTGGACCTAGTATACCCAAGGCCCCCACCACATTTCCAAACCTTCTATATGGAGCTGCCACGATCGCGCATTCACTCATTGCCTCAAACCCGCTCTCGGCGCCAACAAACACGCTGACGGAATCTCCATGAATCGCCTTGTCTAATATCTCCATGATAAGCCCCTTTTCCTCCAAAACCCTCATGATGGCATACAACTTTCCCGTATCAATCAAATCAAGCCGAGAGGCCAATACCGTAACACCATTTATCATAATGCTAGATCTGTCCACCTCTGACAACACCTCGTCAGATAGAACCAGTGCCTTTGTCAAGATCCTGTCATATTCCTTTTTTGCCTCTTCCAACTCTTGCTTCACCTTTTTTCTCGCAGATACAAGGGTATGGCCATAAAATGCCTTGTTGCAATAGTTGTTTATCCGCTCCAGATCCATGTGCGTTAGATCCTCATCCAGACATATAATCCTGTTTTCCACAATCCCATCTGTCCCCACAAATATCCCAAGCAGACGTTTTGAACCGAAAGATACAAATTCGATCCGCTTTATCATGATATCACTCAAGGAAGGTGTTTTCACAACCCCTGCAAGATTGGAAAATTCGGAAAGTATTTCGGAGGTCTTAACAAAGAGGTCTGAAAGGTTATAAGAAGACATGTTGTACTCTTTTATTATCTCATCCGCTTCCCTCTCTGGGAGGTCTTCTACACTCATAAGGTGTTCTACATAATATCTAACGCCCTTGTCAGTAGGAATCCTTCCTCCGGATGTGTGGACCTGCTCAAGCAACCCTTCTCCTTCTAACCTTCTCATTATATTTCTCACGGCAGCAGATGAGATCTTTCTTGTAAACCTCTTTGAGATGGTGGATGAAGCCACCGCCTCTCCGCTAGATATAAACTCCGCCATAAGAGAGGCAAGGACCTCTTCACTCTTCCTATCCAACCTCTTTTCCTCAGATACAGAATGCATAAGTAATGCGATTGATATAACCTGCCAACCAACTTGTCAAGCGCCCGACTCAAGGTACGACCCTGTAAATATTGACATTCTGACAACTATAAAATAACCTCACTCGACTATGAAAACTGTTGTGTTCCATCTTGAGATGGATCGCTGGCAGGATGTGCCACTCGTAATCCGCCACTTAACCCAAGGTGATAAGTTTATCGAAGCGGGTGATTTTGTCGCCATCAAACTACACTTTGGCGAAAAGGGAAATACCGGCCATGTAAAAGCCGAATGGGTGCACCCTATCGTCAAGATGTGTAAAGAGATGGGGGGAATGCCATATCTTACGGACACAAATACAATATACAGGGGCGAAAGGAGAGATGCGGTAAGCCATCTGTTTATAGCGCATGGCCACGGATTTAAAATTGAAAAGACTGGCGCCCCTGTCATCATTGCAGACGGCATAAGGGGAAAGGAATTCGAAGAGGTGGAGATAAATAGGAGGCACTTTAAAAGTGTAAAGATAGCAAAGGGGATACTTGACGCAGACGCTATGATTGTGCTCTCGCATGCCAAGGGACATATACTTACCGGATTCGGAGGCGCACTCAAAAATCTGGGGATGGGGTGCAGTGCAAAGGGCGGAAAGTATGAAATGCACTCATCCATCTCGCCAAAGATAATTGAGGCAAAGTGTATTAAATGCGGCAAATGTATTAGGTGGTGCCCGAGCGAAGCTATCTCGCTCACACAGGAAGGCATAAAGATAGATGAAGTAAAATGTGTGGGCTGCGGCGAGTGTATCCAGGCGTGCCCAAATGGGGCGCTAGATATACCTTGGGATGTGCCATCGAGGAATGTACAGGAAAGACTTGTGGAATACGCATATGGCGCCGTATCTCAGAAGAAGGGGAAGCTGTGCTTTATAAATTACTTGCACACCATCACAAAATACTGCGACTGCTTCAGCTCTGACAAAAACGAACTCTTATTAGAAGACCTCGGGATACTTGTGTCGCTGGATCCGGTAGCTATAGACAAGGCAAGCCTAGATATCATAAACAAAGAGGCTGGGAGAGACATATTCAGAGAAATGAATGGAAAGGATTATACCATACAGTTAAAATATGCCGAGGAGATCGGACTCGGAAGCACTGAATACGAATTAAGGAAATGGGCATGAATCCAAAAAAAGACCCTACACCAGATGCAAACAACCTCCCAAATGGCAGATTCTGGCGGGGCTTGACAGAACTAGGGATAAGATTTGACTGGCTATTTGTCATTGTCTCTGTTGTATCCATCGCCATATCACTAAATTATGTAAGAAAAATAGAAATCAGATCTGATTTTAAAGAGATGCTCCCGGAAGATTTCAAGAGCGTCATCGAAATGAATCGGATAGAAAAAGAGCTCAAAAGCACAAGCACCTTACTTGTAATGGTAGGCGGAGAAAACTGGGAGGCAATGAAAAATTTCATAAATGATCTTGTACTTCAGATCAGGGCGGAGCTTCCGGATCTAGTATATGATGTCGAATATAACGCAAGGAATCTCTATGATTTCTTCGACAAAAACAAATACCTCTATATAGATTATGAAGACCTCAAGGAGATATACAGGCGCCTGAAACAGCAGATAGACTACGAGAAGATAAAGCAATCGCCGTTCTATATAAATCTTGAAGATGAACCGCCAAAGTTTGACATCTCAGATATAGAAGAGAAATATAAGAAGGATACCTCCAATTACCAGAATCACAAAGAAGGATACTTTACCAATAGCGATGCTACCCTAGCGATCATTATCGTCAAACCATACAAGGGTTCTACGAATGCCGACTTTGCCGAATATTTAATCTCAAGGGTAGACAACGTGATCACAAAATTAAATCCCAAATCCTATGATCCATCGCTCAAATATGCATTTGGAGGAAGGTATAAAAAGATCGTCGAACAATACAGGTCGCTCGTGGGTGACATACTAAAGTCAATAACGCTCTGCGTTTCACTCGTTGGCATACTCCTCGTCGCGCATTTCAAAAGGCTCCGCATGGGCATATGGATGATAATAGTGGTGCTACAGGGTACGCTCCTCACGCTCGCTATCACTAGATTCAAAATAGGGTACCTCACCTCTCAGACGGCATTTTTGGGGTCTATAATAGTCGGTAACGGTATCGACTATAGTATCGTCATACTCTCGCGCTTCCTAGAAGAGAGGAGGCGTGGGCAAAGCCTGAAAGATGCCATAAGCATCGCCCTATCTACCACATGGAGGGCAACCATCACCTCATCACTTACCACAAGCGCCGCGTTTGGCGTACTTGCAATGACAGAGGTAAAGGGTTTCTCGCAATTTGGAATAATAGGCGGGATAGGGATGGTAATGTGCTGGCTGATGACCTACGGATTCCTCCCGTCTTGGATTAGCCTAACTGAAAGAGTAAGTCCATTAAATGTGTCGAAGCTATCATCAATAGATATGCTCTCATTTCTCGAATCAACAGGTAGGTGGGTTGAAAGACACTACGCAAAGATAGTAAAGGCCGCTGCCATAGCAATAGGCATCTCTATCTCCTTGGCAATTTGGTACCTGCCTAGATCGCTTGAGTACGACTTCTCTAAACTAAAATTCCAACCCAAGCCAAGATGAGGTGCGTGGGAGATATGGGCAAGAGATCAGGTAAATTCCATATTTGGGCAGTCCGTAACCCCCACGGCTGTACTTGCTTCTGACATGA